>Ga0255419_10118_pt1 | contig 17205 bp, 7 predicted proteins | sample ANMaggSeSYBR02J3_FD_182658 | JGI IMG/M metagenome (GOLD analysis project Ga0255419, IMG submission 182658) | Sediment cell enrichment communities from methane seep in Santa Monica Basin, California, United Staets - ANME aggregate JGI... | ecosystem: Environmental > Aquatic > Marine > Cold seeps >...
CAAAGGTTTCAAATTGGTCAATCAAATTATCAAAAATTGGATCGCCATAGGATGCAAAATGAAGCATTCCTTCAAGTTCTTTGATACCTTGATCATATAATGTTCTATCAATAGTCAAGGCAGCGCCATTGGGAATCCCAATAATTCCCCGAAGTGTTATCAGAGGTCTTTTTTCATTTTGAGATACTGTGCAACCAACATCTTTGAGGTATTTTGAGCTTGTTAGGCAATCCCATATTGAACTTAAATCTACGGGGGGCGGGTTGTCTAAACGTTTCTTATGTAATCTGACATAAATCTCATACAAATCATTTACTGGAATTTCCATACTGGCAGTGCGTCTTTTTTGCAGTTCTATTCTTTCTTTTGCTCTTTTTTCCAACTCTTCAGGGGTGAGGAGTCCTGCCGCAAGGTCGTTAAATTCATCCGGATGAACAGGCAGCATTGAAATCTGTTGAGTTCCCACAATGCTGCCTGCCTGAATCAAGCGTTTCAACAAACGATCATATACTATCTGTTCCGCTGAGTCGGCATAACATAAATTCAACACATAAATAAGATCAAATCTTTGCCCGATACGATCAATACGTCCAATGCGTTGCTCAACCTTCATAGGATTCCAGGGAAGGTCATAATTGATCAGAAAATCTGCTGTTTGAAGGTTTAGGCCTTCAGCGGCAGCATCCGTACAGATCAGGATATCAATTTCTTCCCTCATAAACCGGTGCTTGATTTCTTCCCGTTCAATACCTCGAAGCTGTTTTGTGACAGGGTCAACATATTGACCCCCTTTTCCGGAATAGGTGCCAATGAGCATTGACTTATCAATGTTTCTCAGTCTGTTTACTATATCCTGCAAGGTGTCATAAAACCTTGTGAAAACGACTAACTGTTTTAATCGTCCACCTGGCAATTTTCTGTTTTTATTATCAAGGACATTCAGCAACGCTTTAAACTTGGATGGAGGTTCAGATAAATCTTCAAGTGTGTAAAACATCTGTGTTAATTTATCTTTTTCCCACTCCAGGTCTTCAAGTGAGCGGTTTTTTAAAAATGCCCTTAATACATCATCGTCAATATCTTCATCACCCGTAACCATTGATTCAAGATCATGGAGATCACCCACTTCATCATCATGCAGGGACAAATGATTTAATGCTGCGGCCACACGTTCCCTGCGCCTGCGAACCGTTTCACGAATTGCATATAAACTGGATGCAAAGCGCAATCTCAAAAAACTTAAATAAAATCCGAGAGTTTGCGTTGGGTTGCCGGCAGGAGTATTTGCTGCAATCTGTGATGTCAACTCTTTACAGTAGGTTTCCAACTCATTATAGGCCTGATTTTCCAATTCATTAAAAACAATTCGGGGAACGGGTAATATCTCACGCTTTGCCAAATTAGCGCCAAGTTGCCCTTTTTTGCGGTATATTTCCAGCAATGGCCTGGTATGTCTGAGCATTACTCTTGATAAAGGAGCTGCTGAAAAAATAAGCCTTTGGATGTTTCTTCGGTCTGATCCTCTCGGTATCCGTCCTCTTTCTATCCACTGTTTTGTGGTTGTTTTTATTCGGCCATCAATGACAGCTTCTTCAAGATATTTTTTTAAGAACGGATCATGTTGATTTATGGCCTTGATTGATCTCCTGAGCAGTTCCCATTGGGAATCATTTATCTCCTGGCCTCTTACGATAGCGCATAGCGCCTCATAGTATTCCCATGTTAAAGAAGGATCCAATTGAAAGGCGCCTACACGATTGGTCAAATTTAAAAGATCAAAGATTTCGATCCAGTCAATTTGCATAGGCGTTGCAGTTGCCAGCCACAATGATTTGGTGCGTTTTCTAAGCTGTTTGCTTATTGTTTTATATAAATTTCCAAAACCGGGATGAACACGGGTTCCGTTCCTTGGATTTCTTCTTCGGGCATAATGTGCTTCATCTATCAGGATAATATCAAATAAATCAGATTGCAAAATGTCAGGATGTCGATCTTTCCGACTGATCAATCCTGTGGATACAATACATAAATCAGGCTCCAGCAGGCTCTTTGATGGTTTTGTTTCTTCAAAGGGAAAAATATATTCATGTTTAACCGCAGAACCTGAAAGAGACCTTGCAAAGGGGAGGAAGAACTTGGAGGCCATCTCCCGGTGCCACTGTTTAGTTAAACTTGCAGGGGGGCTAACAAGAATTCGTTTGGCTAAGCCAGATAAATATAAAGATCGAAAAGCAAGGCCGGCTTCAATGGTTTTACCCAGGCCAACCTCATCGCACAGCAAATAGCTGTATGGCCAGGTCTCAATAAGCCTTAACGCAACAATCTCCTGGTGGGGCCAGGGCTCTACTGGTGAAGTTTCCATGCCCACATATCGCCCTCGCGGCAGTTTGGGTCCGTCTTTTATCAGTGCAAATTTCAGTCTTTCAATGCCTGATGGTGGTTCCTCCTCCGGTTTAAATAAGGTGCTACCATCAATTTCTGTTAGAATCTTTACAGATTGTCCAATACGGATCATTTTCTGCCTTACCGCTTCAGGCAGGGTCATAACACGAAGATATGGAGACTGATCGTTCCATATTGTTTCAAATACAAGTTCAGCCTCGTTTGCTCTTTGTTTTTCAATATCACTCCACCAGTCCGCATGAACATCAATATTTTCTGCGTTCAAAACCAATGCGGTGCGAGATTCATTCAATGATCCTGAAATGTATAATCGCCTATTATCCTTATCTTTGAAAACAGCCCATTTTTCATGAACATATCCATCTGCTGCGGTTGTAAATGAAATGGATTTGCCGGTATTTTTATCTATCCGAAATGCAACACGAACCTCCAAATACCCTTCAGCCACCATCCATGATAAAAGTTCAACGCCGCGGGCAACTTCTTCTGGCCATATCTTCCGATATTCCAATTCAGTGTTCAGACGCTCTGACATTCGCTGCATATCGCCCTGGAGTATGGCATTTACATCATCTTCATTAAGATCAGCGCCGACAACGAGCCGCATCTTCCCACCTGCTGCTGTAAAAGCAGAAAAACCTTGAGACGCAGCCGCCAAAGATGTTGATCTGAAATATCCGGCCACACGATCATATTGTACACTGAGAGTTAAAGCGGGGATATAAAAATCATGCAGAATATTTACAGGACTTCCTGTGCTGCCCACGGAGGATGTTTTGTAGGAATAGTTCCATGGCCTGTCTTTAAATCCATTTCGTATATTATCAGGATCGGACATTATGAATCCTTATTTTAATCCAAAAACAATTGCATTCCCTCTTGCTCATACAGGGAAAAAGGATTTCAAGTTGTTAAAGCCAAGCTGAGTAAGTATTGCCTCTGATTTTTCTGCAAATTTCAGATTTAAAGAAGTATCCACTTTATTGCCTCCAATTGGGTAGTTTTAGTGTGGTACTTATAGATTTAATTTCATTGATTTTCTGCCTTATTATTCAACAGCTTCTTTATTTCACGGTCAAAATCAGATTCAATTTTTTGAGTTTTATTAAAATCGTCATATTCTGCAAAGGCTCTCTTTTCAGCCTGTATATGAGAAATTTTTCCCTTGCCTTCAAGAATCTTATATTCATTAAAGGTCAAAAACTTATTGACAGATTCTGCCAGTTTTTCCATGGTTAATGTTGTTCTATTTTCAATTAATCTTTCAATATAGTCAAAATATCCCGAAACGGTTCTTTCAAGTTTTTTTATCTCTTCTTCTAAAAGATAATTTTTTGCAATTATTGTATCTGATTTCAAAACTCTTCCATCTGGTGCATTTTTCCAGGTTTGCATACCCATAAAAGGTTTTTTCTTATCTGCTTTTGAATAAACAATTTCAGCGGCTGTTTGACCTGTTATGGCAAAATGAAATTTGTTTTGCACCATGGCGTAAAAATGCTTGCTAAGATCAGATTTTGCATCATAATCTATGCTGCACTCAGCAAAAATATCTGTTATTTGTTGATAAATCCTTCTTTCACTGGTGCGAATAGACCGAACTCTTTCCAGTAGTTCTTTGAAGTAGTCTTTACCAAAATAGTGACCATTTTTAAGCCGTTCATCATCCATGGCAAACCCCTTAATAATATACTCTTTCAGGATTTTACTTGCCCAGATACGAAATTGGGTTGCCTGGCTTGAATTTACCCGATAGCCAACGGATAGAATGGCATCAAGATTATAATAATTGGTATTATATTTTTTACCATCATTGGCAGTTGTTCGATATTTTCGAATAACTGAATTTTTTTCCAGTTCACCACTATTAAAAACTTCTTTAAGATGATAATTTATAGTATTTACACCAACACCAAAGAGTTCTGCCATTCTCTTTTGCGTTAGCCATACATTTTCATCATAAAAAAATATCTCAACCTTTACATTCCCGTTTGGAGTAGTATATAAACGAAATTCTGTTAATTCATCTCTTATAGATAATTTTTTATTTTCTTCACTCATAGTTCACATCTAAAGAAAAACATCGGGGGTCTTGAATCTTGAACGAGATAGTTTGCCTTCAATTTTTAAGATTTTTCTTTTCAGTGTACTCCTCTGCAAAACACCATTCATTGTCTGTCGCTTCGACTCCTGACCACCATATCTTAAGGTTATCGTATCCTCCTCCTGACAGATCAGTTATTGCAGCAGGATGATGTTTTTCCAGCCAGCCAGCCAGATAGATATATATCCATTCCAAGAATATTTTTCAAATCGTCGTAGTCAATCTCATTCTGATCTTCATCTTTTTAATCCAAAAATAATCGCATTCCCTTCTTTTCTAAGATCTTCATCTGTCATCTCGGATGTCCATACGTTAAGCAGATTTTTTATCAGGTTTTCTTTGCGTTCAGCGTGTCTGGACAGATAACCACGAGCAACAGGGATATCGCCTTTACGAAAATTCATGATCAGCCCATGTAGAATGTCCCATTCGGTTTGGGGATTCTCAATCCGTTTTTGATTACGTTCATCAGGTCTTGCCAATCTGAGTTTTGATCCTTTTTTGATAAGGGGCGCATGAAATCCAGCATCTTCTGCTTTGGCCCGCCGGGCACGTCTGCCGGTATTTGACTGTGTATTAATACCGATAAAAGGTCCATCAGATGTATATCCGCCTGTTTTTGTTTCCAGCCTGATATTCAGTGAACGGGACAAGTTCAATGCTTCATCATAACGAAATTCCTTTAAGCCATAAATTCCATACAAGGTAAGCGCCATGGATGCTTCAGGTGACAGATCCTCAACACTCAATTGACCGTCAGTAATCCTGTAAATCTGGTTTTCAGCAACCACCCGGCTGGCTTCGTTCATTGCTCTCACAGGACCAACCGGTTCATCAGCATCTAAAACAGGCCATTGTTCAGAAAGCACCCTTAAAGCCCTGCCATAACTAGCAACCATTTCATCGACCGGGTTGAGTTTTAATACCTTAAATTCTTCAAGACCCTGTTTTACAGCCTGGCGGATTTTCTGCTGAACGCCGGTTCCGCCAAAACCGCTCCATGTTGCGGGCTCTGAGGATTCTGTTAAGCGTTTTCGGCAGGAAATGAATATAGAACTGACTGTTGCAGCCATCTCTTTATGATGAATGTCAATTGATGATTCAGATTCTACTGGTATTGAAGCTGTAATGTTCCACCCCGCTTCAATAATAGCTTGAGTAATTGCCTCCCAAGCATCTTGGCTCTTATGGTTAAACATTAATGTCATTATACCTTTATCTTTTACAACTCGATGACATTCTGAAAAGATTTCTTTCATTAACTTTTCATATTGTTTTTTCGCTTTAGAAGTATTCCCATCTCGGTCTGGATTCGCAACCGCTTCATCTTGCTTGTTTGTTAATCGTCTGTTGAAATAGCTTGGATAAACATCTTGCAAAGTTCTTTTCATCCATACATAAAAATAATCAGATAATTCTGCATATTGAACGTTGTTATAATATGGAGGATCGATACATACTAAATCTACTGAGTTCGAATTAATACGTTCCATATAAGAGGCCGTCCCATTAATACAGGTTAGACTATCATTAGCGGAAACGCCTTCTAATAATATAGCTAAAGCCGCATATGCATCTAATATTTGGTTAAGTCCCCAAGCAAAACCTGAGTTTGGGCCAGTGTAAATAAGTTCACCAAATGTCCATTTCATAGAATAATCATGTCGAGTGAATGTATGTGCGATTACGCCCCGACTTGCATGCCATAATGTTTGGCGACTGTTATAGTCTAAACACTTATCTATTGCCATGTGAAGATAAGTTATTACAGCCCTGCCTTTATCTTCACCCAATTCATCAATGATTTGCGGCTTTAAACGATTCAGTTCTTCAATAAGAGTAATGTGTCCCAATAATTGACGTGGTGTGAACATATCACACCAGCGAGGCATTCCATATATAACAGGCCTCATGTCATTGCCTTGCGGGATAGTCTCCGTCGGTATCAACCCAGCCTCATCCCAACGATCCCAGTTATCCTTCAATCGTTTATCCGCCTCTTTTAATGCGGATAAATCTTTCTCATTGGGTGGTCTGAAAAACCTGACCTTTTCGGTTTTTATTTCTCCTTTTTTCACGCCGCTTTTAAATCTTTGCGGTTTTCCATTTTTATCCAGCTTGGGTTGAAATCGAACAGCTACAACGCAGTACAGGCGATCTTTCCATTTTCCTGTGGGTGATTCACCACGAGCTTGAGATTTTATTTCATCGGCATCTATAGCCTGTTTACAGTGAATGCAATGCCCAACCCCTCTTTTTACAGTTGCAAAACCTGGGTCTTCTCCTTTTGGGCCTTTTTCTTTAAAAATACGATAGGTCTCGAAACGGACTGTTCCATTGTTGGGCTTTCCATCAGGTATGATTTTTACGCCCCATTGTTTATCAGACATTTTGCTCAACCAGCATGTGTTCAGCAAGGGGGCATCTCCATTGCAATGTGGACAGGTGACTTGGCGGCAGTAGATTAAACCAATTTGGTCGTACTCTATTGTATCAAACTGCGGTATTATTTCAGGACAATTCTTACAATGGGTCTTCAGATGTATCTTTTCTTGTCGAGGAAGAGGTGAAAATGGAGTTATATCGTCCATTTTCTTTGCAACATGATCAACTAACTCCTCACCCCAATATTTAATATCTTCAATTAAACTGACGCCAAATTTTGCAGGGTATTCAAGCGTTGCATGGAGTATAACTGAAGCAACAGGATTTAGTTCGTTTGCTATTACCTTGTGACCAAGACGTAAGGCTTCAAATGGGATAGAACCTCCGCCAGATGTTGGATCAAGAACAACTTTAGGATTCTTTGTCAATTGGGGTGAATTTGTAAATGCTCGCTTATAGCCGTATAAATCTTCAGCATCCCATTTTAACTCTTTGCCTAAAATTTGTTTAATCCCTGGTAATTTCGCGAATTGAATACGTTCATTAACCTGTGCTGGATTTGCTGCTACAATTTTTACCGATAACGTGGCGCCTATTGCTGGAAAGGAATCTGGAATCTCAATTGAATCATCCTCCCATTGTGTCAATATAATTTCGTTAGCCAAAGATGAATCTGTTGATTTAAGATTTTTAATAACTAATCTGTTTTTCCTTCGTCGTTCATTTTCTTTCTCCAACAAAGCCTGAACAGAACTATCAACAGGCAAAACTTCTTGATCATTCTTATCCTTTGTTATTTTATCAAGCAACTTTCCTGTCAGCGTCCACTCAACCCCATTGATCTCAACCACTCTTTTTTCAATCCCCAACTGTCTGAGGAACCAATCCGGATCAGTATCAGCCGGCAATAAAGATGCAAGTATTGCCGCGCGACTTGGCGTTAATGGCCGACGCGCCCACCATACATGCAGATAATATAATGGAGGCAATGCTGAGCTGGCGCCTCGCTCTCTTTGTGTTTCAGCTCCGACCTGATGGCAGGGAAATCCTGCCTCTATGAGTCTCATATCATCTTGAAAGGAATTGTTCATATTCTCTCTTTTGTCTCGCAGCTCAATATTTTTGTCTAAAATCCTCCAGCATCTTCTCAACATTTGGATCTTTTGGATGACCTGACAGCATTGTCTTCATGCCGGCCATTGCCCATCGGTTGGCGGCAGCGCTAAAATGTGAAATTCTTGAATACCAGTAACTGGATTCTTCCATAGTGAATCGGTCTATTCGCCTGGCAATCAATTCCACACGATCCATCTCTTTTAGACGTTCCTGCAATTTGAAAATCAGAACCAGTTTATAACCTGCTTCAAAATCCAAAGGGAGATTGCCTCGAAATGTAATTCTTTTCTTATTGATATATTGCTGAAGTTCCAGCGGAATATCAGCATGATTATTAATTCGGGCAAGTATTATACTGATGACCGGCAAACATCTGCGTTGAGACTGACCATAGATTATCCCGCGTTCTTTCAGAATCGACCTGATCGACCTGGGCGCTTTTAAGTCCTGGGTATCAGTTCGCTGATCAGGCATAATTCTTTCTTTCACTATAAAAACAGGAGATGCCTTATCCCTGTGATCAGTGATCCTTAGTATCCACGGCGCTTTTGACAACTCGGATTTCACTTTTTGTGCGTAGTGCAAACCAATATTTTTTATCTTTTTATTTTTGGTTAACATATAATTTAAAACCTATCTCTTAATCGCTTTGCGAATTTCCTTGATAAACTGACAATCATCCTGGGGTTTGTCTATATCAAGCTCAATTATCGTATCATCTCCCATTTTAACAAGCCCGGCCAATACTTCAAACAGTTCACTTAAGTCTTTGACAGACTCTGGAGGTATTTCCGTTAAATCAATTCGAATTTTTCCACCTTTTGGCAGAATCAGTTCATGCATGCTCATCATATCTATGGTAGTGCTTGCACCGCGTTGATATATTGAACCGATCCGTTTCAGCATCTGAAATAAAACTTTTGTATCATCAGCGCTGCCAAGGTGTATTTCGTTGTCAGTCTTTTTTATCCATCCCTTTTCTGAAGCCTTTGCTTTGGTAATGATGACATCTTCAGGTTCAGGCTGGTAAAACATGGCACCTGTTCCTGAAATAAGTTCAGGTTTCTCTTGCTGTTCAAGCTCTCCCTTGCAGGCCATTAAACGATCATCCTGAACAATACCGGCAACTGCCTCATTTATCGCTTTATCAGGAACATCACCATATTTCTGTTTAAAACTATCAACAAGTTCTGAAATTTTGACCTGTTCTTTTTCTACTGCGATTTGTTTAACATAATCCTTAATCTTATTTTGATCTATTTTGTCTTGCTCCGACCATCCCCGTTGTCTTGCCCCTTCCGGTGTTAAGATAGAATATGCATCTGTTAAATCAACGTTAAACGGTAATTCCTTACCTTCCCGACTGTAGAACTCATCAGGCTTGACACTTTCGTCGGTTCCCATCCGGAAAACACACCATACCCCCTTGGAAACTCCAGCACGTATCAACTGATCAAGCACAACAGGAGACTCAAGAATAGGCCATTTTCGTATTCTGGAAAAATTTTCTCTTAGTTTTTTTACAGACACAACATCCTGCCGGGATAGAAATATTTTTTTAAGGTTGGACAGGTCAGACTGTGTTGTATGATCCGAGGTTACAAGTTCTCCTTCATCAAGAAGTGTTTTACGAATCTGTTCTAAAATTGATTCGCCCCCTTCAGCTCCGCTTGTCTTGATTTCTTTGCCTATTATTTGTCCACTTGCCGAAGGAAACCACAAGCTATGGTAACTTGCAGACACAGAAGTGATTAGCGCATTCTCTCTTTCACTGAATCGTTTTTTAAAATTATCTTCATTTAATTTATTCGGATTGATACCATGATTTTGTGGATTTTGATTCAATCTGCGCATGGCCAATACAGTGCGGGCCAAGTCTCTCAACGTTTTAAAAGATTTTAATGACGCAGAATCGGCTTCTCCAAAAATACTTGTTTGAGACTGTTTATCAGTTTTAACTGCAACTGTATCAGGGATAAGCATAAAGATTAGATTTTGTTCTATTCTTGGAATATTAATGCCTGCAAATATGATACATTCTTCAACATCAATTGATTTTGCCCCAAGCGATATCAACGCCAAAACAGGTTTTCCCTTGTTATCCGGAATATGTTCGGGCGCTGTCACATCATGCATAACATGGAAAGTTTTGATATCTGCCTTGATGATTTTTCTTGCAGTTGAATCTAAAAGGTCATTAATCTCCTCATTGCCAAGTGTTCTTCTTATTCTCGCCAATGCAATATTTACTGAAGGTTCAAGACTTGCGTAGTAACGTCCCTGGTTAAATCTTAAATAGAAAGCGCTATTGCTGATCTCTTTTAATGCTTCATTCACTTGAGGTGGTGTCAACCCTGGGAAAGCCACATTAAACAGCGCATCCTGTTCAGTTAGTCCAAAAAGATTTGAGGAAAGACCTGAATCCCTGCCGACCAGACTGTGTAAAAAAATTGTTTTCCAGGTATATTCGTACATTGGCCATCGTTCCGGATGCGGATTTTTTTGATCTGCAATTTCAGCATTGCTGCGTCCACCATCAATTTGATCTGTATCAGCTCCGCCAATATCAGCATTCAAAACAGGTAAAAGATCGCCGCTTCCTGTACGACCAATAATTTCATTGACCGTTCGCGCATCTCTAAAATCTATATGGCAAGCGTGGATCATGGGAATGTTCACTTGTTTTTTCCACAGGTTTCTAACGGCCAAAGCCAATACTCTCAATACACCTCTGGTTCCCTGAAAGTTTTCCGATACAGCCAGCTTATGATTTAAAAAATTAATCAAGGTCGGATGAAATGGGTATAGGGATATCATTCTATCTTTGTAATCTGTACGCGTCGCCTCATCAGGTAAAAGGGAAGTATTTTTCCGGTATAGATTTTCGTATGCCTTAGCTGTTTCCTGAGCCGCATTCGTATCAATTTTTGTAAACAGTCTCTTTGCAAGTACTCGCGATATTTCTGCTGCCTGGACAGGTACAACTGCGGTAGCATCTCTAAAAACGACACTGGTCACACTACCGATAGCCTGTTGGCCGATTCCAAGGGCTGCATCTTTGGTTACATCTTTTCCAACTACTTCGCCAAGAAGTTTAGCCAACTGTTCGGTCTGGTTTGCAAAAGCATCTGTGGCGCTTGCGAGTGTTAACAAAATAGCTATATTGGGATTAGATCTAGCATAGCCATGAAGCCCCATAAGAAATGCAGCTAATTGATCACCACCATCAGGATATGCAGCAGCGAGCCTCGCGGTGTACTGAGCCAACTCATCCAGCATTAGCAGGACTTTTCTGTTTCCAAAAACCTTATCAAAATAGTTTTTACCCGGAGATGCATATGATGATGCTTCTTCCTCTATTTCCATATATAAAGATTCACCGCCGATCCGGAATGCAATCTCACCCCATAAAGTATATGGAAGAAGGACAGATCCTTTTGGTTTATGCACAGGCAGTTCATCTCCGGCAATTCCAACAATAGCAACAGAGCCGGGTTCTGGAAGATATTCATTTGATATCAGATCAGAGGTAAAAGAAGATATTTCAGTTCCTTTGAAACCAATGTGAGCACATGCAATCAGAGTATGCGTTTTGCCTCCCCCAAAAGCTGTTTCAAGCCTGTGAATCGCCGGAACAGTGTTATCGCCTGCCAGACGAGCAAAAACCTCGAAGATTACCATCTTCAATCCATCTGTGGGATAGGTTGTTTCCTGAAAAAATTGTTGCGCATCTGTATACATCGGATGCATTCCAGAGCTATGACCATTGTAATAACGCAGAACCTCGCTTATTGAGGCTGTAAATATTTCCGGATTAAATGTTCCCCTTAAAATGTCCTGTCGCGGTTCACATGTCTCCATAATTGTCTTAATAGTCATGCTGCCCCCAAGAATATAATTTTTTAAATTGTATAGCGCCGTTCTTTATGATTTTTTATTAATCCTTTAAAATTTTTTGGTTTTATTACAATCCGTTCCAAACATCAAGGTTATTTCAATTCTAAAATAAGGACGACGGGTACCCATTAAAGGGCGGGTCAAGAGAAAAAACACCTCTCCATGAAAAAAATTGTGATTTTTTTCGCTTGTCCTCTCCATCTCGCACCAGAAAAAGACAAAGGTCAGCTCTTCATTCTTGACAACGATAATCCGTGTGTGAAGAATGAAGACCTTACCCCTGTCTTTGTTAGGATAGGCCATCTTGCACCGTCTGCGGTAGTTTTCTTCGAGTTGTAGGAGTCCTTCCTGGTAAGCATCCAGTGATTTTTCTATTCCCTTTTGTACACGAGTCAACTTCTTACTGCGTGGGTAATACGATGTTTTTATCATTTAAAATATTCATATTTTGGTCATTGACATTATTTAGGCCTAATCCGGACACACCACTCCGTTAGATCCTTTGGCCGGTTTTGAAAAATCATGAGGCAGAAGCCTCAATTGGATACTCAGGATCGTGAAAGAGATAGTCCTCACAGGGCGGGACCTGAAAATCGGTCTTCATTCGCAAAAGTCCTCGAAATAGCTCGCCATTCCTGCGGTTTTGCTCAACCTGACCCGGTAAAAAATCGTTATTTGTGGTCTTTCGAGGTATAATATTGACATTGCCCCTTATTTATGCCATTAGATAGCTAAAACAAGGGGCAATAATATGAAAAGGTTCTCAGAACAATATCTGGTCCAATGGATCAAAACGCGGCGAAGAAAACCTCTCATCCTCCGTGGTGCGCGGCAGGTTGGAAAGTCCACGCTTGTACGGCAGTTTGCCAACCAACAGAATTTGTTATTGAATGAAATAAATCTGGAACGACATCTTGAGTTGGACAAGGTCTTTGCAACGCTCGATATAGCCGTAATCCGCGGAGAATTGGAGGCTCTTGTGGGTCGCTCGATCACCGAACCGGGATCTCTCCTTTTTCTGGACGAAATCCAGGCGACACCGTCAGCGATCCAGGCGCTCCGATATTTTTATGAAGACCTTCCGGATATACCGGTCATTGCGGCGGGGTCTCTACTGGAGTTCACTCTTGCAGATCACAGTTTTTCCATGCCGGTGGGACGTATCGAGTACCATCACCTTGGCCCGATGACATTCCGGGAATTTTTGCAGGCCATCGAACCGGCTTTATGTCGTTATCTTGATGAATTGGAATTTGACTCCATGCTGCCGGAGTCCGCTCACCAAAAGTTGCTGATGCGCCAGCGACAATACCTGTTTGTGGGGGGTATGCCGGAGGCAGTGCTGGTATTCCAGGAAAGCGCTTCGCTGGAGGAAGCGGTTGCCGTACACCGCCGCATCGTCGGCACCTATGAGGACGATTTTGCCAAGTATGTCCGTCACCACGAGTTGGCGCTTCTCCAACGCACATTTCAACTAATTCCCCGCCAGGTAGGGCAGAAGGTCAAATACGTAAACTTCTCAAGGGAAGATCGCTCCCGTGACGTAAAGGCCGCCATTGAGTTGCTTGCGAAAGCCCGCGTCTGCATCCGTGTTTTCGCCAGTCATTGCTCCGGCATTCCGCTTCATGCCGACATCAATGAGTTTGCCTACAAACTCCTGTTTCTCGATGTTGGACTTATGAATCATGTGTGCGGTTTGGATTGGCCGACATTGAGGAGAATGAACGATGTGCAATTGATTAATGAAGGCGCTGTGGCCGAACAGTTTATCGGACAACATCTGGCCTACACCAGCCAAGGCGCAGAGCCTCCCCGACCGGTCTACTGGTTGCGAGAAGGACGCAAGACAAACGCCGAGGTTGACTACGTGATTTCCTGTGGCCCTAATATTTTTCCTGTGGAGGTCAAAGCGGGGCGGAGCGGGACGTTGCGTTCTCTGCACCAGTTCGTGGCATGCGGAAAATCGCGAAAGGCCGTTCGGTTTGACATGAACCAACCCAGTCGTCAGCAAGTCACCTATCAAGTGCCGACTGCCGGCAAACACCAAAAAACGTTCTTTGAACTTCTTTCCTTACCACTGTATGGTGTCGAAGAATTAGCGCGGTTGCTGGACCAGGAATGAAATTACTTTTACACAAAGAAATAACCGCAGTCACTATACTGCCTGCCTATAGACTTGCACGTCTTCTGGCTCGTGAATGGAATATGGAGGAAAATCACGGAAGAAAAGATAGTCCAGAAGCTGGGTGGAAAGAATGCCTACCACGGCCATGTTCTCCCGCTCACTCGCAAGGTGTCCTTCCTGCCTTTCACATTTGGCAACAAGCCGTCCAACCTTTTTGGGATGGAAGTACCCGGCCCTACGAATTGCCTCTTCAGAAAGCAATTCGCCCACATAATCAGGCGAGCCCTTCCCGAAAAAACATCGACTGATGGGGGCACGATAAGGCTGTTTTGGCCTCCTACGCAACTCAGAGGGAATGAGGTCACGAGAGGCCTCTTTCAGGATGAATTTTTCTTTCAGGCCGTTCAGTCGATATTTGGGTGGCATGCTGCAGGCGAATTCCACAATACGATGGTCCAAAAACGGGAAGCGGCCATCCACTGAGTGACCCATGGCCATACGATCTCCCTGCGAAGAGAGCAAGTAGTTCGATAGGAATATAGTCATCTCAGTATACTGTGCCCTGGATAGGGAGTCCCAGCTCATGAAGTCCGAAGGGAGGGTTGAGACAAACCTCTCCACAAAGTCAGGGAGCTTTCCGATCATTCCCTGCAACTCGTCTGAGAAAAACGCCTTGAGAAGGGCGGTGTTGTTCCATCTGATCAAGTGGGAGTAGGCCGGGGAGTTTACCTGCGTCAGGTTTTTACGGAAAAAACCCTCAAAAAAAGCCCTGGCCCCGGCATTTGCTTGAGAAAAAACATAAGGATAAAGCCTTTCAAGGAGCATGGGACGGAGTTTAGAGTTGGGCTGACGAGCCCAAAACCGCCGCACCCGATCTTCCTTAAAAATATTGTAGCCCGCAAACACCTCATCGGCCCCTTCATCTGTTAGTACCACTTTAAAGTCATTTTTGCGAACCAGCTCGGAAAGCATAAAGAGAGGAGCCGTGGCTGTACGAAGGATCGGCGTCTCTGTGTGCCAGATGACCCGGGGGAAAATTTCTCCAATATCCTGTTCGCTGCAAAGTACTGTCCGATGGTCAGTCTCAAAAGCCACTCATTCTATAGACTTTCAGATAATCAGTTTTTGCCCCACAATTCCCTTATTCCCAACTCACTCGTTGCCCGGAAACAGAGCAAACTGCGAGCCACAACCGTCTTTTTAATATTTCTCGTCGGCCAATACCTGCTCAGATTTTAAGTCCAACAATTCTGCAACTCGTCCAAATACTTTTTCAAAGTTAAACCCATTTGATTTAAGATGATATTCGCGCTCAAAATCTTGTTTATCAACCTCAAGAGCCTTTACATAAGAGGAGTTTGTCTAAATAGCTTGTAATCTCCCTGGAATCTTCCATTAATAACACACGGTTTAAAGCTTTTTTTGTATCAGTCAATCTTACTTTCCTGATTAAATCTTTTATGACGGGAACAGAAGCAGGGTTCATACTCAGTTTATCTGTCTCAATAGCTGTAAAAAGATAGGCGCAGCGAGGATTGGAGGCCGCCTCTCCACAAATACTGACTTCTTTGTTGTTTTTTTTGCAGATTGATACCACATCAATGATTGTGGAAATCACAGCAGGATGCAAGGGGTCATATAATGATGCCACCTTCTGATTGTTTCTGTCCACCGCCAGGGTGTATTGGATAAGATCATTGGTACCGATACTCACGAAATCTACATAGTGAAGCAATCTATCCAAAATTTTAACAGCGCCTGGGACCTCGACCATTATGCCAATATTTATCGTTGTGTCAAACGAGGCCCCTCTTTTCTCCAGTAAATTCTTTTCTTCATCCAAAAGAGAAGTAATGCTCCTGACCTCGCCTACTGATGTTATCATGGGAAATAGTATTTTTATGTGCCCAAAAGCCGATGCTTTTAATATAGCTCTTATCTGTGTTCTGAAGATATCATCCAGCTCAAGAGAAACCCTGATCGATCTCCAGCCAAGATACGGATTCTGTTCCTTAGGGTAATCGAGATAAGATAAGAATTTATCCCCGCCGACATCGAGTGTACGGATAGTCACCGACCTTCCTTCCGCGCCTTCTACTACCTTTTTATATAATAAAAACTGCTCATTTTCCGATGGAAATTCCTTTCTAACAAGAAAGGGAAACTCAGTTCTGTAAAGTCCTATATGCTCAGCCCCGTATTTTTTGACCAGTTCCAGGTCTGACAAGAGTCCTATATTTGCGCCAAGCCTGATTTCATAACCATCTTTTGTCTTGGCCACCAAGTCTCTCAGGACATCGAGTCGTTGAAACTTATTTGCCTTTTCTGCCTTTAACCTGGCGTATTCGTCAATGATCACCTGCGGAGGTTTGCTGAAGACAAGACCCGATGTCCCGTCAACGATTAAAAAATCGTTTTCTTTTACGGTATCCAGCATGTCCCTTACACCAATCACCATCGGTATCTCAAACGATTTGGCCAGAATCACCGTATGAGATGTCTTCCCACCCCTGGAAAGGACAACTCCTTTTAAGTTGTTCTGTCTAAGGCCGATAAGGTCTATAGGCGAAATATCAGAAGCAATAACAACTGTTTTACTTGCAAATTGTCTGGATTTGCTTCCTTCATATCCAAGGAGTTTTCTCAACACCCGCTTGCCTATATCCTCTATGTCAGAGCTCCTCTCTCTTAAATAGGGATCCTCCATGCCGGAAAAAAACTCTACATATTTCAAGACAGCCTTTTTCAGGGCATATTCGGCACAAGAGCCTTCTTCCTTAATATGCGCTATTATTTTCTTTTTAAATGACCTGTCCTGGAGCGCCATGACCTGGGCATCAAGGATAGCTTCATCTTGCCCTGACATATCTTTTACGTGTTTTGTAAGAGCTATGATTTCTTCCTGAGACCGTCTAAACGCAGCTTCAAGCCTGCTGATTTCAGATGAAACGTCCTCTGTTTCCTCATATTCTATCTGGTCAAAGCCGATACTTTCCCCCAGATAGTGAGCATGACCTTCGGCAAAACCAGGCGATACAGGCATGCCCCTGATCAGACCCTTTTTTCCCTTTTTTGCTGTTTTTTCAGCGTGTATTTCCACTTCTTCTAACAGCTTTTCCTCCAAGTCTCGCCTATCCTGCCGCTCCTTTTTCAGGTCATCAAGAAGACCGGTATA
>Ga0255419_10119_pt1 | contig 16882 bp, 14 predicted proteins | sample ANMaggSeSYBR02J3_FD_182658 | JGI IMG/M metagenome (GOLD analysis project Ga0255419, IMG submission 182658) | Sediment cell enrichment communities from methane seep in Santa Monica Basin, California, United Staets - ANME aggregate JGI... | ecosystem: Environmental > Aquatic > Marine > Cold seeps >...
AGAGCAAGGCCGGAATTTTCGATCATGCCAATTCCTCGCCAGTTACTATCTGTCTTCTTAAAGACGTGATACATGATTTCCCGGGCTTTGAGATTTCCCTCAACATTCACACAGCGTGGATATGCATTTTCCACACAAGACCTGTCGGATCCGATCTGGTCCTGGACCATGGCTATGCCGAGTAGAACATCGAGAACTTCAAACCCTGTTACAACAATTGGAAATCCCTTTTCTGAGATGGGATCATATGGACCTGTGCCAATGATCGTTGACACATGTCCTGGTGCCAGGAATCCGTCTACGTTTGTATCCTGTGTGAGGATCTCCATTGCCGGAGGCATAAGTTTATGCGATGTGATAATGCTGAAGTTTTCAGGTATTCCTCTTAATATTGCAGCAGCATTGGATGGTGCAGTAGTTTCAAATCCAATTCCAAAAAATACAATATCAAGGGCAGGGTTATCTTTTGCGATCTTTATGGCATCATCGATGCTGTAGACCATACGAATATCATATCCCTCAGACCTGGCATCGAACAAACTTCCCGTAGTTCCCGGGACCCTCATCATATCCCCAAAGGAAGTGATCACCTTTCCGGATCTTGCAAGGGCAATTGCAAAGTCTATATCCTCTACAGGGGTTACACAAACGGGGCATCCCGGACCGCTTAACAACTGAACCTCTTCAGGGATTATATCGCGAATTGCATATTTTGATATGGTCCTTTCATGGGTGCCACACACATGCATTATTCGAAGAGGTGTGGCATGTTCATTAATTCTTGATATAAGCTTTTGTTCAATATTTTGCATCATATCAACTGGGGTCCATCAAATCTCTTAATAATTTGAGAATTTCTTCGCTTTCTTCATCAGAGATCAATGAGATGGCATACCCGACATGAACAAGTGCATTCTTGCCTATAAGTGAACTATCAGCTCCCCCTATAAGATCAAGGTTCACCTTTCTCTTTATACCCCCGATATCCACAGTAGCCGTGTTTTCATTCAGGATCGAAGTTATTTTCCCCGGAATGGCTATGCACATACTATAAAAAAGGGTCTTTTGTATTTAATATGTGTTGCCTGCTACTAATCATGTGGATTGGTATTTATATCTGGAAGTAAAATAACTACTATAGTGAGATGGGGTTTATCGATTAATTTTAGTGGGAGACTATCAGGATCGATCTTAATAATCATTTATACTGAGATGGTCACTTGAGTGAAGGAAATACAAATTCAGATAGTAGTGTCAATGATCTTGATTTCCTCAGGATGGACTGGCATAAATTCCTTAAAGCAAGAAGGTCTGGCGGGGGTTTCAAGCTTCTGGAGAACTATAAGAACGATACTCCGGGAGATTATGACTTTCCTGTGACCCATGTCCTGTGGATACAGGGAGCCCAATGTACGGGATGTTCTGAGTCTCTATTGGATGCTGCCAATCCGGAGTTACTAAAAGCATTTGAGATACTCAACATAGATCTGGAACGGCACGAAGCATTCCTTGCACAACAAGGGCTATTTGTGGATGGTGAGCCTGCCAATACGTCAGAACTAAATTCAGAGATTCTGCTCGATGAGATAAGTGAAAGGGGCAACTATATTCTGATGGTAGAAGGTGCAATTGCAAATGGTCCGGAAGGTTCAGGAAAATATTTCATGTCCGGAAACCGTAGCAGCAAGGAAATGTTCAAAAAGGCAGCCCGGAATGCTGACCTGATAATAGCTGTAGGGACCTGTGCTGCATATGGAGGCATTAATTCAGCAAATAGCGATATAGTTGATATACTGGACTACAGGGGTGTTGCTTTCACGAAGAAGGACCCTTCAAAAGGAATACTGAAAGTTCTCGGGATAGATAAACCCGTGATTAACATTCCGGGCTGTCCTCCTCATCCTGACTGGATCATCTTTACGTTAAGTGCAATTATATCCGGTAATATCAGGATACCTGATGACCTGCCTGAGGTACTGGATGAATTTGGCAGGCCAAAGGTCTTCTTCCCACCGGATTATAACGTCCATAAGGACTGTCCCCGTAAGGAATTCTTCAAAAATAAGGAATTCGATACTTGTGTTGGTGGGGAAAAATGCTTGTTGAAAATAGGATGCCAGGCTTGCCTTGCGCATGCCGACTGCACACTGCGCAAATGGAATGACGGGCATAGTTACTGTGTTCAGGCGGGTTCTCCATGTATAGCATGTGTGGAACCGGATTTTCCTGATAATGCAAGACCTCTGTATTCAAGTAAGAAATGTAAAACAGGGAAGGAGGCTGATCGATAATGGTGCGCGTAACAGTTGACCCCCTTACAAGGGTCGTAGGCCCCTTAAGGCTGGATACTGAGGTTGATGAGAACGGTATCATAAAGGAGGCCAGAAGTTCCAACATGATCTTCAGGGGATTTGAACGTATATATCGCGGTCAGGACCCGAGGGATTCAATTCTCCTTTCCCAGAGGATCTGTGGTGTATGCCCGGTTGCACACTCGATATCTGCAGTTAATGCACTTGATGAGCTATTTGGTGTTGCCCAGTCTGTTCCAAAGGATGCACTTGTTTCAAGAAATATCAATCAGGGCCTGAACACGATATCAAACCATTTACTTCATTTCTATATTCTATGGGGTCCAGACCTTGCAAATCCCGCTTATGGTGATGTGCTGTCCACTTTTGGTGACCTGGGAGGTTCGGTATGGAAAGAATTGCTGGGACGATTTGCCCCGATCAGCTATAAAATCGGTGGAGAGGTGATTCCTCCGGGGAGTTCCTATGTTGGTGTTATACCGATGAAGAAAAGACTACACGATGCCGGTGCTGTGATCGGTGGTAAAATGCCTCATCAGACCGTTATGTATCCCGGAGGAGTTACAAACAATCCAACAACTTCTGACATTCAAACTCTGTCATCTATCATGTCTGAGGTGATCGATTTTTTAAACACCAATGCAATAAGAATGCCTTTTGAGGACTGGGTTGAGAACACTTATAAAGCGTCTTCCCCAAAGAAAGCTGTTGATTTCCTTATTGAACACCTTAATGACCTAATTGAAAACTCACTTAAGACTAATGATCTCTCACGTTCAAATGGATGGGGGGATGTAGAGTTATATTCCGCATTCGGTTCGGAACTTATAGGTGAAAGATTACTAGGACTTCCAATCAGTTTCAAGCACGATAAAATGGGTGGTTATGGTGACCTTTCAAAAGTAGGCTTCCTTTCATATGGCGGATTCTATAACGTGGACCATGAGGGCTATGACCCGACAAGCCCTTCCGGTGAACGTTTCCAGACATCCGGATTTATGAGCAGCTCGTTAGAGTATCATAAATTTGATTCAAATAAGGTCACAGAAAGCGTAAAACATGCCTTCTATGACGATTATGACGGTTACAAGCATCCTTATGAGGGGACTACCGAACCTTTCACAGATTCTGACCGAATCAATTATCAGAATTTCTCTGAGGAGAAATATACTTGGGCCAAAGCTCCGCGTTATGATGGGATTCCCTGCGAGGTGGGCCCGTTATCCCGTCTGCTCATCATGAAAGAGCCACTTGTCACGGGTCTTGTACAAATGTTCCAGGAAAATGGATATTCTCCTTTCAATTGTTTTACCAGAATGATAGCACGCATGCAGGAATTGTTCATTATTACCAATGAAATGATCAAATGGATAACAACAGACCTTGACCCAAATGGGAAATTCCGGGTAGATATTGATATGTCAACGTCCAGGGATTCCAGGGGAATGGGTCTTTGTGAAGCTCCACGGGGTGCATTGGGACATTGGCTTATAACAGATAGCAATTCAAAAGTTGCCAATTACCAGATAGTAACACCAAGTACCTGGAACCTGAGTCCTCGGGACGGTGAAGGAGTACCCGGTCCTCTTGAACAGGCACTGGTAGGGTGCAGGATATCTGCAGTTGATAACTGGCTGGGAGTTGACTTCAGTAATCCGACCGGTATATTGCATGTGGGAAGGTCTTATGATCCCTGTATAACATGCGCTGTCCACACCATAGATCTAACTGGGCAGAACCCTCCCGGTACGTTCAGACTGTTGTGAGAATATTATATTTCATCATATGATCAGAATATACATCGGAGGCCGAAATGTCTGAATTTGATCAGTCTGTTCGCATAATCGGATGTGGAAATATTCTAATGGGGGACGATGGTGTTGGAGTTCGGGTTGTCGAGGCTCTCGAAAAAATGGAGTCCGGTATTCCGGAGGATATTGATATACTGGATGCTGGTGTATGTGGCCTGGATATCCTGACCCTGCTGGATGGTGTTGATAAGGTAATTATTGTTGATTCAATGGTTGGCAGTGGAAGTACGAAAAGAGGTTCAATTCTTCGTTTTGAACTTGAGGACCTTTTGAATAAAGACTATGAACACGTTGGAATTTTTTCCGCTCATGATATATGTATATCTGATATCCTGTCCATTGCTAAACATGTTCAGGACCTTCCTGAGATCATCGTTTTTGGAATCGAGATCGGCGAGGTAAAGGGGTAGCTATCAATGGATCTTAGTCCGGAGGTTCTTGATGCAGTGGAGCGGGTGATTCCGTATATTATTGAGGAAATGGTAGGAACATCTTAAGGCTAAAACACTGAGTGTATTTTCTAAGAGATTTATTCATATTATCTTGAACCAGGTAATTAAAGATGCAAACTCAATGCAGAATGATCAATGTTAGCGGGGTAGTTCAGGGTGTTGGCTTTCGCCCATTCGTATATAATGTCGCAATAGAGAATGGACTCTGCGGTTATGTAAAAAATGCAGGTAATGAAGTAGAGATAGTTGCAGAAGGAGAAAATGAGGATATTGAACGTTTCCTCCACGACCTTTATTTTAAGAAGCCACCGCTATCACTGATCGACCAAATAAGAACGAAGGTTTTTCCGGTATCAGGTTTTTCCGATTTCTCGATACTTAACAGTGAACAGGATGAAACTGCCAACTCCATCATCCCGCCTGACACTGCGATCTGTTCCGATTGCCTGCAGGACATGTATAATAGCAAAGACAGGCACTATCATTACCCTTTTACCTCCTGTACGAACTGTGGTCCGAGATATTCTCTGGTAAGTTCTCTTCCTTTTGATAGGGAAAATACAAGTATGTTTGAATTCCCATTGTGCCCGGAATGCGGTATTGACTACAAGATGCCTTCTGACAGACGATTTCATGCACAGGCCACGTGTTGTCCAAATTGTGGTCCTGTCCTTTCATTTACTAATGGAAGCGGTGATGTCCTTGCATCCGGACATGATGCTATTATCAAATGTGCTGAACTCATAGATGATGGATCAATTGTTGCAGTCAAAGGATATGGTGGATTCCACCTTGTATGTGATGCTACTTCAGACAGTGCGGTCCTAAAGCTCCGAAATTCTCTTGATCGTCCTGCACAGCCTTTTGCGGTGATGGCAAAAGATATTGAAACGGTATGTTCTTTTGCCAGTATCGATACAGACGAGAGTTCCCTGTTGCTCAGCAGGAAGCGTCCAATAGTTGTCCTGGATAAAAATGATGATTTTTCACTATCGTGTCACATTACTCCCGATCTGCATAATATAGGTGTAATGCTACCTTACTCAGGCACACATAACCTTCTATTCGATAATAGTGATACGGATGTTTACGTAATGACATCTGCAAATCTTCCAGGTCTTCCAATGGTGACTGATAATGGGGAGGCATTGTCACATCTCGATAAGATCGCAGATCATTATCTTCTTCATAATTATGTTATCAGGAACAGGACAGATGACACGGTGATCAGGTCCGTTAATGGTAGAATGGCTTTTATAAGACGATCGCGGGGTTTTGTACCTGAGAGGATAGAACTTCCGTTCCCAATAGAGCCGGCGATAGGTGTGGGTCCCGAACTAAATACGACTGTTACCCTGGCAAAGAAGAACAATGCATATATTTCTCAATATATTGGGAACACAAGGCACTTTGAGACCGATCAGTATCATAAGCAGGTTGTTTTGAATTTGGAACAATTGACAAAAATTGAGCCTGGCTTATGGGGTTGTGATCTGCATCCGGAATTCAATACCACACGGTTCGCACAGGAAAAAGGTGGAAATAACACGGTTTTCGTGCAACATCATTATGCACACATCGTGTCGCTAATGGTGGATAACCTTTTGCCGGTTGATTCAAGGATCATTGGAATTGCTCTTGACGGTGCAGGTTACGGGGAAAATGGAACAATGTGGGGTGGAGAGATCCTTGAAGCCACTTATTCTGGTTATGAAAGAACTGCCCACCTTATGGAGCAGCCAATGCCTGGTGGGGATATAGCTGCAACATATCCTTCGCGTATGCTTCTGGGAATGCTGCATGATGTTCTTGAGCCGAAAGAATTGAGGGACTTACCTCTTTATTTTAAGCATGGCGAATTAGAACGTAACATTGTATTGGACCAACTGGAAAAAGGCATAAACCTGGCTAGAACGAGTAGTGCCGCACGGGTACTTGATAGTGCAGCAGCACTTCTTGGTGCCTCACATTATCGCAGTTACCAGGGTGAGCCTGCAATGAAGTTGGAATCCGTTGCAAAAAAGAGTGTACATAACGTAGATCTGCCTGTTAAGTGCAAACGAGGCGTGCTTGATACTACCAGTTTGTTATACGATCTATACGAAAGGATCGATACACACGCAGTTTGTGATCTGGCATATTCTATAGAAGATGCACTTGCAGTTGGGGTTGCAGAACTTGCCATCTCATCTGCTAAAAAAAGGAACATTGATGTTATAGGACTCAGTGGCGGAGTTGCATACAACGAACACATAACAGGCCGGATCAGTGAATCTGTTAAAGATGCGGGTTTTGAATTTATTACACATAAAAAGGTCCCATGTGGCGATGGCGGGGTATCTTTGGGACAAGTGGTGATTGCAGGGGCCTCTGAAGGAATTTCTTGAAAACATCAATAGCATTAGATACTGAAAAACAAGTAGGTATGCACCTGCGAAACAAGAACATTGAAAATGATAGATTCGATGAAGATTATTCACATAGGAGTGAATGTGAACGAGTACACAATCATATTAAATGGACAATTTTAGGACTATATAATTTTGTTAATAAGCCGTGCCGGGCTACCAAATTCTTTTTGGAAGTCCAATTCTTTTATTGCTGATTTTACAAAAATAAATTACAATTCAGTGCTTCTATTTTTATCAGATTCTCCAAAACAATATATATTGTATAATAAATTATACATTCTGCCGTAACCTGTTTTAACCTATAAACCAATATATCAAATGGGTGTGGGAGTTATATGGCGTAGAGCGAGTTTGGGGATTCGAAGTGGGGGATCCACAATGTGTGGATTCTTGAATGTATGACTCCTATGCCCTTGATCAAAGTGATTATTTGCCTCTTTTTATCCCCTAAGGATGTATGAAAAATCCCTCTTGCATACTAATCTCTTGATTTGGATATATCTTCGATGCATTGATGGTCTTTGTACCAATCGTGACAGTAGGGATTCGTTTGAAGATCTCTTTATTTTGAGATGATGATAGTATTCTTGACAGGGTCAGGGTTCTCTTGAGGTGTTGAGAATGTGTCTTCTCCACAGGAAGGGGGAGACTTTGGGATATAATATGGAAAGTTCAATCTGATTCGATAAAATATTATACATCCAAAACAAGTATTTCACATGATTGACTTTGATCAAAATGTCTTAAGATCGCTTGCGTTTTGGAACAGTAACTTATTGGAAAGATGAGACAACTGGATTCAAAGATTGGGGATTCACAAAGTGCGATAAATGCGGTTTTAGCCTTGAAGAGATTATGTGGAATAAGCCTACAGACAAATTAGGAAGTGTGAGTTTACAATGAGATTGTAAACCCTCTTTTTTGATTTATACTAACGAATCCAAATACTTATTCATATCATCTATTTTTTCAACTTGTATTGCATATTTGTTTCGAATTTCTTTCGCTTCATAAAAATTAACATTTACTCTTTTATTGATGTAATTCTCTCTGATTGTTTCATACACATCTTGTGCATCTTTTTTATTTACTTTTAATCCAAAAACGATTCCTTCTAAATCTTGTTTTTCATAATTCATTATGTTATTTTGCTCAAATTCATCTTCAAAACGGAGTATTCGATATTCATTTTCATACTCCCAATCAGAAAATTTTGTTAATAAACAAGTTGGAATTTGATCAATTCTTTCCTCATTATTTGCCATATTGACATCATCTGGGAGATCATCGTTATATTGCACTTTCATTAAAGGAATTTGTTTGGAGTTAAGCAATAAATAATGGCAGTCTAATGCTGGTTTTGCTTTAAAACGGAGGCAAATGCCTTGGTGGTTATTTGCATAATGACTCCACATTAAAATGCTATCGTCCTTTTCAGTAAAGCACGCAACTAGTGGAAGATTTTTGCTGTGCACATCTCCATGAAGATCGCTCCCTTCTAGATTACGATAAATTTCATTTGCAGGATCTAGGATAAAGAGATTACCATTTTTTTCAAGAATCCCCTTATTAATGTTTTCTTGCAAAGTTGCATCTACCTTAGTAGGATCGACTCCTGCACGAATAAAAAAATCACACCAATATTTTTCATCACCTTTATAGCAGTAATTCATTTTAGAATCAAAGGGATCATTATAATTTGCTGGATGATTAAAATATATTTGTTGATTGCTTAAATTTCCCTAAAAATATTCGTTTATAGTGTGATATTTAAAATATAGCTTCTCTGTTCTGATTTCTTCACTCATGGAATTACTGAGATGAGTACACATTATATAAATTTACTTACATACTTAATATATATTAAATATTCATTTGTTTATTTATGTATAATAATTGCAAATATCTTTATATTAATATCCAGCACTAATATTGAATGAAATTTTTAATCTTTTAATTATTAAGTACCCATTTTTCTTTCCCAGCATCATACCTCAAGCCAGCCTTAAGCTTTTGTTTTTCGAAGAACTCAGTTGGAGTATCAAGTTCAGAATCATCAAAGAAGACGATTGCTCGGTGCCTGCAGTAAGGTTCATGCAGCAATCGAAGTGCAAGGTCTGATTCCTGAGTGCCATACTCATAGACATTGCCAATAACAGCACAGTGATCAGGCCTGGAGCATTCATCAGTTTACAAAACGATTTTCCAGAGCCGGTGGTACGTCCATATAGTACGATATCAGCAGTTGATTCCAGGAACTGGTGTTGCGGATCGGGTTGTGCTCAGATTTCAATCATTGACATGATCTCTTCGACTATTCTATATGGAAATCTATTTATAGATGCATAATGTTTACGTGGATTAAGCGAGTTCTTTAAGGGCATTACCCCCCACCCCCCAACTTCTTTTTTGCCCTTTTAGAACTCATCTAAAACTTCTTTTTCTTCATAACTTTATGTCCTTATTCCAATCATTGTCATGTTCCTCTTCAGTTGTTCATTACAGATAGGTATCTATGCAAAAAAATGACAGTTTCTATTATTGAGTTCTTCAAGGACAGTTACCAATTCATGCTCCACTTCCTAATTCTTGTCCTTTTTGAACTCACTCATCACCTTCTTTTTCACGCCCATCACCTTACTCGCATCTGAATAATAGTTCCCTCTTTTTGTTCGAATAATAGTTAAGGAATTAAATATATCTTAAAATAATTAAACCTCTTACCGCAATTGATTTTAACTTACAGGACAATACTTTGCCTGGGTGTGGGAGTCGTATGATATGAAGCGAGCTTGGGGCTTATGGGGCGAGAGTTCACTTTTATGTGTATTCTCTGATTAAAGGCTCCTATACCCATTATTAAAATGATCTTTGACCTTTTTCATCTGACATGGATGCATAGTGTGGCTCATGTTGGTCACTTCATATCCCTCAGGATCAATCTCAATACTATCACTGAGTTTTAATGTGTAAACAGTTATCAGCCGTTGAGTACAAGTCAAATCAGGCTTATATCGAACATATAGAGGCCTATAAAGAGAATTATATTTAATTAATAAGGACTCTGTAGGGACTCTGTCTGAACCGCTATAAAATGAATAAAGGAAATCTGATATATGAAACGCTCAACACTACTGGAAAAGCATATACATTCTAAATTAAGTGAAATTTTAGAACCACTTGGCTCGACCCGTTATTTTGTAGAGGTAAAACCAAGGGGGCATCAATTTAGCGCAAAGATCTGGGTCGAAGCGAATATCCTGAATGAAATTGCAGAGGATCCTGAAAAGCTTACATCTATCTCGGATACCATTATAGAAGTTGAAAAGGAACTCAAAACGAAGATCTTTGAAAGTCTGAAACCCCTTTTGTGATATTTTTGATCTTTATGTTTCTCTCTGTGTCAGTTAAAAATGTGTTTACTCTTCATGGGGTTTTATAAGTCTAAAATAGAGTTAAAAAAGAGATTTCTCATTAAATAGAAATATTGCTTTTAATTGGTGTGAAATGTTCAAATGAATTGCAGACCTTTAGAGCATACTTGATCTTGCTTCTATTCCGAGATCCCTTGGTAAATGATCCATCATTCTGAAGTTCTACGAAAATGGATCTCCATTGAATAAGTATCAACAATGCTAAGAGTAATTTGCCAGGGGATGTTTTGTTAGTGAACCAACCGATTAGTTCTACCGCATATGCTGCGAATAAAATACCTATGACAATTTCGTATGAAATGCCAATATAGCTCAAAAATCCCCCAATAATTATCCCATAAAGCATAAGGGATACTACAAGTGAGATCTTTATCCAGAGTAAATTCCAAAATGATACCCTGGCATGATTTCCAGTTTCCTTATCGATTATGTAGTACATTTCATATCGGCATCCTTTCATTGCTATATTTTATTACTAGTTGTTTCTACATAAGTCTATTTTTGATCGTTTATCAAATTAACTGTATTTATTCTCATCAACAATGTCACTATCATCATCCGCAGGAACGGGAATTGACCCCATGTCCTTGATCTTCACGATCTCGAAACGAGAATCCTATGAACTATTTGGTAAATGATCCTTGATCATATTCATTACAAATATTAAAAAGAAAATTAAAAGAACAACTGGGTGAACAATACTGTGAAGAATTGTGGCAAACAATTCATTTTCAAACTCACAAAAATGAATGACATGATCTATTGCAAAGAAACATCCAAGCATCAGAATGACAAGTAATGAATCGAGTAATATGGCAAAAGCCATCTCGATGTGCACATTCAGTAAGCTTCGCCATCTTACCATTTTTACACCGTTTTTTGTTATACATATTAAATTAGATTGGCTTTTTATATAAGTTTTTTTAAAATTTAAATGAACATCTGGAGATACAAATCAAACTTTTGTGGCATCAATTGTACAAATATGTACATGGCGTAGAATGGTATAAAGAGATTGAAGGGAACGGGGGATGGATATTAAAATCAGTTCTTGAAGATGAAAAGAAAAAGAGATAAGAAGAATTTAAGCACAGTAGAGAGGTAGGTAAAATACTAAAAGAACTTTATTCATTACTACTTCAATATTAAATTTTAGAATTGAATTCAATATTCCACAATTTTCACTCATTTTGAACAATAGCTTCAAAACGAAGTCCATGGTCACCTTCGTATGATTCATGGTGTTTCTTGAACCCCTGCCATATCTCTGATGGAATACCATATGGGAACGCTTTACATGCAGGCATACCAATCGATTCGATGAAATGTTTACATTCTATACATTCAGGTGCTTCAGCTGTTATTGCATCTAATTCGTTCATATTATGTCACCATTATTTTTCTGCTTTATCAATTTATTGTAAACCAGTTCTTTAGTCCTTGCCAGTACTCTCAATGCTTCCAAATGGAGCTGTCAGTACAGTTGCAACATCAAGGTTCTCCAACTCAAGTGATCAAAACCCGCCTGCTCAGCAGCTGCCTGAAATGCAGTATACAACAGCTAACCGAAGATCAGGACGGCTTAATCCCACGCACTTCAATGCTAATGACCGATTCAGCGATCTCTCTTGCTTCTTCTATGGAAATGTCCAGATCTTTTAGTATTGCAGCCATCTCATCCGAAGAGACCAATTCAATGATCAGTTCAAAAGGATAGTTTGTCTCTTCCATTATCTCAACATCCTCAAATCCCGAATTCTTAATCGTATCCAGGTAATCTTTTTTCAGTATCGCGCCTGAAATACAGCCAATATAGGCTTCTGCTGATGTTTTTATCTTTGCAGGGATGACTTTCAAAAGGACCATGTCCGATATGATGAAACGTCCACCGTTCTTCAGTATCCTGAATATCTCCCTGAATACTTTATCTTTTGAAGGGACAAGGTTGATGACACAGTTTGAGATCACAACATCAATGGAAGCATCAGCAACAGGTATTTCTTCGATGTCTCCCAGTTTGAATTCCACATTCGTATAGCCACCATTTGAGGCGTTCTCTCTGGCTTTCTCTATCATCTCCGGTGTCATATCCACACCGATGACCTTTCCTTCCTTTCCCACTCTGGCGGCTGCAAGGAAACAATCAAAGCCTGCACCCGACCCTAGGTCAAGAACGGTCTCACCCAATTTCAAAGAAGCTAATGCAGTGGGATTTCCACAGCCAAGACCGAGGTTTGCCCCTTCCGGTGTCTCATCAAGTTCTTTCTCAGAATACCCGATCTTCTTGCTTATTTCCTCTGCCACGCCACTCAAACTGCAGCATGGACTTTTCGTTGAACAGCAGGAAGATCCTTTTATTGCTACTTCGGAGTAACCTTTTTTTACCATCTTCTTTATTTCTTTTGAATCCATAATCAACCCTCGTTTCCATTTTTATGATCGCCATTCTTCCTGAATTCATTATGATAGAGGTTCCTGAACTCTTTGGTCGATCCTTTCCGGTAGAGGATGTTATACACGCAGAACGGTATCATCTGTCCGTTAGGAAGGATTTCTGTTATGCAGCATTTCTTTGCTCTTTCCAGATCTAAATTAAATTCGTCCATGAATGCATGAACTGAGATAAGGGTGACATTATCGATTATTTTGCCTGTATCTGAAACCATGCCCTGTAAAAATGTACAATCACACTTTTGTTCACCATCGCCACAACACTTGTTTGTTTTGGACATGACCATATTGAGAGCATTGATAGATCTTTCGATCTTGGAAGTGACCTTAATATCTGCAATTGTGCGGTCAACAAGATAATCCCTGCAGGCACTGGAATTCAGGAATTTAGTTAATGAGATGTTCTTTCCCTTGTGATTGTAAACATAGGAGCAAACTGAACAGGTTGGATGCGGGCAGGGGATGCTAATGAAGTTCTTTTTGCTCAATACACCTCCTGTCTGGTCCTCGATCTCATGTAACACTTCAGGAATTGTAAGCGCTGTTTCTGTCTTCTTTTCCAGCTCATACCTTCCTGTCAGTGTAGCTGGCTGGAAATTGACCATTTTTATGTTCGTTTTCCCCAGCGCATAATCTATAATAGCACCCATCTCGTGCTCATTTACTCCTTTGACAATGGTAGCTACCAGAGCAACCGTTAGACCAAGTTCTTCACAGTTCTCAAGCGCCTTCAATTTTATATTGATAAGTGGCCTTCCTCTAAGGGCTGTATAGGTCTTGTCATCGAATCCGTCGAATTGAAAATATATTACTGGCTTTCCGACTCCAGATACATCATTTTGCACAGTAGATGCTACCTTTTTTGCAAAATCCATGTCAGCAAGTTTTAGGCCGTTGGTGTTCAGGACCGGATAAAGGATATTTTTTTGGCCCATATATTCCAGAATTCCAAGGATATCCGGATGCAATGTAGGTTCACCTCCACTTATCTGGAGTACCTCGGGTTCCTTCTCATGCTCAACGTAAAGGTCTATCATCTCCTTTACCTTTTCAAAAGGCAGTGTAAAAAGTCCTTTTGAATCTGCAAAACAAACCGGACAATTCAGATTACACATATCAGTTATCTCTATGATCCCTACGCATGTGTGTTGTTGATGGTCTTCGCACAATCCACAATCATGAGGACAGCCCTTGGAAACAGGTGTTGTGTGCAAGGGTTTTGAACCGGGTTTGTTGTGCTTTACCGCTTCCAGATAATCATTAGCATCCGAATATACAGGGACTTCGAAAGAACCATGGTCCACACAATGCTTACGCAAGAAGACCATGTTCTCACGCAGTATCATCTGGCAATCTATAACTTCAAGACATTCAGGACACACGCTTTTTGATTTTCCTGCAATAAGTTCACCACTCACCAAGTCTTTTTGAGGCGATCTATTTACATCTGGAATCGTTTCAGGATCTTTTGTAATTGTAAATTCCCCCTCTTAACAGCAAATACTGCCTTTCCCCCACAATATTACTATACTCTATTTTTTTCTTTAAAGTATATATAAGGTTAGACTTCATCCTGGAATTCAAAGTTGCATATTATTGAGAAATAGAAAGAGCACAGTTCTTAAGTAAATAGTAAAAGAGGATGTAGTCGCCTTTTCACAACCACATCCTCTCAACGATCCGTATCAGATGAAGAACTCAGACGAACTTCATGTAATACATCCGGGAGGTCATGTGCTGATAACCATGCCGGGAGTTATCAAATATAGCAACCCCGAAGAAATGTTCTTCACTTGTATTGAACTGAACATCATCTTCGTTGGCATTGATGAGGTCCCTTCCCAGCTCAGCAGTCCATATCCCATCTTTCCATACAGCTCCAAATTGTATGTCAGCACGGCTACTGTCTGGAGTCCTGAGGACCCGTTCTGGAACGATGGCATCCAAAACCTCATAGTTAGGCCAGTAAGTGACGGCATCTTCATCGCTCACGCCTGTGTCTTCATTTCCGATGGTCTCGCCTGCATCGATCTCTGCTTGAGTTAGGACCATGGCATCAGCAAAATCGAGAGGGTCCTTTTCCATGTATTTTGGACGTGACTTGTCAGCAATACGGTTATGTGAATATGCACTGGTACCGTCATCACCATAGCGGCCACCATCTTCTCCATTAACGGTATCGTTTGCCCAAACATCAACGTACTTGTCATCAGCATACCCTATCATAGAGATAGTTCCAGCAACGACCTCATGTGAATCTGGATCTACCGTAAGGTCTGAGGTTGTGGTTGATGTCAGCCCTGTTCCTCTTCCTGCCTTACTATGCCACATATCTGCTCTTCCGTCCTTTAACCATGAATCATCAATGATGCCATGGGTACTGACATGAGGGTCAGTGTCCGTTGGATAATACATATGACATTTAGCCATACATCCCCCAGTATCGAAAGGTTCGCCCTCTATCTCTCCGATAGGCCAGAAGAAAGATATGCGGTCCTCGGATTGGTCTGAATTCAGTTTCATCCATGTTCCATCAATGAATGACCAGGAACCTCCACGGGTGAAACTCGCGGTTGGATCAGGCCAGGTCGCCAGGACGGTAAGACGAGTGTCATCATGAAGAGCTTTTAATGTAACTGTTGTGTCGCTGTCATAGGCATGACATCCAGCACAGTCGGTAATACTTGCAGGGTCTTGTGTATCGTATGTCTCGCCGAGAGGTATGTTCAGTTCCGGGGCATCAGCCCATATGTCATCCACTTCACCATCCACTACTGGCAAATTCATGACCTCGATAACATTCAGTTTACTTTGATCGAATAGCTGCTCTGGTCCGACCTCCCCTTCATCCTCAACACAGCCGGATGTTAGTATTATGAGCACCGACAGTATCACCATTAGTGCTTTACTTGCATTTCTTGATATCATTATCATTTCCCCCCACTCTGTTGGTATCTATGTCTTATTCCCACAGACATTTAGTTATTCAACATTTAATTGTGGACAAATATCTTCTGTAATAAATAATTTATTTTTACCATTCAAAAATATATGAGTATGTCAGTTTAAACTTTGTGCTTTGATCATTTGGTTTTTCCTTTATTTTGATCTCTGAAATCAATGGATATATTGAAGAGCACAATGAATATTCTGATGATATATCTAATTCGAACGTGATCATAATGGGTTGAAAAACAGATAGATATGTGGACCCCCCAATCGTCCCTTTATAATTGAATAAGCAAGAAGACCACCTATTTGAATGGTTGGTAGTTCACAGTGGATTCAGACTCAAATAAATTCCCCAGATCCCACTGGCGATCATAGTTACTGAAATTGCACCCAGGAACAAGCCAAACAATCTGGTAAGTACCAGCATTCCATTATATCCTATTTTTTTGTGTATTCTCCTGGAAAAGAGAAATGTTACCAGGGTTATTGAATAAGTTAGTACCAATGCGAGAATAATGAGTGGTTTTTGTTGAACAAATCCAGCGGTCTCTGTAAGAACTACGACTGTTGTTATGGTAGCAGGCCCTGTTAGTATAGGCATTGCAATTGGGAAGATCCAGATATCGTCACGTTTAGAAGATTCATCCATCTCTTTATCAGTAATGCTTTCTCTTGAGATCTTAGCCTGCATCATTTCAAAAGCTATCATTATAAGTAACAGACCACCAGCAACTTTCATTGAATCAAGACTGATCCCAAGAACATCCAGGATAATGTTTCCCGCAAACATGAAAAATACGGCAATGACAAAAGCTAAAGCAACCGATTTCTTTGCAATTACATTCTTTTCATCCAGGGTCAGACTATTGGTGAGCGTTATAAATGTAATTACTGCGGTAATTGGGCTCACAATGACGAACAATGTGATAAATGAAGAAATGAAATAACCCACAGGATCCATTGATTATTGTATGTTCACATTGCTTAAAAAATATACGGCTGTGATATTTTCTTGAGATGATTTTGGGTGTAAAATAGTACTTCCATTCAAATTTTTGA
>Ga0255419_10122_pt1 | contig 16750 bp, 10 predicted proteins | sample ANMaggSeSYBR02J3_FD_182658 | JGI IMG/M metagenome (GOLD analysis project Ga0255419, IMG submission 182658) | Sediment cell enrichment communities from methane seep in Santa Monica Basin, California, United Staets - ANME aggregate JGI... | ecosystem: Environmental > Aquatic > Marine > Cold seeps >...
TGATCATCTTCGGCATTGTGGCCTTCTTTCTCCTGCTGATTGCCACGCTGAATTATATCAGTCTGGCCACAGCCAGATCTGCCAAACGGGCCAAAGAGATAAGTCTGCGCAAGGTGATAGGATCGAGCCGACGTTTGTTAATTACCCAGTTCCTGGCAGAATCCTCCATGCTTACCTTCTTTTCTCTGGCCTTGAGCATTGGACTCATTATGATCCTTTTGCCGCAACTTAATATGCTTTCAGGAAAGGACTTTTCACTGGAAGTGCTGGGCCGGCCGGTGGTGATTCTGAGTCTGATTGGCATTATGTTACTTGTGGGTATTCTGGGTGGTTTCTATCCGGCGATCTTTCTTTCCAGGTTCTCTCCGGTGATGGTTATGAAAGGAATTACCCAGTCGGGCACATCCAGGGGCGTCTTCCGTTTACTATCTCAGGGGTTATGATTGCAAGCACCCTGGTAGTGATTAATCAGTTGAATTTCCTGCAGAACAAGGATCAGGGCTGGGACATGGATGGAGTGGTCTCTCTGCAACTTCCTGATAATGAACCCATGACCAATATGAGCCTATTAAAGGAGCAGTTGCTTGAGAACCCACAAATTGAATACGCAGGCTTAACTAATACAAGGATTGGAGAAGGATCCGGCAAGGTTATTTTCCAGGTTGAGACTTCCAACGGGATGGATGAACGTGGGATCAATTTTGCCGTGGTCGATCACGACTTTGTGGAGACCATGGGGATACAGATGGTCGAGGGACGTGACTTTTCGCGGGATTTTATCGGGGATACCCTGACAGGAGTGCTGGTCAATGAAACTCTTGCAGCACGATTCAACTGGGAAGAGCCCATAGGTAAAAGGGTTCAGCTGGGCGATGGAGGCCAGGTCATGGGACGTGTTATCGGAGTGATGAAAGATTACCACCAGACGGGTATGTATAATGAAGTGGAGTCCCTGATGCTGCTTTACCGGCTGGAAAGTCCCATATTATATGTGAAAATTGCCGGGGCTGATGCTGAAAGCTCTCTTGGATTTATCGGGGAAAAATGGGGAGAGATTTTCCCGGGAAAACCCTTTGAATATGCCTTCCTGGAAGATGATTTTAAGGAGCAGTTCAGCAACGATAAGAACCGGAGGACTGTTTTTACAGGATTTACAATTCTGATTATTATAATTGCCTGCCTTGGGCTCTTTGGACTTGCCTCCTATACCACCGAGCGTCGCACCCGGGAAATCGGGGTCAGGAAGGTATTCGGAGCCAGTATTGAGCGGATCCTCAGGATGATTTCATGGGAGTTCCTGCTGCTTATTCTGATCTCCTTTCTACTCTCCATACCAGCTGTTTGGTTCCTGATGACCGACTGGCTCCAGGACTTTGAGTACCGCTATGAGATAAGCCCGCTGGTCTTCCTCTGGACCATCCTTATGATTCTGCTACCAACGGCCCTTACAGTCAGCTACCAATCCTATAAGGCAGCCACTGCAAACCCGGCCGACTCCATCTTTCATGAGTAATACAGGATCAAAACCTGGAGTTGCTCTGACATCTTCCCTTAAGTCCGTCAGAATTGCTAATTTTGTGGACTTTAACAGGAAGAAAAATGACCGAGCATAAAGAAGATACAGGAGAAAAGAGGAACCTCAATTTTATCGAGGCCATGGTTGAAGAGGATATCAGGTCCAAAAAGGATGATGGAAGGGTGCATACACGATTTCCTCCGGAACCCAATGGATACCTCCATATTGGTCACGGCAAGGCCATTTGTCTGGATTTTGGCATTGCCAAAAGGTATGGAGGAAAGTGCAACCTCCGCTTCGATGATACCAATCCCACCAAGGAGGATGTGGAGTATGTGGACTCCATCAAGGAGGACATTCACTGGCTCGGATTCGACTGGGAGGATAGGGAGTATTTTGCCTCTGACTACTTCGGAAAGCTTTATGATTTTGCCACTGACCTCATTAAAAAGGGATTGGCCTATGTGGATGACCAATCGTCCGAAGAGATTGCAACTCAGAAAGGCACCCCAACCGAACCGGGAACCCACAGTCCTTTCAGGGAGCGTTCTGTGGAGGAGAACCTGGATCTGTTTAAGCGGATGAATACAGGGGAATTCCCCGAGGGTGCGAGAGTTTTGCGGGCCAAAATCGATATGGCCTCCCCCAATATGCATATGCGCGACCCCGTGATTTACCGGATCCTGTTCCATCCACATCATCGTACTGGTGATAGCTGGAAGGTATATCCCATGTATGATTTTGCCCATGGACAGTCTGACTTCTTCGAAGGGGTAACGCATTCGCTTTGCACACTGGAATTTGAGGTACACCGCCCCCTTTATGACTGGCTGGTGGAGCACCTGATGAGCAATGATTACAGGCCCCGACAAACTGAATTTAACCGGCTTAACCTGAGTTATACCGTGTTGAGTAAAAGGGTGCTATTGGACCTGGTTAAGGAGGGTCATGTGAAGGGCTGGGACGATCCCAGGATGCCTACCCTTACAGGATTGCGCCGCAGGGGGTATACCCCCGAATCGATCCGGAACTTTAACGACAGTATTGGCTATACCAAGGTGATGGCCCAGAACGATGTGGGCCTGCTGGAGTTTGCAGTAAGAGAAGATCTCAATAAAAAGGCACCCAGGGTGATGGCTGTACTGAACCCGCTGAAGCTGATTATAAGCAATTACCCCGAAGACAAGACTGAGGAGATGGAAACCATCAACAACCCGGAGGATGAGTCCATGGGCAGCCGAACCATCCCCTTCTCCAGGGAGATCTATATTGAGCGGGAAGATTTTATGGAAGAGCCCCCCAAGAAATTTTTCAGGCTGGGACCAGGACGCGAAGTAAGGCTGAAATCGGCCTACATCATCAAGTGTGAAGACTATAAAAAGGATGAGAACGGGAAGATCACCGAGGTCTATTGTACATACGATGAGGCGACCCGTAGCGGCGGACCAGAGGCCAGCCGGAAGGTAAAGGGAACCCTGCACTGGGTTTCGGCCCAACATGCTGTTGAAGTGGAAGTAAGACTCTATGACAGGCTCTTCAGCGATCCCGAGCCGGCAGGCCACAAGGACAAGACTCCGGCTGACTTTCTTAATCCCGATTCACTGAAGGTGATTACCGGGTATGTGGAACCTTCCCTGAAAGAGGCCAAAGCATTTGATCATTTTCAATTCCAGAGGCTGGGTTATTTTAACCTGGATCCGGACACTACCCCGGAGCAATTGGTGTTCAACAGAACCGTCACATTGAGGGACAACTGGTCGAAGAAAAACTAAGCCTGTAACTGTTTAACCAAAATTTGAAGATGATGTCCCGACGATTCCTTCCCATGCTTATACTGGCACTGATGTTTTTACCTCAGTTTCTTTATGCCCAGAGTGAAAGAGGAGAACGCCCCAAAATTGGCTATGTGTTCAGTGGTGGTGGTGCTAAAGGGATGGCCCATGTGGGGGTATTGAAAGTACTGGAAGAGGTAGGGCTGGAGCCCGATTATATTTCAGGGACCAGCATGGGAAGTATTATGGGCGGACTCTATTCCATTGGCTATTCGGCTGAGGAGATATCCCATATCATTGAGACCGTCGACTGGAGTACCGTATTAACCAATGAGATCCCGGCCAACCAGGTGATTATGCGCAGAAAGGGAGACTACAGCAAGTTTATGATGGAAATGCCTGTTTACAATGGCAAACCTGAACTACCTTCCGGCCTGATTGAGGGACAGAAATTGTCCGAGCTTTTTTCAGAACTCACCTGGAGACAGGCCGGAGTAAATGATTTTAATGACTTTCCCACCCCATTTAGCTGTATCGGGACCGATATTTTAAAAGGAGGAATGGTGGAGATGAACAGTGGGGATCTCTCCTCCGCCATGCGTGCCAGCATGGCCATTCCCAGTGTATTTACCCCGGTTATCCGGGATACGAGTCACATTCTTGTGGATGGAGGGGTGGTCCGGAACTTCCCTGTACAGGAAGTCATCGATATGGGGGCAGATATTGTAATTGGAGTCTATGTGGGATTTGACAGCCAGATGAAACCGGAGCAGTTGCGCTCCCTGACCAGTATCATGGCAAGAACCTCTCTGTTGTCGGGGGCAGAAGATGTACAGTCGCAGGTCCCCCTGGTGGATCATATGATTGTTCCTGATCTGACAGGCTTAACTCCTTCAAGTTTTACAAGTGGGGTTGAGATCATGGAACGGGGTGAAATGGCTGCAAGGGAACAGATTGACAGGTTAAAGGCACTGGCCGATTCTGTGAATGCATTGGGGCCACCAAAGGTAAAACATCTCTTGCCTTCTCATGATTCGATTCTAATCAAAGAGATCATCATTCAGGAAGCTACTCCGGCCATGACCAGTTTTTTTGTGGCCAGCCTGGGACTGGAGACAGATAGCTGGATTACCAATGATCAACTGAATGCGGGAATTGACAGGCTTTTTGGCACACTCATTTTTGATAAGATAGACTATTATTTCGAAAGCCTGGAAGAGGGATACCGCCTGGTATTCAGAACAAAGGATAAGCCAAATAACTCCATCAAGTTTGCCCTGCATTATGACAATGATTTTGGGCCCGGGGTGATCCTGAACTACACCCTTCTGAATTCACTGATTGAGGGTTCCAGGTTCAGCATCACGGCCGATATTAGCGAAAGTCCTCAACTAGAGGGATACTATGATATTTATCTGGGTAAAAAGCGTAAAACCATAGCCTCAGCCTTTGCTACAGCAGCTAGAGCAAAACTGCCCATGTTTAATGAAAATGAAGTGGACATCGGGGATTATGGACGTAGCTATTTATCGGGTGGCCTGAATTTCAGCCAGATCCTCAAAATCAACAGTCAGCTGAATGCTGCCTTCTACTATCGATATTCAAGCTTAAAGATTTCTCAGACAATCAAAGAGTACAATCCCGAACTGGAATACCTTGATAATTTTATATTTAGCGGACCTCAATTTTCATTAGGATTTCAGCATAATTCTTTTGATCACCTGGTGGTTCCTACAAAGGGAACCCGGGCTTTTTTGAATTACCGTCAGTCATTGGGTACCAAATTCATCTCAAATTTTAACTTCCCCGACAGCCTTAATTTGGATAACAGCCTTGTGGAGTTCATGGACCCTTACTGGGTTGTGACAGGCGCATGGGAGAGTTATTTTTCACTTGGTAAAAAAGTGTCACTGAATTTTGAGTTTGGCGTAGGGGTCTCAGCCAATGAAAAGCCATTTACCGATAACTTTTACGTGGGTGGATACCGTTATAACCTGAGGCAACACCAGGTCGCATTTGTGGGATTAAACAGCTTTGAACTGCTACAGGGAAATTATGTGAAGGAGAAAATTGCGATTCAGTACCAGGTGATCCCCAACCTCTACCTCTCGGCTCTGGGCAATCTCATACTGGTTGCTGACGATAATGCTGAATTTCTGGATAATATTCTCGAATTCAGTAGCAAGGGGAGGTACATTGGTGCCGGTGCCGGCGCTGTTTACAAAACCCCTGTGGGACCTGTCTCGGTATTCCTGGGTTCCAGGACTGATACCTGGAACCCTATCTGGTATATTAATATTGGGTTTACCTTCTGATCTCTCTATCCTTAGTGGTTGTAAAGGTGAACATCCCGTTGCGGGAAGGGGATGGATATGCCAGCGGCATCAAACTGTTTTTTTACATTCTCGGTAACATCAAATAGCAGTGATCCGTAGTCCCCAGATTTAACCCAGGTACGTAATTTCAGGTTCACCGCGCTGTCTCCCAGAGACTCTACCATTACTTCGGGTGGATTTTCATCTTTCAGTACGCGGTCATCCTTCTGAGCCATCTTCAAGAGAATATCTTTAGCCTTGTCAATGTCGTCACTGTAGCCGATTCCGAATGAGAAATCGATCCGCCGTGTGGGCATGGCTGAGAAATTGGTGATGGATCCTGTGGCCAGTGGAGAGTTGGGGATAATCACCTTTCGGTTATCGGGTGTTGTGAGCACCGTGGTGAAAATCTGTATCTCCTTTACGGTGCCCATAAAGCCCTGGGCTTCGATGAAATTCCCCACTTCGTAGGGTTTAAAAAGCAGGATCATCACTCCCCCAGCGAAGTTTTGAAGTGTTCCCTGAAGGGCCAGACCGACAGCCAGGCCGGCAGCACCAAGTACAGCAATAAAGGAGGTCATCTGAATTCCCACCATACTCATGACACTGATCACCAACATTACCTTCAGCAAGATTTTGGTCAGAGACCTTAAGAAGGGAATCAGTGATTCGTTCACATTACCTTTCTTCATAAAACGTACCAGCGCTTTGACAATCCACTTGATCACAAAGAGACCGATGATCAGGACCACAATGGCCATGACGAACTTCATACCGGAGGTGACGATCAGTTCATACACATTGTCTAGAATTCCCTGGAATTTTTCCATAATAATTTATTTAGGTTTAAGTTTTAAGTTTAGTTCTTTAACCAGCATCAAAGAGAATTGTTGAAAGAAGTTAAGACTTTTAGGGCATATCTTAAAAGGAAAAACCAAGTTTTTCCAGTCCAGGTGCAATTTCAGGAGCCGACATAAACAGCTCCCATAGCAAGCCTGTTCTGTAATTCTCAATCATCACTACAATGGGTCCCTGGTCGATGGCGAGGTATGAATTTGCCCACCAATTCTCACTCAGATTGAAGGAATCATGAAACCCATATTCCCCCCAGAGCCTTTCTCCCAGCTCATAATAAAAGTGCCTGATGGCCTGGATGGAGTACTCAGGAGTATAGGGAATTGAAGATATGGCGGCAGTGGGAGTGATAACACCCAGATCGTTGGTAGGTGAGTGGGCACTGTAGAACTGATGGTTGTCGCTCGCTGTCAACCCCCAGCAATCGGCACTGTATCCTATATAGTTATTTGGATTCTCAATGCAGTATTGACGATTGATCAGGGTGTGATTCACATTTTGTTCCCAGTAGTTGGCATACTGGTCCTCCAGGTTGCGTGGATCGAGCCCTAAAAATGAATAGTGTGAGAAAAAAAGCGGACCTCCCAACTCCTCACCCAGGGGTAGTTTGATCCCATAAAACTCGGAGCCATTTATAATCTCCCCATCTCGTGCATAACCCTTATGATACACCAGTGAATCGATAGGGTAAGTCGGGGATGAGGTAGCCAGGACATAGGTGATCAGAGTTTCATTGTGCCCCCTGATAGCATGATTCATCTCCCAGTCGAAATCAGGCGACCAGTGCCAGTAGAGTACTTCCTCTCCTCCACGGGTAAACCAGTCCCATTCCACCTCCTGCCAGAGCGTGTCGATTCGTTCTTTTAAATCTTTCTCTTTTGTATCTTTTTCATTCAGGTACTCTCTTACTGTAATCAGGCCCTGTACCAAAAAGGCCGTTTCCACCAGGTCGGCACCATTGTCCTTGGGACTGAAGGGAATCACTTCGCCTGTGGACCCGTTAAGCCAGTGTGGCCATACCCCGTGGTATCTGTCACAGCTTTCCAGAAAGTCCAGAATCTTATCCAGGAGCTCAGCCCCTTCCTGGCGTGTAATAAATCCGCGCTCCATACCTACCACCAGAGCCATTAAACCGAAACCAGTTCCTCCCGAGGTAACCGTATCCAGGTTGCTGTTTCTTTCTCTTGCCATACCTGATACCGGATGAGCAAAATCGTAGAAGAATTTAAAGGTCTGATGTTGCACGAGGTCAAGTAGTTTTTCATCTGTCAACTGGAGCTCCACCTCGGGCTTGCATCCTGTGCCTGTACTGGCAATCAGGGCAGCCCCTAATACCATCCAACATAGCAGTTTTTTCATACCAATAAAGTTAAACAATGAAGTATTGAAAACCTATTGTGCTCAAGGATGAGAAAACCTGAATCAATGCTGCTTAGTCTATTTACTGTCCTTCTCCTCCTTCTTCTCCTCTTTCTTGTCGCCTTTGTTTTTCATATCGGCTACCTTTTCCACCAGGTCAGGCACCTTATCGATTAGTGAAGAGAGTGGGGTCTTCTTGTCAGATGGAATGAAGTAAATCTGATCCCCTTTGGTAGTGAGGAATCCCAGGGGAGTAATGCCGATGCCTGCACCCGCACCGCCCCCTGCAGCTGAAGTGCTTTTTGGATCCTTACCTGATCCTGCTCCGCTGCCAAAGCCGGTCCCTACCTTGATAACAGGCCTGCAGGTAAATTCTCCCAGGGTAAATTCTTCTCCCAGAATGGTTTCAGTACTGGCCAGTGATTTTACATGGTCAGATACTTTGTCGAGTAATGCTTCAATGTTGATATCCATAATAGTATGTGTTAATGGTTAACATAAGATCTGTATTTAGTTCTGATTATACTCCATAGTAATGCTCCCAGCGTGAACCTCAGGTCAAGGAGCAGGGATTGATGGCCTTCGAAGTTGACCTGCAAACTGATGTTCTCTTGGTTAACCGCCGAAAATACCGGTACCAGCCAGGCGTTCATGGTGAAATCGTCGGTGTCAATATCTGCCTCCAACCTTCTGATCCGAAATGCATGCAATACTCCCCTCATGGTCTGGAAATTACCGGATCGCCATAAGCGTTTCTTCTTCTTTTTCCCTGACTTATGTTCTTCCTTTCTTTTCCTTTGCTTAAAGGGATTAAATCTAAATGGAATGAAGAAGATCCAGCCTCTGATGTGGAACAAGCCCTCATCCATAACCACCACTGCCCTGAATATACCAGGCAAGGTCAGGAGATAGCGCATCTTGTCTGTATTGGTATAAAAGATCACCGGTACAAGTAAAAGCCAGAAGAGAAATATCAGCAGCAGCGATATGAGGATGTACCAAATCATATAGTAAATCTACGGCGAGAATGAACATGAATCCAGTATAAATCGGTTATCTTATCTGTTTCATCGGTGAATGGTTAAAAACCAAAGCCCAGGTAAATTGTTATAGAGTTAAGTATCGATAAAATGAGATCAAAAAATCCTATAAACCTGGTCCTTCGTTTCTTTCTTGAGCTGATAGCCATATTTGCCTTTGGATATTGGGGACACTCCCTGGCGGGAGACGGAATGCGGATCCCCATGGCTATTCTCTTCCCGCTGTTGTTTGCCGTTTTGTGGGGTGTTTTTGCCGTCAGGGGAGACCCCAGCCGTTCAGGAAAAACAGTGGTCCGGACCCCTGGAATTGTAAGACTTATATTGGAACTGGGACTTTTCGGGGCTGCTGCATGGATGCTGCTGGACCTGGATTACTCCATGATCGCGCTAATCTTTGGCTTGACTGTCGTTATACACTATTTCCTCTCCTTCGACCGTATTGCCTGGTTGCTGAAACAGAAGTAAAAATTTTTACTAATTTTGCGCAAGAAAGCATCACTTGGTCGGTTTGCCGAGTGGCTAGGCGCCGGTCTGCAAAACCGGTTACAGCGGTTCGAATCCGCTACCGACCTCTTTTAATGCACTAAACCCGCAGATTATCAGCGGGTTTAGTTTTTAGGGGTGGCTTATTGGGTGACCTGAATAATTATTTTCTAAATGGATTTTATTATCGAATTACATTAATTGATCCTAAGGCCTATTACAAGGATATCGTCCAACTGTTCAAATCCACTTCTCCAGTTTTCGACAGTACTATCCAGGTTTTTCTTTTGCTCTTTCATCGATAGTGTTTGTATTTCTAGTAAAGATCTTTTAAAATTAGTGGACAGGAATTTCTTGTTTTTTGGGCCACCTTTCTGATCAACAAAACCATCAGAGAACAGATAGATAGAGTCCCCTTTCTTAAGCTGAATCTTTTTGGTCGTGAAATTTGTTTCTGTCCAATAAACGCCAATAGGCTGCTTATCACCTTTTAACTCAAAGAGTTGAAACTCCTCATTATCTACAGAAGTATATTGTTCAATATCACTGTCATGTATCACCTTTTTATTACTTATCAGATAGAGAGGGTTGTTTGCCCCAGCAAATTGGAGCTCTTTACTATTGTTATCGATAATGGCTAGCGCCATATCCATTCCATCTTGTTGTTCGTGTGCCTTGCCTTCTTGGGAAAGCGTTTCTTTTACTTGTTTGCGTAATTGGTTGAGTATCTTAGAGGGTTTATCAAATCGACCTTTACCAATTAGTTCATTGAGGAATGCTATTCCCAACATACTCATGAAAGCTCCAGGTACACCATGTCCGGTACAATCAGCTGCAACGATGATCAAGTAATTCTTAATTTGTTTGATCCAATAGAAATCACCGCTTACAATGTCCCTAGGTTTGAACAAAACAAAATATTCAGGCATAACTGCATCCAAGTATTCCTGATGAGGCAGGACAGCAGATTGAATACGTTGGGCATATTTAATACTGTCAGTGATTTCCTCTTTTTGTGCGAGTACCACGTCACGTTGTATTTCAAGCTGGTCACGCTGTGCCTCAATCTCATCCCGCTGAGTCTCAATCTCATCCCGTTGGGTTTCAACTTCTTCTTTCTGCGATCTAATTTCAAGTGTAGCATTAGCTACCTCAAATTCCAATTCTTTTTGCCTTTGTTTCAGTTTGGCCGTACGCCATCTTACTATACCAATAATAAGGAGCAGAGATGCAATACCGTAGAAAGTTCTTGCCAACCATGTATGCCACCATGGTGGGTTTATGATAAAGGTGTATTCAAATGGTTCGCTCCATTTTTGTGATTCTCCAATGGCACGTACTTTAAAAGTATAGGTGCCATAAGGAAGACTAAGGTAATCTGCTTTTGCTTCTGATATTGGATTGGTCCAATTATTATTTAATTCCTCCATTTTGTAGCTGTACCTAATCTTTTGAGGTTCAGACCAGTCAATTGCTGAAAAATGGAAGGTAAGATGATTATTTTTATACGGAAGTTTCAAATTTAAAGGGTAGTTATAAAATTTAGCCACCCCAGAGAAATCCATTTCTATTCCGGCACTATCCTTTAAGTTTCGATAGTCAATGAATTTTTCGTTAATCTCTATTCGATTGAGTTGTATGGCAGGCGGCGCAGAAGGAACTTTAAAGTTATTCATATCCAGCATGGTAAGGCCTGTCCTACTACCCCACCAAATGCGATTTTTACTGTCTAAAAACACACTGTATCGATCAAAATTTCTACCCTTCATGCCATACTGCCTGTCATAGGTATGTATTATTGGGTTGTAGAATGAAATATTTACACTATCATCTGTCATGCCGGAAACACTTTTCGGGCTAAACACTAAGTGATTTAATCCCCGTTCTGTGCCTAGCCATATGTTACCGTCTCTATCCTCCATTATAGAGCTGGTCCAATTGTGACTTAATCCCTGTTTTTCGGTAAAATGCGTAAAGGTTACTCCGTTATACATGCTCACTCCATAACTTGAGCCGAACCAGAGATTGCCGTGGCTGTCCTCCATGATGGAAGAGACAGCGTTATTGCTCAAACCCTCTTTTTCGGTGTAGTGCGTCAAGGTTTCTCCATCATACATGCTCACTCCACAGTCCCAAGTGCCGAACCATAGATTGTACTGGCTGTCCTCCAGGATGGTAGTGATATCATTACTTATTAATCCCTCTTTTTCGGTATAATTCGTAAAGGTTTCGCCATCATACATGCTCACCCCACCAAAAGTAGCGAACCACAGATTACCATGATGGTCTTCCAGAATGAAATTGATATTATCACTAATTAGTCCTTCTTTTTCGGTAAAATTCGTGTAGGTATTTCCATTATACATGATAGCGCCATCATTTGTGCCGAACCATAGATTATCATGTCTGTCCTCCAGGATGGAAACGACATAATTACTTAAGCCCTCTTTTTCGGTAAAACGCATGAAGGTTTCGCCATTATACTTGCTCACTCCTCCAAACCCTGAGCCTAACCAGAGATTGCCCTTGTTGTCCTCCAGAATGTAACGGATCCAATTTTGACTTAAACCTTCTTTTTCGGTAAAATGCATAAATGAGCCATTATAAATACTCACCCCACCGTCGAAAGTACCGAACCATAGATTACCCCGGCTATCCTCAAGGATTGAATTGACGAAGTTATCACTTAAGTCCTCTTTTTCGGTAAAATGCGTAAAGGTTTCACCATTGAACTTGCTCACTCCACTGCCCTGTGTGGCGAACCATAAATCGCCTTGACTATCCTCCAAGATGGTCCAGACATCATTACTTATTAATCCCTCTTTTTCGGTAAAATGCGTAAAGGTTTCGCCATTATACATGCTCACCCCACCATATGTACCGAACCATAGATTGCCCTGGCTGTCCTCCATTATAGAATTGGTCCAATTGTGACTTAAACCCTCTTTTTCGGTAAAATGCGTAAAGGTTTCGCCATTATACATGATCACCCCACCATATGTACCGAACCATAGATTGCCCTGGCTATCCTCTATGATAGACATGATATAATTATCACTTAAACCCTCTTTTTCAGTAAAATGCGTAAAGGATTCACCATCATACATGCTAACTCCAGACGATGTGCTGAACCAGAGATAGCCTTGGCTGTCCTCTAGGATGGAAGTGATATTATTACTAATTAATCCCTCTTTTTCGGTAAAATGCGTAAAGGTTTCGCCATTATACTTGATTACCCCACCACCCTCTGTGGTGGACCAGGCTACTGTGCCGAACCAGAGGTTGCCCTGACTGTCTTCCAGGATGGAAGATATAGCATTATTACTTAAACCCTCTTTTTCGGTAAAATGCGTAAAGGTTTCACCATTATATTTGCTCACTCCTCCAAAACCTGAGCCTAACCAAATATTGCCATGGCGGTCCTCAAGAATGGCCTCGATATTATAAGACATCATCCCCTGTTCCACATCCAGGTATTTCATATTAACGATGGCATTTTCATTCATGCGTGGAGGAGAGGATTTAACCGGCTGCGGATATATGCAGGGTACAACTTTTCCTATAACGGGAATGGGCACACCAGTGGGTATGGTATCTCCGGTGGTATTAACCAGAACAAAAGAAGATGTATCTACACCAGGAGTAAAAGTTTTGAGGGAGTCTTTATTTACAGGAATGACCGTAAGAGTATTCGGTATTTTATGCACGTTCATATTGGTAGGTACCACCTCTGGTTTACCTACAAGATTTTTTTTTGGTTTTGCAACGCCGTCAGGATTGATTACTATCCCTTTAACCGGAATTGGTACTCCCGTTATGATTGTATCACCAAATGCATTTACAATAGGTTGAATAATGTCTCCTGTAACGGGATTAATAATGTAGCCTTCTTCGGTGTTTAATGCAACTATTTGCGGGGCTGGATACAAAGGTGGCATTTCATCTAATATACTTTGCTGTTCACTATTACAGGAAGCGAGAAGCAATATAATGCTTAGGTATACGAATGTATTTTTCAGATATACAAAGTTTTATGTATTCCAGTAAATAAAACTACGAATAGTTTTGGGCTTAATGCAAATATGTGATCAATAAATTATGGCTGTTGACATTCAATAGTTCGGCCCAGGCAAATATTTGTAAAGATTATAATCTCAGTTAAATACTAGATTACTCAAGAGGACAGAATCAATGAACACGAAACCTTTTCAATCATAACTTGTGCTTTGTATAACATAGCACAAGTAGTCTCATGATGAAACATGAAAAATCTGTACCTGCTTGTTTTGCATATTCCGGCTTTTCACTGGATTTTCCAGTCATCTCCCCACTTGAATTTCCGAAGTAAAAAAGAATTCATTTTACTTAAATAACCATAAAATGTAATCTATTACATTTAATAAAGATTAAAAGAGTAAGCAAATACTTTTTGGGGCAAACTAATTACATCTATTTTTAATTAAGAATAGTAATATAGGCTGATTATCAGGGGGTTTAGTTTTTATGGGGGCCTATTGGGGGGCAGTAACAGTTGTTATCGTCATAGTATATTAATAGCAAATAACATCAATTAATCCTAATACCCATTACAAGTATATCATCAATTTGTTCGTACTTCTTCTCATAAGCTCCGGTGAGGCCCATCCATTCATTGAGTGTTTTTTCAAGAATTGCCTTCTGGTCAAACATGATTCTATCCTGAATTTCGAGCAATAATTGCTTAAACCGGGATGTCATAAATCTTTTTCTTTTTTCTCCACCGAGCTGATCAGTATATCCGTCTGAAAACAGGTATAATGTATCATCTTTATGAAGCTTCAGCTCATGATTAGTAAACGATTTCGCTGCTTCAGAACTGATTCCAATCGGCATCATATCGGCTTTTATCTCGGTCAATGTTCCATCTCTTATGTGATAAAGCGGATTATGTGCCCCGGCGTACTGGAGTGCCATATGATCCCTGTCTAGAATACAAAGCGATATATCCATTCCGTCCCTGGCCTCATCCACTTTACCGGTTTGTCTCAATGACATTATGACCTGGTCTCTTAACTCATTTAATATGACATTGGCCTGCAAGGTGTTTTTCATGTTGTTGACAATGTCCTTCAGCAAAGCACTGCCCAGCATGCTCATGAACGCACCCGGGACTCCGTGACCGGTGCAGTCGGCAACTGCAAAGATGATCTTGTCCTTTTTTTGCGTCAGCCAGTAGAAATCCCCACTTACGATGTCCAGGGGTTTGTACAGTATAAAATGCTTTGGAAGAAGATACCTCAGCACTTCATCTGGAGGGAAGGTCGCTGCCTGAATTCTTTTGGCATATTCGATGCTATCAGTCATGGCCTCTTTTTGCTGCTGGATCTCGTCTTTTTGTGCTGTCACCATATTTCTCTGAGCCTCAATCTCATCCCGCTGGGATTCAACCTCCTCTTTCTGTGCCTCAATTTCATCCCGTTGGGTTTCAACTTCCTCTTTCTGTGCTCTAATTTCTTTCGTAGCAATCCTAACCTCAGTTATCAATTCCTTTTGCCGTTGTTTTAGTTTGGCTGTACGCCAGCGTATAATTCCGATAATTAGCAGTAAGGCTGTGATGCCATAGCCCGTTCTTGCCCACCAGGTGTGCCACCAGGGTGGTAATATGGTAAAGGTATATTCAAAAGCTTCGCTCCACTTTTGTGCTTCACCCATGGCGCGAACCTTAAATGTGAAGGTACCATTGGGCAGATTACGGTAATCTGCTTTGGCTTCTGCTGTTGGTAAGCTCCAATCATCATTTAAGCCCTCCATTTTGTAGCTGTATATTATTTTATGGGGAGAGTACCACTCTATGGCTGAGAAATGGAAGGTAAGGTGATTACGGCTGTAGGGAAGCACCAGGTTTAAAGGGTAGTTATAAAATTTGGCCACGCCTTTGAATTCCATTTCCGTTTCGGCACTCTCTTTTAAATGGCGGTAGTCTTCAAACTGCTCGTTAATTTCTATTTGGTTAAGTTGCATGACAGGTGGCTCAACCGGAATCTTATAATGATTCATATCCAGCATGCTAAGGCTTTTGCCGCTTCCCCACCAAATGCGGTTTTTACTATCCAAAAACATACTGTTTTCTAAAAAATCTAAGCCTTTCAGGCCATCCTGCTTGCTATAGGTATGTATTACAGGATTATAAACGGATAAGCTCTTCTTTGCGTTGGAAACATTTACCGAGTCAAAATCAATTAGATTTAATCCATTTTCTGTACCTAACCATATGTTACTGTTGTTGTCCTCCAGAATGGACGCGACCCGATTATCACTTAAGCCCTCTTTATCAGTAAAATGCGTAAAGGTTTCGCCATTATACATACTCACCCCTCCGCCTTCTGTTCCAAACCAGAGATTGCCATGGCTGTCCTCCAGGATTGAAAAGATATAATTACTACTTAAGCCCTCTTTTTCGGTAAAATGCGTAAAGGTTTCGCCATTATACATGCTCACCCCTCCACCCCAAGTGCCGAACCAGAGATTGCCATGGTTGTCCTCCAGGACAGAAAAGACATCATTATTACTTAAGCCCTCTTTTTCGGTAAAATGCATAAAGGTTTTGCCATTATACATGCTTACTCCGCCATGGGTGCCAAACCAGAGATTGCCATGGCTGTCCTCCAGGATTGAAAAGACCTGAATACTATTTAAGCCCTCTTTTTGGGTAAAATGTGTAAAGGTTTCCCCATTATACATGCTCACTCCTCCACCATATGTGCCAAACCAGAGATTGCCATGGCTGTCCTCCAGGATTGAAAAGACACGATTATTACTCAATCCCTCTTTTTCGGTAAAATGCGTAAAGGTTTCGCCATAATACATACTCATCCCTCCGCCAACTGTGCCGAACCAGAGAATACCATGACTGTCCTCCAGGATGGAAAAGACATAATTATTACTTAAGCCTTCTTTTTCGGTGAAATGTGTAAATGTTTCGCCATTATACATGCTTACTCCGCCATGGGTGCTGAACCAGAGGTTACCCTGGCTGTCCTCCAAAATAGAATATACACTATTATTACTTAAGCCCTCTTTTTGGGTAAAATGTGTAAAGGTTTCCCCATTATACATGCTCACCCCTCCACCATATGTACCAAAGGTAATTCCTACCCACCTGAATGTACATAAGATACCTGAAAATCTCACTATCATTCCGGTCAATAAAGACTCGCTTAATACTTTTACCCCCGGCCTTGATACCTCTTCTTTTGTACTGGTTAACTCCATCGGAGATACTGTGCCCACAGGTGTACCCATACCCGCTATAGGGAAAGTTGTGCCCTGCATACAACGGCAACCGGTTAAAGCCTCATCGCCACTCATGAAAGATTATGCTAACATTAATATGAAATACCTGGATATGGACCAGGGGATGAATTCATCCTA
>Ga0255419_10123_pt1 | contig 16715 bp, 16 predicted proteins | sample ANMaggSeSYBR02J3_FD_182658 | JGI IMG/M metagenome (GOLD analysis project Ga0255419, IMG submission 182658) | Sediment cell enrichment communities from methane seep in Santa Monica Basin, California, United Staets - ANME aggregate JGI... | ecosystem: Environmental > Aquatic > Marine > Cold seeps >...
CCTTCTGATGAACGATTTGGACTTACGGTTCAGCTACGCAGGGCTGCGGCATCCGTTCCGACGAATATCTCTGAAGGTTGCGGAAGAGATAGTGAGCGAGAACTTGCCAGGTTTATGAGCATCGCTGCCGGATCTGCAAGCGAGGTGGAATATCAGATGCTTCTCGCTTGCGATCTCAATTATATACAGGATGAAACACATAGAGAGCTTAATCAACAGGTCAATGAAGTAAAGAGGATGTTGAACAGTTTTATCCAAAAGCTAACCGCTAATGGCTAAAAGCTAATGGCACGATTTAAGTTTAAAAATTGAGAAAAAAGGAAAACATAATGAAAAAACATCTTTTTTTTGCTGTATTAGTGGTGGTAATGTTTTCATGCACATCGCTGTATGCGGGGCAGGACCATCTTGATCATTTCTATGTTGGAATTGGAGGTTCTTATGCTGTCGAGGATTTTGATGATAGTCCTGATTTTGACAATTCATGGGGAGTCAATGCAAAAATAGGTTATCACACACACCCTCTGTTAGACATTGAAGTTGACTTTGACTACCTGAATAACTTTGAATATGCTGAGACTTATAAAGTCTTGGGCACACGTTTTGAGGGGGAGGTCGATCTGGAGATACTCACATGTATGTTTGTACTAAAAGGGTATTTTCCGATTTCCACTGAAAAAGTAAAGTTATCAACAGTTGTCGGCGCAGGACTTATGCATGCTGATTTAAAATATGGAATTTCTACTTCAGGGTTGCCTGACGAGATATCTATTTCTGGCTCGGATGACGAGACAGATTTGTGTGCCAAGGTTGGATTAGGATTAGACTTTTTTGCATTTCAAGACATTTCTCTCGGCATTGAAGGAAACTACACATTTGGATTTGGCGACCTTGATGATATCATGTATTTTAACTTTACTATAGGAGCCGCTTATCATTTCTGATAATCTTTTGTTCTTTGTATTCCTATGCTATTGGAAGACACAGGCTGTTATAATGAGAAGCAATTAAAATATAGTCTTATCAATAAAAAGAAGAGTTAGTGAGGCAAAGCATGGAAAGAAAATTGAAAGTATTTGCTCAACCGTCTCGGCTTAGTGAGACTGTGGCTAATATAACATTGGTTGTTTTTTATTCATTTTTCATTTATCGGTTTTCCGTTCATTACATTGAGACGCACCGCGTGAGCAGTCTGCTTTATGTGTTTGTAGAAAGTATGTTTGTCATTATAGCCTTTACGCGTCGAAAGCCCTCCCAGATATCAACTTCCTTTACCACGTGGGTCATAAGCCTTTTCCGGCGCGCTTTTACCTTTACTGGCCTTACCAACAGGGACCAGAGACTATTTTGTGCCTCAGGCATTACAATTCGTGTCGGTTTTGCTTCAAGGCTATGGGATTCTATCCCTTAATAAAAGCTTTGGCCTGGTGGCTGCTAACCGTGGAATTATTACGGGCGGTTTCTACAGGTTTATACGACATCCGCTATATTTTTCATATTTTATAGGCATTGTTGGTTTTTTGATTAACCATTTCAGCTTTTATAATGCCTTTTTATTTAGCGTCTTTGGGATGTGTCAGCTCCAACGTATCAGACATGAAGAAACGTTGCTCTGCCACGACCCAGACTATAAGGCTTACATGAAGATAACCCGGTGGCGCCTGTTGCCATATGTCTATTAGCAGCCCGTATCACATCGAAAACGTTAGATTTAGTGCTTGCGCAAAAATTGACCATCAACACGAAAAGAGGTTGACGAATGAAAACAATACACATCAGAATATTTTTTCTCATAATAACTCTAATGGCCGGCATTTTATCAGGTTGCGCCGCACAGGAGCAAAATCTGCGGACACAAGGCAGATACGAAAATCTTTTTGAACCCGCAGATAAAAAAACTTTGCCTGAGATGACAAGCGATGAGTTTGAAAAATCAGGGGATGCCTTTTTGAGCAGAGGTAATCTCCCCAGGGCTTTAGTGCAATACGAAAAATCTTTGCAACTCAACCCTAACAATATCGAACTCGTTTATAAAAAAGGTCTGTTGTTTGTTATTGGTGGCCTGAATGAAGACGCTATTAAAGAATTCCAAAAGGTCATTAAAAGAAGACCGTGGCATGCTTTAGCTTACAAGGGAATGGGCCAGGCTTTATTTCAAATGAAGAAATATGACGAAGCGGAAAAGAATTTTCGAGATGCCATAGCACGGGATCCTAAGCTTTGGAAAGCTCACAATTCTTTGGGTATTATCTATGACTACAAAAAAAGATATGACATGGCCATTCATAAATATAACAAAGCAATCAGTCTGAAGCCTGATGAGGGATTTTTGTACAATAATCTGGGTGTATCCTGGTCCCTGGCGGGAGATTACGAAAAAGCAATCAATGCATTTAACACGGCATTAGAAACAAAATATTCCAAAAGCAAAACTTATAACAACCTGGGCATGGCTTTATCTAAACTGGGGAGATACCGGGAAGCATTGGAGGCTTTCAGAAAAGGAGGAAATGAGGCTCAGGCTTATAATAACCTGGGATGTCTTTATTTAGAAGAAGGAAAATTTGAAAAAGCGACTACCTGTTTTGAAAAAGCTATAGAGATTAACCCTGGTTTCTATACCAGAGCAAGCGAAAACTTAAAAAAAGCCAGAATAGATGATGATGAATGGTATTAGGGCTCGGTCAAAAATAATTTGGTAGAATTTGCGCCCGAATTTGCCGAGCCCTAAGAAGATACATAAACCCCTCTTTTCAGGCTCTTGATCTTGCCCTGTTTCTTAGCTCTAAAAATACAATTTCGTATCTGTTTGTCATCAAACCCTGTCTTTTCTCTAATAAGAGCGACAGTTACGCCTTTTTTGCTGCTCCTGACAATTCCGACAACTATGTCAAATGGAGATTCAGCTTTTTTTCTGGGTGCGGCCTGCTTTGCAGCGGTTTTCCCGGATTTGCCAGTTGCGGATTTGGCTTTAGTTTTCTCAGGCGCAGGGCTCAACAGCTTTTTCTTCTTCATTGATTTTTTTGTAACTTTAGCGCTCTTTTTAATGGGAACAACAGGTTCTTCCATGTCAATGCCAAACACATCCGCCAGATCTGATTCTGCAATGACTCTTTTTGTTTTCTTTTTGGCCTTTTCGAGCAGCTTGCGGGTCTTGTCTTCCACGGCCTCGGTTACCAGATCCTTCATCCTGACTTTTCTGAGCTTGAAAAACAGACTTGGGTCTTCATCAAGCCTTGCGCCTATGCCATACAGAGTGGCAGCCACATGCTTGCACATATATGCCCAGTCAGGACAACTGCAAGAAAATTCTATGTCTTTTGGCGATGGAAACAGGCCCGTGCCCTGTTCCATAAAGATATTACTTAATGCTTTAGGAAATTTTCCCTCCAAAAGCTCCTGCAAAGAATCCAATTTGCCTCCGCAAGCGGTCTTGATCTCCTGCCAGATCTTTTCGTCAATCGCCTTTATCTCAACAATCACAGAATATGGCTTTGCTCTTGTCCCCTGAACCAGGGCTTCGACCTTTCCTGAATCTATCTGAAGATCCAGCACTGCTCCATGACGCACATAACTCCGCCCCCGGCCGATTCGATTGCTGTAGTCTGCATATCGTTCAAGATTTTGGTTCCATGACTTGCCCCACCACGACAAGGCAATAGCTTTTCCTTCAATGACAACCGGTTTAATGCCGGGATTTTTCTTTTTGAGCTGCTTCAGCTTTTTGGCTGCTTTTGCTTTTTTCTCTGCAACAGATACATAACGCGGATAATATCCTCCCCAATAGCCCATAACTATCTCCTGTTCTTTTGGAGCCTGTTTGAAAATTTTCAAACAGACTCTTACAACGTCAATCTAAAGAGATCTACTAAATCATCATCTTTCATTTCGGTTATCCAGCCACCACTGGTGCCGGCAATAACGTCCTGTGACAATCTTGATTTTTCTTCCAGCATCATGTCAATTCTCTCTTCCACAGTACCTTTGGTCAAAAACTTGTGTACAATAACATTCTTCTTCTGACCGATGGAAGCCCTGACATTATAATCCTGTTACAGTATGTGAGATTTTTTATCGCTTTAGCTTGTTTAATAAAGCAGAAAAAATATATGTTTGCAATCTCCGATCGTTATAAGATTGAGATTTAAGCTGCGCACCATAAGGAAGGTGGACGAAATAACTTACTCAACTATGCATCACAGCTTCAGGCCACCTTTGCCCGATCTCAAATCACAAAAATATCAAAATAGCCCGCTATTCCATCAACTTTTGTGATCTGAGATCGAACAAATCTGACCCAAATCTATGCGCCTACTTGTGGAAGTTAATTCGTCCACGTTCCTAAGCGAAATCGGCGTTCATCTAAAAAATGGAAAATTTATTTATTTTTGATCCAGGTTTTGGGAAGGATATGTTTTTGCAGAAATAACATTTTTGCATTTTAACCCTTGACAAACAGTTCTGCAATTTGTATATTACACAGTAATAACATTACAGCTTAATACAAGGTGTGTTTATGAAATTAAAAATAAAACAATTGGCGACAGTGCGGATGGGGTATTCATTTCGGTCTCGCCTCGAAGCCTCAAGGTGTGGAGAGGTCGCTGTTATCCAGATGAAGGATTTACTTCAGGATAATACTGTAGGTTGCAAGAAGCTGGTCAAGATTGAGATGGAGACAGTTAAAGAACATCATCTGGCTCAAAAAGGTGATCTGGTGTTCAGGTCGAGAGGTCAGATTACAACCGCTGCTATTCTTCTTGAAGATCCAGGCAAGGCTGTTGTTGCAGCACCTCTGCTCAGGATCAGAATTACAAAGTCTGATAAAATCCTGCCGGAATACCTGAACTGGTATATCGGCCAAAGGGATGCACAAATATTTCTGGCAAGTAGAGCCAAGGGAACGGTGCAAAAAATGATCAGCAAGCAGGCCATCGAAGATCTGGAGGTTTACCTGCCTACCCTGGAACAACAAAAAAACATCGTGGAACTGGCAAAGCTATCTGCACGAGAACGAACAATTCTCAATACGCTGTCAGAAAAGCGGGATCAATACATTTCAACGGTACTAATACAATTTGCAAAAGGGGAATAAAAACATGAGCAGTCAAATTGATCAGAAAGATATCAACAACGCAGCATGGGCTGCATGCGACACCTTCCGAGGAGTGGTAGATCCTGCTCAGTACAAGGACTACATCCTTGTGATGTTGTTCTTAAAATACATTTCGGATGTATGGCAGGATCACTATGAAGCCTATCAAAAACAGTCTGGTGATAATACCAGAATTCGCCGAAAACTGGAACGTGAACGTTTTATTCTTCCTGCAATCAAATTAATTGAAAAAGATGAGAAGACAGGACAGGAAACTGTACTGGACGAGTTCCCTGCCACCTATTACAGCCTTTACGAACGCAGAACCGCAGCCAACATCGGTGAGTTGATCAATATTGTTCTTGATTACATTGAAGAATCCAATAAAAGCAAGCTTGAGGGGGTTTTCCGTAATATTGATTTCAACAGTGAAGTGAATCTTGGGAAAACCAAAGACAGAAACAGACGGCTGAAGCAACTTCTTGAAGATTTTCACAAGCCGCAGATGGACATGAGGCCAAGCCGGGTTTCAGAGGATGTTATCGGTAACACCTATATCTATCTGATTGAACGCTTTGCTTCCAACTCCGGAAAGAAGGCCGGAGAGTTCTTTACCCCACTCAAAGTAACTGAACTTGTCGCCAGACTTGCCGGACCAAAACCGGGTGATCGCATCTGTGACCCTGCCTGCGGATCTGGAGGTCTTTTGATTCAGGCGGCGAGAGAAGTTGGCGACCGGAATTTTGCCCTTTTCGGACAGGAATCAAACGGCAGCACATGGGCATTATGCCGCATGAACATGTTTTTGCACAGCTTTGACAGCGCCCGTGTCGAATGGTGCGACACTCTCAACAGTCCTCTTCTAATTGAAAATGACCGTCTGATGAAATTCAACTGCGTAGTCGCCAATCCTCCCTTTTCGCTTGATAAATGGGGGGCAGAAAATGCGGAAAACGATCAGTACAACCGATTCTGGCGTGGAGTTCCTCCAAAAAGCAAAGGCGACTGGGCATTTATCAGTCACATGGTGGAAATCGCACTGGAAAAACAGGGCCGTATTGCGGTTGTCGTTCCCCATGGGGTTCTTTTCCGGGGAGCTGCTGAAGGCCGGATTCGCCAAAAAATGATTGAGGAAAATCTTCTCGATGCAGTTATCGGACTTCCGGGAAATCTGTTTCCGACTACCAATATACCGGTTGCCATTCTGGTCTTTGATCGAAACCGTGAAAAAGGCGGGTCAAATGAAGCATGTAAGGATGTCCTGTTTGTAGATGCCAGCCGGGAATATATGTCCAGTAAAAACCATAATACCCTCTTGGATGAGCATCTAACTAAAATTATGGAAACCTGCTCTGCGCGCAAAAAAGTGGAAAAGCATGCCCATGTAGCCGGGTTCGAGGAAATCAAGGAAAACGACTTCAACCTCAATATTCCCCGTTATGTGGATACCTTTGAAGAGGAAGAGGAGATCGATATCGATGCCGTCCAGATGGAGATAGACGAACTGGAAAAAAAGCTGAAGAAAGTTCGGGTTAAGATGGCCGAAAAACTTAAACAATTGAAAGTTGTATCCTATTCAAATTCCGTGGTAAAATTGAAAAATTTGAACTTTAAGAAAAATAAATATTGTAATATCAATAACTTATTTTTTAAGCAAATTAATCTACCACGGAATTTGAATAGGATACGGCATATTCCATACTTTTGTTTCAAAAAAACCTGTATTCTCATTAAGAAGTCCGCCCCGTCTTTGCTCTGATAAAAATTTTTCAAAAAGATGGTAAAGTGTTTTAAAGTATATAAATTCCGGCTCGTTTTCTATGTAGAGCTGCTCAATATATTTAAGAACTTCATCTTTTACATCTTCGACAAGGCCGGTATTATCATTCCAGATCTCCTCAAACCAGTTTAACAGATCAGTCCTGTCTCTATCGTCAGTCACTTCCATATTGAGCTCAATATTCGGGCTGCCTCTGAGGCCCAAGCCGTTTACAGTAAAATTTGAACTTCCAAGGATTGCTTTTTGGACACCATTGCTGTTTTTTACATGATACATTTTGCCATGCAGGAAGTTTGGCTTTACCATTGATCTGATATTTACTTTGTTTCTTATCCAGTTGCCGCACTCTTTTGCTATCGATTTTTGTTGTAATCTGCTTTCAATGGGGATTACCAGTTTGTCGTCTTCGATTTTAAATTCTTTTTTATCTGTTTTTGACGGATCAATATCTTTAATGAAAGTAGGTTCGCCAAACAGAAAATAAAGCGACTCAATATTATTCAACCTATCCTTCAGCCGCTGATATGCATAAATCGTAAAATATGCCGACACAATTGAGAGGTTGCTTCCTTCATCTATTTGTTGCTTTAAGAAATTACCAATGCATCCTCTTTTGTGGTTGTCTCTTATTGAAGAAGGTATGTTTTTCATCTTCGTTCCTTGTGAGCCATTGGCCAAGATGTCAGACCAAGTTTACATTATTGACAAAAGTACTTTTCTGCCAAGTTTTACGATTAATTGCGAATTTACAAGCGGATTTGGGTGCCCCGGTGGGATTTGACCCGGCAGCAAGGTTGTAGTCGTTTCCGGTTATGGTTTTGACCGTTGCCCATCAGCAGGGGGTGCTATACTTCAAGCTTTCAGGAGGGTTCCTGCTTCCTCGTCGGCACCTCTTTTTTAAGCCGGAAACATCCTTTCAGGCTGCACGGTACAAAATTTAAATTATAACCTGTCACAACGTACGTTCGCAAGCTGTTCTTCAAAAACATCATCCATTGAGTTAGTAAATTTTTTTATTGGATATTCTGACCTGCAGGACCTGCAGAAAAGGTAAACACGACGTCACGATTTTCTCAGAATCAGTTCTTTACCGCATGCTAAGCAATTAGCAAAACATTTTTCTCTCACTTTTTTCACAACTCCTTAAATCCGAAATTAGGTAATAATGTCAAATTACAGTAAAACTCTATTGAAGTCAAACAGCGAACACGGCAACGTCAAAGTCGAGGATAAATTTGGGGAATAACACTATTTCAAAAAAATATTGCCTCACGCAAAGGCGCAAAGACGCTAAGTTTTATTTTTTTCTTTGCGAGCTTGGCGCCTTTGTGTGAGAATCAGACTTCAGCCTATCCACCTGAGTTGTCGCCGAAATATATATTGTCAAAAGAGATAGTTTGCGTTTATTATAGATCAGGTGTCGGGAAGCAGGGGGTTTTAGGAAACTTTTTACAGGAATTTGTAACACTTTAGCCCTTTGAAAAAATCTGACAGGATAACAGGATAAACAAGATTTTGTTTCAGTTGAAATCAAACGCAAAGTAGGGGATTTTGATGAGGATTTACAGGAAGAGTTTTGATATTTTAATCCAGAATATCCTGTTAATCCTGTCGAAAAAGTCTCTTTGAAAGACCTGAATTGTTATAGGAATTTCATATATGGAAAATTTAATATGTCCGGGATTTATGGCCGCAGGAGTAGCTTCCGGCCTTAAAAAGGCTGGTGAAAAGGATTTAGCCATTATTTTTTCAAAGATTCCTGCAAAAGTTGCAGGGGTTTTTACGAGCAATAAGATTAAGGCTGCGCCGGTATTACTTGATATGGAGCGAATTAAATCCGGTATTAGTCAGGCAGTAATAGTCAACAGCGGAAACGCTAACTGCTGTATAGGCGATAAAGGATTGGATGATGCAAAAACCATGTCAAGGTCTGCGGCCTCAGGCCTCGGAATCCCTGAAGATCTGGTTCTTGTGTGTTCAACAGGAGTTATAGGAGAGCCATTGCCGATTGATAGGATACAGCGGGCGATTCCCGGCCTTATCGATTCTTTGAGACCCGAAGGATTTTATGATCTTACAAGAGCGATAATGACGTCAGATACTGTCCCAAAGAGTGTGTCAAGGCAGGGTGAAATAGACGGTAAACCCTTTACAGTAATCGGCGTTACCAAGGGTTCCGGGATGATATGTCCTTACATGGCAACCATGTTATGTTTTATCTGCACCGATATTGATGCAGACCATGAATTACTTAAGAATTTTCTTAATAAAGCTGCTCAGCGATCTTTTAACCGAATAACCGTAGATGGTGATACAAGCACTAACGATACAGTTATTATCATGGCAAATGGTTTTTCAGGTGCAGTTATTAAAAGCTCTGAACATATGGATTATTTCCAGAATTTACTGGATGATGTGCTTATCGATCTTGCAAAACAGATAGTTAGAGATGGTGAGGGGGCAACAAAATTTGTCGAGATATGTGTTAAGGGCGCTTTATCGGATAATGATGCACATGAGATAGCCAATACTGTTGCAAATTCAAACCTTGTTAAAACAGCGCTTTTTGGTGAGGATGCCAACTGGGGAAGAATTATTGCTGCGGCGGGAAGGGCGAATGTTCCTCTTGACCAGTGTAAGATAAATATATTTTTTGATGATGTTTTGATGGTAAAAAACGGTATGGGATGCGGGAAGGCTGTTGAAGCTGAAGCGACCAAGGTTCTTATGAAGCCTGAGCTAAGCATATCTATTGACTTGAACATGGGCAAAGGATCTGCATCTGTATTTACCTGCGATTTTTCTGTTGAGTATGTTAAGATCAATGCAGACTACAGATCGTAAAAAGTGCCTAAAGTGAGCTAAAGTGCCTAAAATGCCTAAAGTTGTGGTACGCCTTTGGCGTGGCTATAAATCTTCAGGGCGTAATTATAAGTTTAGATAGAAACAAAAGGAACAAAGTTGTATGGTAAAAAAAATAAAATTGGCAGCGCCGAAGGCGCATTCCTTAACTTTAGGCACTTTAATATACTTTAGCTCACTTTAGGCACTTTAAATGTTCGCACCGAAGGTGCGCTAACCCGTATGATGCGACTTCAAAAATTTCTTTCATCTGCCGGATTTTGTTCAAGAAGAAAGGCGGAAGAATATATTAAGGATGGGCATGTCAAGGTTAATGGCGAGGTGGTTTCCGTACTCGGGACAAAAATTGATCCTGAAACAGACCGCGTCCAGGTAAACGGGAAGCCTGTTGAAGCAAAGCATGATCTTATTTATATAGCCCTGAACAAGCCTGGAGGTTATGTTACAAGCTGCAGCCAGAAAGGCGATAAGATAGTACTTGATCTAATAGATATTCAAGATCGTGTATATCCTGTAGGCAGGCTTGACAAGGATTCTACAGGCCTTCTGCTTCTTACAAATGATGGTGAGCTTCATCACAGGCTCTCGCATCCTTCCTTTGATCATGAAAAAGAATATGAGGTTGCTGCATTTAAGCCGATTTCAGATGGCGCTCTTCAAAAGATGGCCAAAGGCATGCCTATGATGGGTACGAAAACCAGACCCGCTGATGTAAAAAGAATTTCTTCACGTGTTTTTTACATCATACTTAAAGAAGGTAAAAACAAGCAGATAAGACGTATGGTCAGGAAGATGGGTAATGGTATTGTTCGACTTAAGAGAATAAGGATTTCAAATATAAAACTTGGAAATCTGGCTGAAGGGAGCTGGCGTTATCTGACGGAAAAAGAGAAACAAGAACTTTTGGAAAACACAAAACCTGATGGAGAATAAGCTATGGTAACATTTGAATCATTGGTTTCACGTAAGAGTAAGGTCGCTGTTGTTGGTCTGGGATATGTCGGGCTTCCCCTGGCTGTTCATCTTTCAAAGCACTTTGAAGTAGTGGGCTATGATCTGAAGGCTGATAGAATTAAAGAGCTTGAATCAGGCCGTGACCGAACGCTGGAGGTCTCTGAAGAAGATTTGATTAAAGCTAAAATATTTTTCACCAGCGATCCAAAATCCCTGTCCTCATGCAGCCTGATTATTGTTGCCGTGCCCACACCGATTGACGAGCATAGGATTCCGGATTTAAGACCTTTGATTGGAGCTTCAAAAGAAGTTGGGGGAAATATCGTTAAAGGATCATGCATTGTGTTTGAATCCACGGTTTATCCCGGAGCTACGGAAGAAGTCTGTATCCCCATCCTGGAGCAGGAATCAGGCTTTATACTTGGAAGAGATTTTACAGTTGGTTATTCTCCGGAAAGAATAAATCCCGGCGACAAGGAGCACAGTCTTGAAAGTATAGTTAAAGTGGTTTCAGGCTCGGATGAAGAAACAGCGGATCTTTTATATGATGTCTATGGTACGGTGGTAAAGGTGGGGATCCACAGGGTTTCTTCCATAAAAGTAGCAGAAGCAGCCAAGGTTATTGAAAATACGCAGAGAGATTTAAACATAGCGCTTATGAATGAACTTTCCATGATTTTTAATAAAATTGGAATAGATACTTTAGAAGTGCTTGAGGCTGCAGGAACAAAATGGAATTTTCTTCCTTTCAGACCAGGTCTGGTTGGTGGACACTGTATAGGGGTTGATCCATATTATTTGACCTTTAAGGCCGAATCTTTAGGGTACCGTCCTGAAATGATTTTAGCGGGTAGAAGAATTAATGATAATATTGGTAAATATGTTGCAGAACAGGCTGTTAGGTTGCTCATTAGAGCGGGTAAGCAGGTGCGTGGTGCAAAAATTGCGATACTGGGGCTCACCTTTAAGGAAGATGTGCCTGATTTGAGAAATACAAAGGTAATTACAATCATAAACGAGCTTAAGGATTATGGGATAGAAGTTTATATACATGATCCGCTGGCAGAAGCAAACGAAGCCAGAATGTATTACAATCTTGAACTGCAGCAGGATATTCAAGGCTTTACAGGGGTTGATGGAGTTATTGTGGCTGTTGTTCATAAACCATACAGGGAGCTTGGTCTTCCGAAAATTGCTGGTTTGTGTACAAATGGGGTGCCGCTTGTAATGGATTTAAAGGGCGCTTTCAGCATTGCTGAGGCAAAGGAACTTGGTATTACATATTGGAGGCTGTAAGAAAACAGGTTGAAGGTTGAAGGCTGTCATGGAGATTCAGGTATAATCAAATTCAAACCATGAAAAACTCACGCATAAGATATCGTAAAGAAAGAACTCGCCTCGAATGAAAACAATAGTAACAGTTGCCAAGCCATTAATAAAGAATGAACAAGATCCTGCAAGGTTCTTTCTTAACGATCTCTAATGCGTTCAAGCAGTTTCCTGTTTTGAATTCGATCATACCTGAAGCTTGCGCACAGCCGGTTATGTTTCATAAAGCTAAAATGTTCAATTAGGCAAAAGGAGGCTTTTCAGAAACAGTACAAAAGCATGAAGGCCAAATTTCCAATTTCTAATTTCCAATTTCAACGTTCCGTGAACGGTTACTAATTTCTTTTGCTTTAAAGAGAGCAAATTTTGTGCAGACCGGTCCAAATATTTCATTAAAAGCTACCGCAATTAAAGTGATATTCAAGATGACTGACTGGAATTCAAAGTAGCTTGAATCCTCGGTAATTAGAAGGGTTAGACCAATAGCAACACCAGCTTGAGGGATCAAGGTCAGTCCCAAATATTTTTTGATAACTTCAGATGCACCGGAAAGCGCCCCTCCCACATAAGTTCCAACGATTTTTCCTATAATGCGCGCTAATACAAAAACAATCCCCCAGGTAATCATGGTCGGTCCCAGGGTCGTAAATATTTTCAGGTTCAAGTGCGCACCAGCCAATACAAAGAAAAAACAATAGATGGGCGGGGTCAGCCTCTCCAAGTTAGCAACAATATCACTGTTCCTCGATGAGATATTGACAAGAGTTAAACCCAAAAACATATTAGCCAGAAGAGCCGAAGTATGCGAGACAGAGGCTAATCCGATTCCCAACAAAACTATTGCTAAAATAATAATAAGACTATCAGTAACTTCTTTGGTGATCTTAATAAGAAGGTGGGTTACCAGACCAAGTATAACTCCGATGACCAGTGCTGCTAAAATTTCCATGAAAGAGGCAGCCAAGGACTGAAAAGCGGTCTCACCAAAAGTTGATAGCTGCGTGAGGTCAAAAGTCAAAACCAGGCCAAAGAGAATGATGGCGATTGCATCGTCCAGAGCAACCACAGCTAAAGTTGTTTCGGTTAAAGGCCCCTGAGCATGGTATTCTCTTATAATTGCTACTGTAGCTGCAGGTGCGGTTGCAGTGGCGATAGCGGCCAATGGGAGAGCGGCACCCAGAGGCATCTTAAAAAGATAAAGAAAAACAAAAACCAGGAGAAATGCTCCCACTGCCTGTGAAATGGTAATGAGTATAAAACGAAAACCTAGCCTTTTTACAAGACCAAAGCTTAATCCGGCTCCGATGATTAAGGCAATGATTCCCAATGCAAGCTGAGGGATAAAATCAAATTGAGACAGGTCGTTTTTACTAAATATGTTTAATAAGGAGGGGCCGAAAATGATGCCGGCTATAATATAACCTGTAACCCTGGGAAGTCTGACCATGTTTATCAGCCGGCCGAAAATAAAACCTATTATAAGAAGGCCTGAAGCTGAAAGGAAAACATCCTGTTTAAATGTTGTTAAAAGCTGTTCAATCCACATAGTTAATCCATAGAACCTTCTTCAAGTAATATGCGGGATAAGCTTGACCGGTCGACTATGCCTACCAGGCGTTTATTTCTAACAACCGGCACGCGTTTGAAGTCTTTATGAAGCATTAACTCAACGACATAAGAAGCAGGGGTATCTTCATCTACGAAATATACATCTTTGCTCATATAATCTCTAACCATCGCCTGACCAACCTGAGTTAACTTCTTAACGACTTGAGAGATGTTCATGAGATGAATCACATCCGGGTTTTCGATTTTTACTTTTTCAGGAAAGATGGAGGTGATAATATCTGTTTCTGAGATCCAACCAGTGACCTCGTTTTTATTATTTACTACCGGGATACCGATAAGCTCGCGGATGGAAAGTAATTCCGCTACTTCCTTGAGCGGAGTATCTTCTGTAACTGAAGTAAGGTCTCTTGTTATAAAGTCCTTTACTTTTTTCATCTTAGGCGATCTTCCTTAGCTTTGCCATGGCACAAAGCTCTTCAGCTTGCTTTTTAGAATGTATATAGTTCATTTTATTTTGTGCTGTTGAAAGCGCAACCCCTAAGCCAAATTTGAGGGCTTCTCCAATATCATTTGTCTTTAAGTAATTATGAATAAAGCCGGCGAGCATTCCATCTCGAACTCCCAGCATGATAACATTAGATCCTTCAATTCCAATTTCTCCTTCCCATGCTTCATCTTTTTTTGCCACAAAATAACATAGATCCCCGTACTTTAGTATAACTATTTCCGCTCCTTTATTAAGTAACCATTGGGCTGCTTTGTGGCGCGATGCCGCATTACATAGATCTTCTCCAAAGATATAACAAGTTTCTCTCAAGTCCGGACAAACAATAAAAGAGGAACTGCAGGCCAGGCATTCTTTGAGAATCGATTCTTGAAGATTAAGAACTACTTTTACTTTCTTCTTGTTAGCGGAAAGAATAAGTTCATTAATAAAGTTTGGGGGAATCCCTTTAGGAAGGCTTCCTCCAATTTCTACGAGTTTTGCGGAGTGAAGCAGTCTTTTGAAATTTGCTTTGAAGCTGTTAAGATAACGTAGTTCTATGTGAGAGCTTTTTTCTATAAACAGAGACTGTCTATTTTTTTTATCTTCAATAATATAAAAGTCCGTTCTAATTTCCTGGTCTATGTAAGTGAAGCTGGTGGTCACTCCAATCTTTCTTAAAGATCCCTCGAACGAGCGGCTACTCTGACCACCTAAAAAGCCGGTGGCTACAACTTCATCTCCTAAGACCGCCAGGGAGCCGGCAACATTAATGCCTTTTCCTCCAGGCATTCTCAAGGTCGATACAGCCCGATTCAGTTTTCCCATGGAGATTTCGGAAAAAAATAGAAGATGATCAAAGGCGGGATTTAAGGTTACAGTTACAATCATTGAGTACCTCTTTGTTTCCCCGTTCTTTAGGGCTTGCTAAAAAATAACTTGGCATTTTTGCATTCCAACTTCACCATATCTTTAATCGATTTTCATTCGCACCTGATCTTAGTAAAATTGGCCTCGAAATAGCTCGCTATTCCTGCGGTTTTGCTCAATCAGATCAATTAAATCTACGGCAAATTTGAACGCAAATTCTACCAAGTTATTTTTTAGCGAGCCCTAAGCCTATAAAGGAAGAATGCGGGCTCGCAGTTTCTTTTGGTCAATAGTGACTATCGCACCGTCTTCGAGATGCTTCTTGAACTGGTGAAGTGCTGAAACTACAAGTGAGCCGAGGTATTCAGTGGACAGCCGCCAAGCCCGCTTCCTTCAGTACGGACACCCACTTCGGGGAAAGATTCATGTCTATCAACAGCTTCATGCCGATGCCGAAACGAGTGGAACGTCGATTTCTTCGACACGCCATGCCGCGTAAGCAAGTGCCTCGTCAATGTCTTTTGCTTCCAGGTAGGGATACAATTCCAAAATTTCCTCTTTGGTATATTTCGAGGCAATAAGACCGACGATTGTCCCTACAGTTACAAGCATGCCACGAATGCAGGGCTTCCCTCCCATGATATCAGAATCGAAGGTGATTCTGGTTAACGATATCATTTCAGACCTTCTCTGATAATTTTTTTGTTTTGCAGTAACTATACTGTGTTGCACCTCTTACTGCAAGGTTTTCCTTCTTGGAAGCCGAACGTTGAGCATAAGCTGACGGGAAAAGCGTTGTGTAATGGGCTGTATAAGCCGCCCAACTCTGCACATGCACTGAGTTTCAAAAAGCCGCCGAGTTTTCCCGGTCAGTCTTAATGCTTTTGTTCGCTATGCTTTGTTCTTCCGCCTTCATCCAAGCAGGAAAGCATAGGCCGGTTGCCTTGGCATAGAGAGTTTCTGGGGCAATGTCGATCTCATCACTCCAGGTCAGCGTGCCAAGCTCTTCATTTAGCGAAAAGGTACGAAAGAAGTCCATGTCCTTGAAACGGTCAAACACACCACCCTTATCCAAGTACGTTGAAAAATCAATTGTCCCTTTCTTTCCATCATCAAACTCCAACTCAATATGATATTCTCCTTTGTATAGGGCTGAAATAACGTCATGAATCATGACTTGACTCCTTTCTTATAGTAGAGGATCGATCTTTTCTAATGGACTCTGTTTTCTCGCCTTTTCCCAGTTTCTCATAAGTTCTTCCCGATGCTGAGAAGCCCACTCGACGGCCAAGCCGAGCGCTCGAGGTGGGAGTTTCCCATCCAAAACTCGTAAGGAATCGATCTCGAACGTAGCCTTGTGGTTTCCATACCGGGCATAGGAAATGTGGTGGATTGTGATCATCCCAGAACATTGCGATAATAATCCCATAGAAACGTGATATTTCTGGCATATACTGTACTCCTTATTTCTTTGTTTGGCAAACGCCCTGCATCAGGCAGTGGCGCCACCCAAATTTGTTCGATCTCAAGTCACAAAAGTTGATGAAATAGCGGGCTATTTTGATATTTTTGTGATTTGAGATCGGGCAAAGGTGGCCTGAAGCTGTGATGCATAGTTGGGGAAATTATTTTGTTCCCGTTCCTTAGGATATATCAAACAGGCCGGTTATGGACACTATTCAGTAAACCAAGTGAGCAGATGCTTTTCAAACTCTTCTCCATCCCAGTCCGTCACTTGTAATCGAGGCAGTTGAAAATGGTCTGAATTGAAT
>Ga0255419_10124_pt1 | contig 16632 bp, 19 predicted proteins | sample ANMaggSeSYBR02J3_FD_182658 | JGI IMG/M metagenome (GOLD analysis project Ga0255419, IMG submission 182658) | Sediment cell enrichment communities from methane seep in Santa Monica Basin, California, United Staets - ANME aggregate JGI... | ecosystem: Environmental > Aquatic > Marine > Cold seeps >...
AGTGTTAATCTGCGTCTAATATAATTATTGATTAATTTGATTTTAGAATTGTGCCCCATACCCTTCATAATCTGACACTTGAAGGTTGACTCGACACTAGTTCAATGGCTTCTTTAGGGAGGGCAGGATTTAATCGTTCCAATGCCGAACGTAATCGGGGTAACAGCACTACTTCGCTGGATGTCTCGCGACCAAATGTGCTATTCTCACCGAACTTTTCATAGAAACAGTTTTCTGTTTCCCACCCTAATCCGGCAAATAGAGCAATAGCGGGTTGTTCAACAAGATTGTCTTCTGAATAGTCATTTAGCATTTCTCAATTTACCCTTCAATTTTAAACTATTTATTTTCAGATAACACTATTGTTATTTTTTATATATATATCCACTTAATTAAATTGTCTAGTCTAACAAGTCAGGATCTACAATCCATCCCTCAAGCTGATCGCAGTCTGATGGAATCCCATATCCTTGATCTCGCTGTTCATAAGCCCACCCAGTTTGAACGGCACAAAGTAAAGCGTCCAGATTATCGCCAGTGGGGTCTTCAATAAAAGCAACCTTCAATTTCTCACTCAATTCGATGTAGAATCCATAGTAGTCTCGAAGTTCTCCTGAGCATAGCCCGCGTACAATTTCACTGCGAGCGGTCTTCTGCTCATCTGATTGCTTCTTTTTGGTATCATTTTTGTATCCGCGCTTGCCGATCCACTTCATTGCGACAAGTTTTGGATAGGCTTCTACTACAATCCTGCTCCCATTTGTGGGCCGACTTGGAAGTATGCTTACTCTGGACTTTAGAAGTCGAGGTGCTCCCTGATAGAACATTTTTCCAACCGGAGTACCGTATAATGTCATGGGGCTGCAGGATTTCGCTTTTTTGTCAGTTACTCTGAAATGGTGTATATCTCCCTTTGGGCGGGAATGACAATATTGAGTCAGCATGTTCTCAAATCCTTGTTTATCCATTTTGGCTATGATCTCAACATAGCCTTCCCATGAAATAGGTAATTCCAGATTGGTGATCAACTTTCTCGGCAGGCTGAAGGGAAAGTCAATTCCCAATATCCATTCACCTTCAATATCGAGAAAGTCTTCAAATTGGTCAAAATTTTCAAGAGATCTTAAGTTATTAACTCTTAGAATGCCGTTTTCAAGTGTGCATTCTGTATAGGTGATAGGCTTCTTCCTGCGCGGAGCACTGGTAAAGTCCATACCATATATTTTCATGTTTCTATCCCAAGAGTTTTGATATCAAGATTGTCCACATCTACTTCACCCGAAATCAGCTTTGGTAGCAGTCAGGTCGCGAGCACGGCGGCGCAGTTCTTCCCGAACCGCCAGGGGGAGAGTTGTTTGTTCCACCACAGTCCGGTCAGCTTCGATCTGCATGAGGGCGGTGGCTGTGGCTGTGACTGGGGTTATGGTGTAGGTGGGCTGCCAGAATGTCATTTTTCAGACATCAATTAAAGTATCAAGCCACCACTGCGGCCTGTGCACCCTTTAGCGACACATTCAATTCATTCATTTGCACAACCGTTGAGGCATCCAGAATTTCTATCTCAAGTATCTTCTTGTCTTTTGAGTAATGCGCGATAATCCCCTCAGCAAGGTCAACAGAATCCACTGGTTTACCTTCTCTGAGTCGTATTATCAATGCATCTGCATCAGGTGAGTATTTTATCTGCAAAGTTTCTACCTCCATTGAAGTATCTTTACACTGTTGGATAATATACCGTTACAACCCATCTTCGTCACTATGAATTTAAACCGCTATCAGTGGACCGTACCATTTTTAAAATCTGTTCCACACATTCTTGACCCCGATCGATTTCAAGTAATTGTTCATTCCAAAATATTTGCAATTGAATGCATCCATAATGTTTTTTTGCGTATTCGTCATGGTCGTAATTTTCAATTTCACCTTTCTCCAATGATTTGTTCTATATGTTATAACAATTATATAATGTTCACGGTTTGGAATTCTGTTCTACATCTGGAAAAGTTAAGGAAGTATTATTTTGGTGAAAATCGAGAGGAGTGGACGTTAGAAAAGATTATTTATGGATGAAAACTGTGAATTCTGGTGTGATACTGGAGAACATGGGTTACAAGAACTGGTAAATTAAGTTCATATTCATAGACTGCTCTAATTATATGTGCATTATATCTTTTATGAGCAATAAATCTGTTATTATGACCAGTCACAACTTCTTCCGGAAATAGCAAAGTCTCAAGAACCCGTTCAGGTTTTAAATCCCATACAGCTATGCGGTCTAATGAGTGCCATGTAAGTAGAAGTTCAACTGTTTTGGCTGCAACTTCGATCTTATAAAGCCTGCCTTTTGCTTTGTCTTCGGTTCCTACGATTTTGATTTTCATGCTCCTCCATTATTCGGCATCTGCACATCGATATTCTCCACGTCTACATCGCTTGATATGAGCTTCGGCAGCATCAGGTTGCGGGTGCGGCGGCGCAGTTCTTCCCGGACCGCCAGGGGAAGGGGTGTTTGTTCCACCACGGTCCGGTCAGCTTCGATCTGCATGAGGGCGGCGGCTGTGGGGGGATTATGGAGTAGGTGGGGTGCCAGTATTCCATTATGTCGCTTCTCCTGTGGTTATGTCGAGGCTGGATATGCCCAATTCGCCTGAGATAAGTTTTGGAAGGAGCAGATCGCGGGTGCTGCGGAGATTGGCGTTTTTCTCGATTATACGATAGCAATTTTCAATCATAGGTTCAGCGAGATTGAAAAATTGTGATTGGATATCTATAGATGGCACTATTATGAGGAATTTTCTAAAGTCTTTCAAAACAATCCTGGGAAGTGCAACTCCCGATACATAACTTGCCATGCGAGCTTTAATGGAAGGTTCACGTAGATAAAAAGAAAGCATATAAGGAAGAATTTGATTGTTAGGTCTAATGATAGCGATCGAGGATAAGATAACAAGTTCATGTTCCTTTTCTGTCACGAATATGTGCTTAAGATAACTTCCATCCTTAGCGATAAGGATATCACCTTCTAAAGGTTTACAATCATTTCGAATTAGCTCTTCGTAATCCTCTTTTGCGATCTTTCTGCACTGAGAAATCTCGAATCCCCAATCATTCATATCCTTTACTGATGCCATTGGATATCCATCATAGACTGTTTTAGGACTCCGATGTGAACCATCAGTAATGCGTAAGCAAACATCCTCTAACTTTTTCACTTCCCATCCCTCCGGCACCATCCCCAGCTCCGACTCCACCATCTTCACTTTCTCATACTCCGGAAACCGAAACTTCACAAACCACTCGCGATAGAGCGCCTGCGCCATATCTTCCAGAATCTTGATGCGCCGCGTGTTGTTCTCGATGAGGTCATCGTAGGCGGAGAGGATGGCGACGATTTTGTGTTGTGTAGGAAGTGGGGGAAGCAAGCTCAACAGAGATTTAGTGAGGCGCTAATTCCTTAGCGTGTGTGTACGTAGAAATCGTGGCGATACCCTTTAATGGCCTATCAGTTGGTTTTTGCATCTGCCACATGATTTTCTGTTCCAAAGCTTTAATCAATTCATCAACGCTGATTGGGTTCTGTGGCCGCTGAAATTCAAACTTGCCAAGCAAATTCACATGTCGCCAGGCAATCGGAGAAATACCTTTAATCACCTCTGCCTCTTCAGGCTTTTCTGCTTTTTCTGCTTGTGTCAGAAGAGCGGAAAGAATGAAAGCGTTACAAAAAATGATGCAGTTGGCGAGAAACCGGGTACATTCGTTCCAGATATATTGTTCCAGTTCTGTTTTAACTCTGAACTTTTATCTGTTGAGAGACATAGACCGCATGCCGGTTGATGAACTATGTTGGTCGCTTCAACGAACTTTCCTTCTTCATCCCAGGCAATTGATACACCTCTGCATCGGAAGACTCGCAACAACAAGAAATTAAAGAATTCTTATTTTACCTTTTGGGTGCGTTACTCAAAAATACCCATGTTCACGGCTGAACTGTGCCTTGCCTTTACCATTTTCACAATCATGTAAGACTTTCAATTTAAATTCTCGTGCATATGTTCGTCTTATTTTCATACGTACACCCAAAAGGTTTTTATTGCTTAACTAAATGTCCATTGTTTGGGGTGCACTCCAAAATAATGGGTACAATCCTACAAAGGTACAAAACCGGCAATGAAAAAGTAACGGATATTCTATCAGATCAAACCATTCCTCGGTTTGTAGTCTCCCATTATTACAGCATTTGGGCTGTGCCAAAAATGCCCTCAGTATACCCACGCGTATCGGTTGAATGGATATCGCTCTTGACGACTTCGTTGTGCATCAGCCCGTCAAACACATACGCAGCCTCCCGCTCCAAAGAACTAAAAACGGTTGAGAAGAATAACCGGAAACTTTCATCAATAAAACTTTTTACCGTAACACCCTTTCCTTTTTTTTTATTGCCGGTTTTGTACCTTTGTAGGATTGTACCCCATCTTTCTCTATGTTAAAAGCATACACCCTTGTATCGACGTGGAGAAAACAATGGAGTACACTCCGTATTCGAGTTAACCTCCGCCACCATCTAATTGAATTGTTGTTGTTTTTGAAGAATTTAATTTTGAACGTATTTCTTCCCAAGATTGATCTTTATGGGTTATTTCTTTCAAAATTGGGCAATCATTTAGAAAGAATTTTCCCTCTGAAAGTCCTATCACAAAAATTGAGCAATCACATCCACATGCATCACAATTAGGAGGTCTTTTCTCAGCTAGGTATAAAGATAAATTTATTGTTGGATTATTTGTGGCTATTTTTGGATTTTTAAAATTAAATAATTTATTTTTAAAATTTTTTATTAATGCATCAATCATTTATATGTACCTTCATACATTATTACCCATCTTCGCCAATTTATAATAAAATCGATAGTAGCAAAACACAACATTTTTGGAGTCTGTTCTACACGCTCATTTATTCAAACACTTGCTATTGGTTTTGTTTTGTAATGCTGTGAAGCACATATTAATATGAAGGAGTATACATAAATACTTTCTGCAGTGGGTCTGTTCCTAGATAAAATTAATTTTCATTCTCTACTTTTTGGAAAAACGTTAGCATTAGGACCCCAGAGTAGCTATTTAGGCAAATGAAACGGTTAGTTTAACCATTAAACTGAAGAACATGGTTATTAAATAAAATTTTGTATATATATTTTGTTAATAGAACTTGAGCTTAGCCATAATGTTTCATATGAAATAAAATACCATTTTTTTTGGAATTAATAATAAAAATCCTATTAATAAGGATAAATACCCTATCTTCAGAAACCGTACTTTTTTCGAATTTTTTTCCATAAAATCTTTTTGAGTATCACTTAAAGTAATAACAAGACCACGAATCTGTTCAATAAATTCTTTATCTTTAAATTCATTAATTATTTTCCATGTATCGGGGGTAGAGTACTTCCTAAGCCATAAGGAAAAAATTCCAAACATTGCCGCTAATATAATAAAAAAAATTCCAATAATATATAAATATGTTAGATATAAAAATCTTGATGATTCAAAACCATTATTAATACTAATAATAACCAATAAAACTGCTGTAGACACAAGAAGTGAAGCTTTTGTATCTAGATCTCTACGCCGTTCAATTTCTGCTTCGTAATTTTTCCAAGAGATTTCAATCATTATTTTTTCAAATTCTGTCATTAATCAAATTTGTATGCATCATTTGACTAATACTTATCTCTATAATTGGGGTATAGCTACGTAAGCTGTTACCAGGGGCAGAGTTTTTCGAAAGTTGCTGACAATAGAAGATAATCGTGGACTGCCCCGCTCTTCTATGGTCATGTCGAGCCATATGGGACGTTGAAGTTGGATATGATCCAGCGGCTCGCGCTCACCTGATCGCTTCTGTGCGTGGCAGGAAACAGTCACGGGTAACCGATCGGATACCACTGTTAAAATACTCTGCCCCTGGTAACAGCTTACGTAGCTATACCCCTTTTACTCTACAAATCTCAAATTTCGTTATCCTTTGGCTTGAACTTTATACTATTATTATAATCCTATGTTTATAAATATATTTTCTCCCATTAAATAAAAGGGTTGTAGTTGCAAAAATAACAGATTCCTGCATCATATAGAATCACTAAGATAACCTGCACACAACGGTTCTGTTGAATAATTGATATTTTAGTTCGATTTTACCAATTAATAGATAAACATAAAATATAGTTTACAAATTTGCTGGTTTTCTGTTTTACTAATTTATTGATTAAAATCTCTCGGGAGATGTTCAGGTCCCCATAGAGATAACAAAAAAGTTGCTAGATTTACAAGAAAGCCCCCTTTGGGGGCAAAATTAATTGTAGCAATGGCTAAGCATTGGGTGGCTCCAATCTGGTAATTTGTTTCCAAATGCTTCATTTTCTTTAGGAGGTCCCTTCTCATATCTGTCAAATATCATTTTACTTCCGCATTTTGGACACTTTGGTGCCCACTTATTCGGGTTTTTGGTGAAGTTATCGAATGTCGTTTGTGTTATACTTCTCTGTAAATATCCAGAATAAATTTTCTTAGTTTTTCGACTGTATGCGCCATAATACCGTATCATCTTAAAATTTATATCCGGGATATGCTGGATTAATGCTTTAATAAATACACGTACTTCCATTGTCACAAAATACTTTACACCCTTATCATCTTTATACCAGAATGTAACTGATTTTCCATCGTATTTGTACAACCGTGTATTTGCGACTGCAGGATGTCTTATATATCTGGCAACATATTTCGCTATTTTTCGTGTGTTAGTAATTCTAGACTCTTCAGGCATATGTACATAAAATCCTTCAGAATACTTTTTAAAAAGCTGATGTACCAGCATCGAAAATACCATATCATTTGGAAATTCTGCTTTGAATCTAGTAAGCACTTGATACTGCCATATTTTGCGCATTCCTCTGAAACTAATATACTTTTGATGTATAAAATTGCCTTTTTTATCAAATCCACCTTCGGTTACAAGTATATGAAGATGTGGATTAAAGCCCATATTTTTCGAAAATGGATGCAACACAACAACAGCACCCGCAACTAACCGTCCATTTTTATTTTTATAGGATATTGTATCATTAATTGCTGCAATTGCTGCAATTGCTGCATCCATCAAAACCTTAAATAAAAACCGATTTTCCCTAACAACAGACCATAAAGAATCAGAAATTGTGAGAACTGCATGTCGATGGGGAACATTGAACAATGCTTTGCTTAAGGATTTTGCCCATTTATCAGTGTGATTCTTACCGCAGTTTGTACAGATACGGCTATTACATCCAAAATGAACAGTTGCTACTGTACCACAATTTTCACAATAATATGTAAAGAAGCCACGATCTGCATCTTTACATGTCATCATTTTATTTACTTCTTTGATTTCAACTTCTCTGAGATTGGCTTTTTCTGATAGCTGAAATGCATCCCAGTTATTATTATCTGTGAATATAGATTTAACTGTGATAGTTGGCTTTTTGTTGTAAGATGGTCCATATGAGAGGATGTCGCTTTGCACTAAATTGGTGAATACTTGATTTGATTAATAATTTTTGAATTGTTGCCATTGAAATATATACTTTATATACAACAAAAAAGGATAATTTTTAATGTCTTTTAAAGTAATACTAGCTTGACTAGCTGCTCCTTGTGCACAGTTTATAATAAAATCTTTGAATGTGTCACTTTTGAGAAGATCGAAAATATACTTTCTGTCTAATGTCTTATTTGGAATAATCTTTACAGCATTTTGATTTAACAACGCACCAGATACTTCTGGTGGAACCTTAATGACTTTTCCTACAACAGATTTAGGATTATTAGGCCATGAGCCAACAGTTTGAATGATAGTATCCCCAGTCTCTAGTTTATATTTCAAATAGTTAATTGCAATGTCATCTGGAATAAAAGTTAAATTGTAAGTATCAATTGAACTGTTAGTAAAGTCACTTACCTTTACAATTGGAGTGCCATCATCTGAGTACCATGGACTTTTAAATGCATATCCTTTTTGCGTTTTTATTTGTTCACCGAGAACAGATTTTATTCCAAAGTTATCATTGCTCATCACTCCACCCCTTCCAACAGCTTTGCAATCTGCTCAGGTGCAGGAAGTTCCCCTTCCAGTTCCTTTGGCAGAGTAGAAACCATCCGATAAGCACCCACACCAATAGGCTTATTCGACTCTCTCAGTGCATACTCAACAATAGTTTTATCCCTGGATTTGCACAGGATAATACCAATAGAGGGCTTTTCATCCTCCATCCTGACAGTATCATCCAGCGCAGCCAGGTAAAACTGCATCTTACCCACATACTCAGGGATAAACTCCCCAATCTTCAGTTCAAGTGCTATCAGGCACTTCAGGTGACGATGATACAGCAAAAGGTCAATGAAATATTCCTTATCGCTGACCTCCAGCCGGTACTGGCTGCCAATAAAAGAAAACACCCCGCCCATCTCGTGCAGGAAAGGCTCGATCTTAGAAAGAATCGCCTGCTCTAACTGGCGCTCGCTGTGTTCATCACCAAGTTCCAGAAAATCAAAGGTGTACTCATCCTTAACTGCAAGTTTAGCCTGGCTGCTTATTTCAACAGGTAAGGTTCGTTTAGAATTATTCTGGTTGAGCAGGGTTTTTTCATAGGTCTGGTTCTCAATCTTGTGTATCAAAACGTTCTTGGTCCACCCGAATTTCCGGGTCATGCGGATATAGAATTCGCGCTCCAGATAGTCTTTGCATCTCTCCATTATAATCAAATTGTGCGTCCATCCAATTTCTGCAACCAGTGGTTGCAGTTTTTCATTTTGGGCGTATGTCAGATGAAAATTGCGCATGTACCAGATGTTACGTGCCGAGAATCCCTGAATACCAGGGAATTCTGTACGTAAATCATTTGCAAGTCGTTCCACCACCGATTTGCCCCACTTCTCCTTTTTCTGTCGTTCAACGATCATCCGCCCGATGTCCCAATAAAGCGAGATCAGTTCTTTATTGACGGCTTTCAGCGCCTCATATTGAGTCGTTCGGATTAGCTGTTTTATTTCATTCAGTAGAACGACATAGTTATTGGGAATAATATCTTTCACCATCACTCTGCCTCCCCATTCGTACCCTGCATTGTAGGTGCAATCTTCAAAAACCGCACGTGAACGCGGATAAATGCAGATACCTCTGTTTCAGGTGCCGGTTTTTTCAGAGAAAAGCAAACGTGATGGAACACGGATGACGCGGATGCGCACGGATTAACAGTATCCGTGAAAATCCGTCCAATCCGTCCAATCCGTGTTCCGCAATGCGGCTGTGCTTTGCGGTGAACTGCGCTGATATACGTCACGGGATTATATCCGCGTTCATCTGCGTTCATCTGCGGTTCCTTGTCTAAAAACCCGCATACAGTCATTTCTCCACTCCCTCCAGCTTCTTTGCTACCTCGTCAACCTCTCGGATAAGCTCATCTTCGGTGGGCAGGTACAGTTTATATTTCGAAGCGAATATCTGTGTATTATTGTCAGGTAGAGTATAACGAGCTATGGTCTCTTTCTTATCGTGGCAGAGAATAATGCCAATCGTTCGTTCTTCATCCTTTGCCCGGACTTCTCGGTCAAAATAATTTACATACATCTGCATCTGACCCAAATCCTGATGCTTAAGCTTCCCGATTTTCAGATCTATCAACACAAAACAACGAAGTAAGCGATTGTAAAAGACCAGATCGACATAGAAATGTTCTGCATCCAATGTCATACGTTTCTGGCGTGAAACAAAAGTAAAACCCTTTCCCAATTCAAGTAAAAAACTTTGCAGATTGTCGATGAGCGTAGTCTCAAGCTCTTTCTCGGTGTACGTTGCTTGCTCATGTAATCCCAAAAATTCGAGAACATACGGGTCCTTGACCATGTCTATAGGAGATTCAAGGATTTGCCCCAGTTCAGCCAGATCCTTCACTTGCTTCTTATCCCGGCTAAGTGCCAGCCGTTCGAAAAGCAAGGAGTTTATCTGTCTATCCAGTTCCCGCACAGACCAGTTTTCTATTTCCACCTCTCTTAAGTAAAATTTTCGCGCCTGTTCATCATCCAAACGCATAAGAAGAATGTAATGAGACCAGCTCAATTTGCCAGACAGTGTATGGCAATTCTGAAAACAAAGGTAAAACTGTTTCATATTTTGTAAATTCTGGCGTGAAAAACCTCTACCAAATTCCGAAGTCAAACGTTTCGAGAGATGCGTTAATGTTTCTTTCCCATATTCTGCCCGGGCTTCACCATGTTGTTCATCCTCAACAATTAAACGTCCAACCTCAAAATACGCATGGACCATTGCAGTATTTACTGCATGTGAAACATTCCTTTGCGAATCGAGTAAAACCCGCCGTATCTGGTCATACAAAATCTGAGAAGAATTACCTGCCAAGGTCACATCTTTTCCAGTCATAATCACACACCTTCAAGCGGCAGGATATAATTTATCGATGTCGATTCGTGACGCAGTGCGTCATAATTTTGAAAATCCACATCATGAAAAAACCATGGATTAACGCGGATAAACTCAGACAACTCTGTTTCAGATTCTGGGTTTTTCAGAGATGACCAAACATGATGGAAAACGGATTGCGCGGATGTGCACGTATCCGTGAAAATCTGTCCGACCCATGTCATCCGTGTTCTGCAATGCAGCTTTGCTTTGCGCTCTTTGCGGTGTATCGGATTATTAAATCCTATCACGGAAAATAACAGATGAACGAATAAACCCCCATAATCCTTTACGGGTTCATAACTGTGTTCATCTGTATTCATCTGCGGTTTATTTCCTCTAAATCCGCACGCAGTCATCAGTCCACCCCCTCCAACAGCTTCTCAACATTCTCAGCAATCCTATCTTCCAGCCCCTTCGCCTCAACATTCAGCACTTCAAGCTCCTCATTCAGCTCCTCAAGCAGCTCGTAAAAATCAAAATCATCCTCCTCACGCTCAGCTACACCTACATACCGCCCTGGATTCAAACTCCATCCCTGTGCCTCGATATCTGAAAGTGTAGCTACTCTGCACAGACCTAAAATATCCTGATACATGTTTCCTTCGAATTGCTCCTGCCACTGAGATCTAAGTGCTTCAGCAATGGAAAGCCTCTCTAAGATCTCCCTCTTTTTTTGTTCATCTGATATTTCGTAATTTCTCAAATAATCGATAGCTGAATCAATATGATGGATAAAATCTTCTACTTTTTCACCGCGGTAAAGCCGGACTATATATGCCAGATACTGAATTTGTTCAGGAGTAAATTCACGATGGGCACGATCAACCTGTTTGAAGATATGCCGTGCGTCAAGGAACAGAACCGTATCCTGCCTGTCAGTATCCTTTTTTCCCTTATCAAAGAACCAGAGTGTACATGGCAGCGTGACAGTACTGAAGAAATTGGAGCCCACTGCTACCATCACATCTACCTCTCCCGCTTCTATGATCTTCTTCCTGATCTCCAGTTCAGTTCCCCTGGCATCACTAGCAGAGTTTGCCATCACAAAACCAGCTCGACCTCCTTGATTTAATGCACTGTAGAATATCTGGACCCAGATATAATTCCCATTATCAGGTGTAGGCATACCGAATGGGAAGCGGGGGTCATCCTTTATCCGCTCCTTATCAATTTTATTCACATTAAAAGGAGGATTAGACATCACAAAATCGAACTTTCCCACAGTATTGTGGATATCCTCATAATATGAGTTCCCCTCACGTATATCACCTGAAAGGCCGTGAACAGCCAGGTTCATCTTGCAGAGCCGGACAGTCTCTGCTGTTTTTTCCTCACCATAAATACTGATCTCAGAGTTTGGGTTTGCCTTGTGGTTTTCCACAAAGCGGGCACTCTGTACGAACATACCGCCTGAACCGCAGGCAGGGTCAAAGATGCGCCCGTGGAAGGGTTCAATAATCTCAACTATGAGTTTCACAACAGATGTAGGGGTGAAAAACTCACCGCCTTTCTGCCCCTCACTCATGGCAAATTTGCCTAAGAAATATTCGTAGATCTTGCCAAAAACATCTCCCTCAATGTCCATAGCTATGGAGTTGAAGGTCTTCAATAATGTGAATAATGTGTCATTTTCCAGATGGTTGTAGGTCTTTGGCAGGATGCCTTTCAGTTCTTCATTATCAGCTTCGATGGCACGCATGGCATCATTGATGGCTTTACCAATATCCTCCCCTTCAGGAAGATTGAGTAATGTCGAGAATCGGGCGGCTTCCGGGAGATATAATACACCTCGGGCTTGATAATCGGCTTTGCTGATTGTGCGGCGGCCGGTGCTCTTGCCTTCTAATTCCTGCCTGGCTATGGTGAATTTATGGTCGGCGTAGCGAAGAAAGATCAGACCTAATACGGGTGTTGAATATTCGGATGATTTTAGTTTGGAATTGGCACGGAGCTCGTCAGCAGCTTCCCATAAGCGTTTTTCTATTTCGTTATTAGTGCTTGCTATATGCACACCTCAACTAAAAGTGATATTGATTTCATTACATGCATATAACTTAATGTAATTATATAATAAGTATGCGGTTTTATTTAGGCACTCCTTCGGTCCTTATCCCATGACCGGGACGCGGGAGCTTTTGGGGTGCCTGCTTGCGGTCCGTTCTGTAGGTGGGGGGCGGTGCATGATGCTGGAAGTGGGCTGGTTTTCAATATTTGGTCCACCGCAAAGGGCGCTAAGACCGCAAGTGATTCTACTGCCATGGCTTTGCATCCTTAGCGTTCTTTGCGGTGTAGTATTTCATAAATAATATATTTTAACAGCTGCCGACAGCTAATAAAAAAACACAACATCCATTCCGTAGTCCAGGATCACCGTAGACCCATGCATCCACAAGGCATCGGAAAGCGCCTGCCAGTCCCATCACCAAAAGGGCAGATAGAGCAGAGCTAGACGGGCACACGGGCAGATTGAAGGCGAGAAGTGGGCGGTGGGAGAGCCAAAGAAGGGGTAGGGACTGGATTTCATTATTCATGAGACATAGATTTACTCTGGTAAACACGGATTTTGAGGCATCGATATCAAAAATATATTCCTACAGCTTATTCTTGTTATGTCATCAGTCCCGATTACCCGAAATATCAATTCTCTTTTTCACCTTTTCCCATGATTCTGTGATTAAAAAACTTTCTTCCATATTTTCAACCATTTTCATGAATTTTTTCATGGGAATAGCTAATGTGAGTTCATTCTTACCCACAAAAGGCCGCGCAGAGACATCAAACATCCCAATAATACCTTTAGGTTGATCAGAATCAATCTCAAGATATGGATACTGTACGATGGTAGAACAACCTGCACCAAAAGGTGAACGTACCCCGTCCACCTCTGGTACATCAAAACCTGTCAAAGTGAAAAGACCTGAGAGGACGTCTGGTCTGGCATAGAAGATAACCACATCTGGCTCATCTGATTCTTCAATACGATCCCATCGTTTGAACACTATGAAACGGGATGGAGCACTGAAAGAAGGGATGTTTTGGTATAATTCCTTTACAATTTCTGGTGATTTCTTATATCTTTCACCCTCAAGCTCACCTTGGATTCCGCAGGAAAGGAAGAATTCGAAGTTGGGCATAATTTTATCTGAAAATCCCAGATATTTTTTACCACCCGGGCAACCGATTGAGTCGCTGTTGAAACACAATGAAGTGCCCTTACGCACCTTTGACAGCGTATTTATTACGCACCTGGATAAAGGACCGGGAGCCTCCAGTTCAACGTGCCCTTTTTCATCGGTGTAATAGAAGATGATGGGAAGCTCTGCATTATTAAAATACTTTTTCCATTGTCTTATGAATCGTTCTTTTAGCTCCATGTCCATAGATTGACACTCCCGTTTGGTGCTCTTTTTTAATATTCTATGATATTATTAATTTTTATTTATCTCTTTCCATTGATAACAGTTCCTAAACTTGACAGGACTATCTTTTAGTTTTAGCTAAAAGTGCAGTTAGCATGTTTGGATGATTAAGTCCGGGCAACTGATACGCATTTAAACACAAGGCACCACAATAGCGCCTGCCAACACCCACATAATTAAAGCGGGTGGATCAGAGCGGGACGGGCACCCGGGCAGAGTGGATCGAGAAGGGGTCGCAGAAAATTGAAGAAAGGATGTATATGAGCTACATATATCAATATTTATTTAATATATAGAAGCCTATAGGTAATTATATGTCTGCATCAACAACAATATGCATTGATCCTAAAGTTAAGGATATGTTGACCTCTCTAAAACGTTACCCTCGTGAATCATATAGTTCCGTTGTAAAAAGATTGACGAATATGGCGATTGATGATGAAACACTCAGCGACGAAGCAATAAATGGTATAGAAGAAGCACTAGAAGATATCAAACAGGGGCGACTGCATTCCGAAGAGGAAGTTCTGAAAGAATTTGACCTTTCATGACCTATCAAGTCAAGTATACATCAAAGTGAAAAAGAGATCTAAAAAAACTTCCCTTGAATGTTGCACAGAGCATAATTCTATCGATTAATAGTATCAAAGATGATCCATATTCTTATGTAAAAAAGATAAAAGGGGCAAAAAGTCACCCCCTCTACACTTATCGCGTAGGTGAATATCGGGTAATCTTGGATATCATCGATGATAGTCTCTTGATAATAGTGATTGAAACTGGTCACAGAAGCAAAATATACCGAAAATTTTAATTTATTTATTATCGAAAAGCGCCTGCCACTCCCCTCACCACAAGAGCGACCGGAGCAGATCGGGAAGGGCACTCGGGCAGAGTGGAGGTAAAAGGGGGCGGCGTGAGAGCTGAAGAAGGGATGGGGGGCAGGTTTTCATTCTTTTTTAGACACAGATTTACGCAGATTAGATGTTGTATTTATTACATAATTTATATATTTAAAAATCATAGTGATAATCCACCGCAAACAACTGAATACAACTCCCCCAACCCAACCCCGGCGCATATTCACCCACACACAGCCACCCTTGCAGGAGGAGGCAGGAATCACATTCATAGTCGGCACCCTGTTTCACATTCCAGACTCTCCGGACCCAGGAAACATGAATAATGATATATGTATATATTTATTAATTATATAAATACATAGATATTTTGCGTTGAAGTTTAATAAAGTGATTTAGACTATTTTGAAGGCTTTTGTTTGTTTTTGAAGTGAAATGAATGATTTAAATTTATTGAACCGAAAGTATGCTTAAGTGATTCGATCTCCCACTATAATTTAGTTGTTCAACGGAATATAAAGGAGGTGATAATTGATGAAAATTAGAACAATTATTGGTGTATTGCTGGTCCTTGCATTAGTACTGGGTTCAACAGGATCTGCATTCGCTGCTAATGAGTGCAATAATGAGTGCAATAATGAGTGCAATAATGAGTGCAATAATGCGTACAATAATGCATACAATAATGCGTACAATAATGCGTACAATAATGCGTACAATAATGAATGCAATAATGAATGCAATAATGAATGCAATAATGAATGCAATAATGCGTACAATAATGAGTGCGATAATGAATGCAATAATGCGTACAATAATGAGTGCGATAATAATTGCAATAATAATTGCAACAATGATTGAGTGCAATGGTAACTTCAATTATGTTATAGACGGTAATAGACCATATTATGGCCCTCATTAAACGGATTAAATCCTCATTGACACAGTTAAGTGTGTGGGAAACCACACACATTTTTTTTAGTAACTGTATTGCTCTTCTTAGCTTTTTTAAAATGTTTAATCAAACAAGCTGTTTATCGTTTGCTGTGTTAATGCTCCACAATGCACTCTTTGTATCAGGAAATTTATTTACCCCACAAAAAACTACAAATTCTCGCACCAAAAAGTACTTACATCATTAATAATTATATATCATTGAGGCTTCAAAGCCCAATCAAAACATACAGCATAAAGTGGGAGGTTGAAAAGATGGTAAGCATAGAAGATATTCCTGCAGAGCAAAGGTGGGAGATTGCAGCCAGGGCAGCAAGTGCAATCCCATTAGCCTATGATAATGCCTTCAGGGAAGCAATTGGTGAGAAGTATGATGGGATAGAACAGCCCATAATGGTTGAAGCAGGGAAGGAAATCAAGAACCTTGCATCTGCCCTTGGACTGCCAACAGGCAATGCCAGGGATATTTACGAGACCTTTTGGATCATTGGAACAATCCTCAATGGACCTGAGTTCAAGGGAGAGACCACAGAAGAAGGCGATGACAGGACCGAGGGGACAGTAACACAGTGTCCCATACTCAACAGGGCAGTGGAAATGGGGCTTGATTCGAAGATAGTGGCACTTACTGCATGCCAGACCTACCACAAATCGGCTGTCGAGAACCTTAATCCATGGTTTACCGCGCAGATCAACAAGAGCATGTGCAGCGGCGACCCGTACTGCGAGATGGTCATTGAACGCAGGAAATAACTGTAATTCATGACTGTGACAAAAGGGGGCAAAGGTTTGAAAGCGGCCTGGGAATTGTTTAACAGAATAGTGAGCTGGCTTAAGTGGTATGGTTTTACTACAAACTCTATTAGCCAGCTGCTATAATTTTTAAA
>Ga0255419_10131_pt1 | contig 16242 bp, 13 predicted proteins | sample ANMaggSeSYBR02J3_FD_182658 | JGI IMG/M metagenome (GOLD analysis project Ga0255419, IMG submission 182658) | Sediment cell enrichment communities from methane seep in Santa Monica Basin, California, United Staets - ANME aggregate JGI... | ecosystem: Environmental > Aquatic > Marine > Cold seeps >...
ACACCGTTTACTGCTTGCCCCCCATTGCATGCGATCACTTGATTGTCCGGCGGCATCAACAATGTATGGTATTGAGTGTATCTCATGCGGAAAGTGCATATTCTCTAAGATAAAGACAGATGCAGAAAGGTATAACTATACCCTCTTTATCGTTGCAGGTTCTTCGTATGTAAGGCATATTATCAAAAAGGAATCAGCTGATGGTGCACTTCTTTTAGCATGCCATTATGAACTCAACAAGGTCATGCGCTCTTTAAAGCGTAAGAACATTACGACGTATGGTGTTCCACTATTAAACGACGGTTGCTACGCTACAGAGGTAGATTACAGTAAAATGATAGAAGTGATGGAATATTTTAATACCTGATATAATATTTTAGTATGTGTGAGTGTATCCCCTGTATCGTTGTTGAGACAATTGTATAACACATATGAAGAACTCACATGAAAAGCTCATATGAAACCAGTTTCATCAATTTCGACAAAAAACTTTAATATCCACTAATAAGTATTCTAACCCCTAAAAACCTGAGGATTTATTATGATCAATATAGTTATACCAAAAGGCAGTCTGGAAGAGCAAACATTACTGCTGTTCAAACAGGCAGACCTTCCTATAAAAAAAACAGACAGGGAATACAACCCAAAAATAAATGACCCTAGGATAAGTAAAGTTAAGGTACTGCGTCCACAGGAAATCCCAAAATATGTAGAACAGGGATATTTTGACATCGGGATAACAGGACTGGACTGGGTAAAAGAATCCCAAAGCGATGTTGTGGAGGTTGCAGACCTTCCATATAGTAAACAGGGAGCAGGCAATGTCAAGATCGTGATCGCCGTACCCCAGACAGATGATTCTATCAAGAGTGCCAGTGATATCAAACCAAACAGCAGGGTATCTACCGAATATCCCAACATGACCAAAGCTTTTTTTGAGAAAATGGGCGTTCCGGTTGAGATATTCTATTCTTATGGTGCTACAGAGGCAAAGGTTCCGGAGCTTGTGGATGTAGTGGTGGACCTGACCGAGACCGGTTCTACCTTAAGGAAGAACGGCCTGAAGATAGTGGATATAATAGCCGAATCCTCAACCAAGCTGATCGCTAACAAGAAGAGCTGGGATGATCCTGAAAAACGAAAGGATATAAAAGAGATCAGGACACTGCTACTGGCAGTAATTGAGGCCAGGGGAAAAGTGCTCATTGTCCTTAATGTGCACAAGGACAATCTGGATACCGTGATCGAAGCACTTCCTGCCATGAAGAACCCAACCGTGAGCCAGCTCTACAAATCCGATTACTATGCACTGGAGACCGTGGTAAATAAAGGTGATATTAATATATTGATACCAAAGCTCAAGGCATTAGGGGCAGAGGATATTCTTGAACTTGATATCTCAAAGATAGTCCACTGACTGTAAATATTATTTCCCTGCCCGGTATCAGATCCCGCTAACCAGGTCAAACAGGGCCTTTTTCGGATCACTGGATTTTACCACACCTGAGGCCAGCAGCACGCCCACGCTGCCCAGTTCCAGGGCGGCTTTCATGTCCTCGCCCTTACTGATACCGGCACCGCAGAGCACCTTTACATCCGGATTGATATTTTTTACAGCTTCCACCGAACCTGATACAACTTCAGGGTCGGCCTTGGAAACAGGGATGCCAGAACCTATGAGTTCAGGGGGTTCAACTGCTACATAATCCGGACCTAATGCCGATGCTGCACTGGTGGTGGCAATATTATTAGTGCATACAATGGTGGTCAGACCTGTTCTGCGGGCAGCCGTAATGGATGCATCTATATCAGCCAGTTTCAGGCGCCTTTCCGAATGGTTAATGAGCGTGCCGGTAGCACCTGCTTCTTTCAAAGTTTCGGCCATGATGTGCCCCGTGAAACTGCCCGACCCCACACCATCAAGATGCTGGGAGAATACCGGTATATCCACACTTGATGCAACCCTGTGGATATCAGGGAGTTGAGGTGCTACCGCGATATGTGCGCCTGTCTCGTCTGATACATCCCTGCATGCTTGTGCAATAGCAACGGCATTTTTCCCTGTTCCTTCGGTATATGTCTTGAAATTGAGTACAATTATCGGCTCATTCATTGTAATTTCCCCATAGTTATTCGATATTTTATTTTAATGTGTTTACGGTCTCATTATTGTTATTCTTTTGCTAATTAACTACCTTTACAGAAGGGGGCGCATAAGTGCAGGGATAGCGCAGCCACAGATATAACGACGGATGGCGAGAGATTGAAGTAACTAACAGGGCTGGAATCTTTTCAATATTAACCGTAGAGTGTGCAAAGGAATGCAGAGAAAAACAAGAATGCTCTGCGAACTTCTGCGGTTTTAAATATTACATAGGTCGTATCCACTTCAAAAAGTATGGTCAAATGTAAGATTAATGTAGACACAGATTTCACCGATTACACTGATTTTCACAACCACTATCAATCTGTGTAACCAGTGTAATCTGTGTCTCTAAATTCAGAGCACTATGATCAATTACCATTTAATTTGAAGGGGATGCCATAGGTCATATATTTCACAACCATGGCGGAGCCCCCTCCTAACTCATCAATACCCGAAGCTGCCGCACCATTGATTGTTATGTCAGCATAATGATATTATTTTATTAATGATGTTATTATACTAAACCGTATCTGTTTTTTGTAACTTTCTGCCACAGAGAGCACAGAGAGCACAGAGGTGCTTTATCTGCCCCAAACTCCTCTCTCTGTGCTCTCTGTGAGCTCTGTGGCAGTCATATAGAGTTACAAATTATACATACGGAGTAGTATATATTTGTTATATTAACAATATTCGAAAAAGCTTATATTAAATTTGAAATAATTAAAGAGTGGTGAATTATATGGAAAATATCAGTGCACATGAATCAGTACGAAAGATGTATGAGAAATTGCATGCAGACGGTGTTACGAACACTTTTGACCGCTTTGAGGCACAGGGGGTTCGCTGCCGCTTTTGCAGCAGTGGTGTAAGCTGCCGGCTGTGCAGCAACGGACCGTGCAGGATAAGCAAAAAAGCTGACCGCGGGGCATGTGGGATCAATGCCGACGGCATGGCAATGCGCAATTTCCTCCACCTGAACATCATGGGGGCAACAGCGTATACCTACCATGCCAAGGAAGTGGCAATGACCCTGAAAGCCACTGGTAAAGGGCAGACACCATTCACCATCAGGGACGAAGCAAAACTGCGCGATTTTGCTGACAAACTCGGACTCAAAGGCGGGAAAGGGCTGCCAGACACAGAAGAGCCACCGGTCAATGAACTGGCTGTAAAGGTAGGGGATGCCATACTCGAAGGCATTCACACTGATTCCGATGAAGCGCTCGGAATGGTCGGGATATTTGCACCAGAATCAAGACAGAAGGTATGGAGAGAACTCGGCATCCTGCCAGGCGGACCAGTTGAAGAGTCCATGGACATGACAACATGCAGCATGACCAATATCGATGGTGATTACGTGTCTCTTGCAAAGAAGGCACTGCGTTTGAGCATTGCAACCATCTATGGTTCTCTGGTGCCGCTGGAACTCGGGCAGGACATACTGTTCGGCACTCCGTCGCCTCATGAACACGAAGTGGACCTGGGCATCATTGACCCTGAATATGTGAATATCGTTGCCAACGGGCATGAACCATTCATAGGTGCCGCATTGATCGCTGCTGCTAAAAAGGCTGGGAACCAGCAGAAAGCAAAGGATTCGGGAGCAAAGGGGCTGCATATCATCGGTTCGATCGAAACAGGCCAGGAACTGCTGCAGCGATTTGAGAAGGATGACGTGTTCGTGGGACTTACCGGCAACTGGCTCAGTATCGAGGCAGCACTGGCAACCGAGGGAATCGATGTCTTTGCAATGGACATGAACTGCTCACCTCCGGCACTTGGGGAGTACCAGGACAAATACAATGTCACGCTCGTCAGCGTATCTAAACTCGTTGCCATGCCTGGTATGGACCAACAGATCGCCTACAAGCCCGCAAAGGTAGAGGCACAGGCACAGGAACTGATCGACCTTGCGATAGCAAACTTCAAGAAGCGAAAGGCAGCAGGACTTGTTAAGAACGACCTGAACCGACAAAAGACACTTACAGGTTTCTCTGCCGAAGCCATCGTATCTGCACTTGGCGGAACACTTGACCCCTTGCTGGATGTCATCAAAAAAGGCGACATCAAGGGCATCGTGGCACTGATAAGCTGCACAACGTTAAAGGACAGCGGGCAGGATATCAATACCATTGCCATTACAAAGGAACTCATCAAACGCGACATCCTTGTCATGAGTGCTGGCTGCGGGGGCGCTGCTCTCCAGGTTGCGGGGCTTACCACCATTGATGCACAGGAACTTGCAGGCGGCAGATTGAAAGCCGTATGTGAGTCACTCGGAATTCCTCCTGTTCTGAGTATGGGCACCTGTACCGATACAGGCAGGATAATCAATATTGTCACTGCTGTTGCTGATGCTCTTGGGGTTGACCCCTCGCAGCTGCCTGTGGCTGTGACCGCACCTGAATATATGGAACAGAAGGCTACCATTGATGCCGTGTTTGCAATGGCGTTCGGTCTGTATACACATGTGTCACCGCTTGCACCTGTCGGCGGGGCACCAAACCTTGTGAAGCTCCTTACCCGGGATTTGGAAGGTCTGACCGGCGGTAAACTGGCAGTTGAGACTGATATGGTAGAGGCTGCTGATGGGATCGAAGCACATATCATGGAGAAGAGGAAGGCGCTCGGGATCTGATCAGATATGGCGGGATATATTCCCGTCATTTTTATTTGACTTGAGGCTGTACGTATCAAGCGTATCAGTAATAAGGTGTATCAGTAATGAGGTGTATCTTCCACACCTTCATTTATTCATAAATAAAAAATCTCTTCCATCTGGCCTGATCTTTATCGGTCCGGAAATCTCAAAAGTACCTGATTTGGTACCTGTACCCCTGTTCCACCAAAAAGAGCTGACGATTAGTCCCGAAAGTCTGTTCAGTGGTACCTTTCGACACCAGTGTGTAGAAATGAGAGGTTTGCTCCTTGGGCCTGAGAATACGCCCCAGTCGTTGTGCTTCCTCCTGACGTGAGCCAAATGTACCTGATACCTGGATCATGACACTGGCATCAGGCAGATCCACTGCAAAGTTTGCAACCTTGGATACCACAAGTATATTGATGCGTCCCGATCTGAGATCATCATAAAGTTTATCTCTCTCATCATGCCTGGTCTTACCCGTGATAATCGGCAGGTCCAATGATCTGGCAAGCTTTTCCAACTGCAAAATGAATTGACCGATGATCAGGATGCTCTCACCTGCGTGGTTCTCAAGCAGTTCACATACAAGCTCTGTTTTACGCTGGTTCTCTGCCGCGATGCGAAACTTAGCGCGTTTATCAGCATGGGCATACTCAAGCTCATCTTCAGCCGAAAGAGGAACGCGATACTCGATACAGATGGCTTTAGCGATATAGCCGCGACTCTCAAGCGTCTTCCACGGGACATCATATCGCTTGGGACCTATCAGTGCAAAGACATCATCCTCTTTACCATCTTCGCGCACCAGCGTTGCAGTCAACCCAAGCCGCCGCCTGGCCTGGATTGCTGTTGTTGCACGAAATACCGGAGCCGGGAGCATATGCACCTCGTCATATATAATGAGCCCCCAGTTATGCTCGGTAAAGATGTCCAGGTTGTGCAACGGTTCGTCCTTTGTGCGCCGATGTGTCAACATCTGGTATGTGGTTATCGTGATAGGCTTGATCTCTTTGACACGACCCGTAAACTCGCCAATATCAGAAACTTCTATGTAAGTCTTGGAAAGAAGTTCATCGCGCCATTGCCGGACTGAGACATTATTGGTGGTGATGATCAGGGTGTGGCTTGATATCTGGGCCATGGTCCCAAGTCCTATGATCGTCTTACCTGAACCGCAGGGAAGAACGATCACTCCACTGCCCCCGGTCTTCTGTCCTGCACAGTAAAACAGATCTGCGGCATCTTTTTGATAATCGTGCAACTGAAAAGAGTTACCGTCAAGGTCAATGCTGCGCAAAGTGAGATCGAACCGTTCCCCATCCAGATATCCGCACAGGTCCTTGACAGGGTAACCTGCCTTTATCAGTGCGTGTTTAAGATCGCCGCGTCTGACCTGTGGTATGAAAAGTCCTGGGAGACTTTCATTATCCACCCAAAAGTGTTCTAATGACTCAATGTTACGGATCCGTTCCAGAATACGGGAGTCTTTCACTTCAAGCTTTAGGCAATCATGCGCAGCTTTCTGTAATACCAACTTACCATAGGTCTCATGCCACTCCCTCATGTCAACAATGACATTTGACGGAATGTCATAACGCGAGAAGTCTTCAAGACCGCAGGCAATCTCTTTGAACACCACACCCAATGCTGCCGCATTCCATAGCGACAATGGCGTGACCCTGTAGGTGTGGATAAACTCTGGCGATTTTACCAGCTCTGCAAAGAGAGCTAAAAAATCCCGGCATTCCACGTACCCAGGGTGTCCGACCTCAAGCATCAAAGTGCGGTCGCTCTGGATGATGAGCGGTTTTTCTGAACTCATGTAATATCCTCGATCTTGATGGTGTAATCCTGTTTCAGTGCCTTACTGACTTTCTTTACCTCTGGTTCATATTGACTGGCAAAGGAGAGTGTCAATTTACCCCAATCTGCAGCAACAGGGCATCTGGCAGCTATAAGTCCTTTGCGGAATTCTTCCATCAACTCTTTTGCCGGAAAGTGGAATATGATCTGGACCTCCCGCTTTATTGTCACAGGCTTCTTTGTTTTTGCTCCTGCTTTTACTTTTGAAACGCTTGAATCGCGTTTAGGAAAGACTGTGCGTACACCGTCAGGAAGAAGCGTAAGTGCCGATAAGCGATGTTTTATGTGAAGAGGGATCAACTCCTTCTGCTCAAGATGCGTGAACAACCTGTCAGGTGAATGCACGATCCTCATAGTGGTTGATATACGTTGGATCGTGAATTGGTCGATTTCGGGCAGATCTTTGTCCCCTTCAAAAAGCACAGCATTCTCATACAGGGTGAACGCTTCTGAAGCCCCGATCCACTCTTCAAGTTCGATTCGAACATTCTGTGGCAGTTTCTGGCCGCTTAGTTTCTCCAGGAGCCTGATCACATCAAGGTCTTCTCTTTCGCTTAATTGAGTTAGAACTTTCTTTTTTTGAAGTTTTAAGATGCTTGTTTTATCCTTTGTCACAACATCTGCAAGTTTTGTCAATTGCGCAAGAATCCGAACCGGATATAATTCCGATTCCACATGCATCTCAAAATTAGGCTGCACTGTAACTTTGGGTTCTATGATCTTACCGCTCATCACATGCAGAAACTTATCATTGACCCTAAACGCCTGAAGCTGATTTATCTCGGGCAGGTGTCCCTTATACTTTGTTTTGGAATAGGCAACCTCGATATATCCTAAAATAAGGGGTAATCCTTCAAGGAATCGTTCCACAAAGCGACCTTCCACTCGCTCAAATGCATCTGCATCACTCTCTAATATCTCAATCTCTTTATCCCATCTCTCACCTTCACGAAAATTGCCATATCGACCATTTTTTACATCTTGTTTGTATCTATATTTTGGCTTCTCAGGGATAAGAAAATATGGATGATGCTTTTTCAGGTATTGGATCAATGAGTTGGTAGTGTACCAAACACCGGGTTTACAGGATTGTAAAACTTCAAGAAGAAATCGCCTGCCTCTGGCAAAATCCAAATCCGGTATAATACCAGTCGCACATCCCCTGGTCGAAAAACCCAATAGCCTGCCAAGCACACTTGTATTGTAAAACTCATTTTTATCATCACGATAATGATTTATCAGTGGATCAAGAAGCTTATGCTCCTGCTCTAAAAGTGGCAGATCAATAAACTCTTCATATTCTTTGGCATTTATATCAATATAATTGTCAGGGAATGATGGCTCACTACTGGTGTATCCTACATATATCCCCTCAGTGTCATATTTTACGAACTCGCATACATACGCCAGCATATCGACATAATTGATCCACTTGGAATATCCATTTTGTTCTACTTCTTTTATTGTATAGGGATCGCTCATCAGTTTTGCCAATCGCTTTGAGTCAGCTCGGTTAAGCTCATTACTTCGGTGCAGCCGTTTTACATCGCGGTCCTGAATATACTCAACATAAGCATGCAGATCATGACGTAGGTCATACTGGTTGGAAAAGACGCTCAGTTCTTTGATATTCGCCGGAGTTAAGTTTGGGTCTGGTTGCATCATTCATTCCTCGTCTTCTTGATCACGTGCCCTGACTTCTCTACAAGTTTTTGTATCGCGGGAAGAAGGTCACAGGGAAATGCGATATGATCATCTGGAAGAGATACAAAGCTTTGCGAGCCGGCATACGACTTTTCGATCTGCACCTTGAGGCTCAGGTCTTTTACGCGTGCAATCATCAGGTCTTCATGGATTATCTGTTTACCCCATCTCTTTTCAGCCATCTCGATCGCGGTGCTAAAACCGGATGAATTCTTTTTAAGCCATGCAAAAACACTCTCTTTCTGAACTGTCGTAAACGCATTCCCGATCTTGATAAGGCTGGCGGTCGCTCGCAGATTGGAATCATGGACATCCAGGATTGCAACCGAAGCCAGCACTTCCAGTGCGGTATATGGGATGGTCATCAGGTCCAAAGCTACTGTACCGTCTGGCTCAACCTGTAGATACTGCCCGGGCGAAGATGAAGTTGTATATTCCAGGGAATCTTCAGGTAAACGGTAGTATGCCTTTCCATCTACCACAACTTTTTTCAGGCAACCCCACTCCCAGCCGACCTCACATATCTGTTCACATGGGTAATCCGCCGTCTCTCCTGTAAAGATCTTTAGCATCACTGCGAGACTATCTGCGGGTAGCCATTCATGCTTCCTGAGTTGTGAGAGTGCATAGAGTGTAACTTCAATGGGAGTCATGTCGCCACTCTGCATCTCAGTATTTGCTTCAACGGACGCATGCCAGCAGGCTCGCTGCCATTTCAACAGGCGATTTGCTCTGAACTTTTCATCTCCAATAGACAGATTGCCATCTTTGATCGTGAGTGTGAAAGATCTTTGATTTGATAAAAGAGATGGTTTTTGCTTCCCTCCAATAATCTCCTGCAGTTTATCACGCAGCACCTTTCTCTTGAAATTACCGGCTTTATTAAATTTCGAAGCTTTAACAATAGGTGGAAGAAAAACTCCGAATTCCAAAGGAAAAGAGAATCGCAAGCGTTCCAGCTTGGTAGAACTGAAATACGGACGCTCTTCCTGCTCTATGATAATGAGCACCCCCTTTCGCACCAGATTATTCTTTACTTTTTTGAATGTCTCGTTATACCGCTGGTTAAATGTCCCGTAATAATACCCTTTTGCAGGTTTTGCGCTACCGTATAGTCTCTCGAAGTACTTGATACTAACTTTTTTGTTTATCTTATTGAGCAAGTGGAGGAATACAACTTCCTCGTGGGTTAATGAGTTCAGTACTTCTTTTATGCCAATCGTGGAGATGAAGAAGTTTTCAAAAACGTCACGAGAAGTTGCCTCCTTGACAGGAAAACCACGGCTTTTGCAAATTGCCTTAATATCAGACTCATTGATATCATTTGTGCACATCTGCTTCAACATAATTTGTGTATCCATTCAATCTCACCTATTTGGGTATAGCATAAGTCCTCTGTGTTGATGATTTTTTTTAACGTATAGGAAAGTATATACTTTCCTGCAGGCTTGGAAAATGCGAATGAAGTGAGCATTTTCTTTAAGCGTACCATCTATTAATACTACAAAAAGACTAAAAACTTTACGTTTTTTTCAATGGTCGGATCAGCCATACAAAAAGCGCAGTTTATGCCTGTGCCGGGTATAACTTCAATGATCAGTACCACCCGAGTCTGCCGCCCGGCGTCACAATCTCAAGACGGTCGTAGAAGACATATACCTGCACATTGGCAGTTGAGCGATAGTCGCGGTGCGCAATGGAATTAACAAGAGCTTCCCGAAGGGCATCCCCTGGCAGCTCCAGCCGTTCGTCCCGACCTCTGGCATGTGGAATCAGCGCAGTATTCAGCTTGGCTTGCAAATATGCCATCACATCCTCATAGATGGCGTAGAGATCAACGGCAAAATCCTTGCGGTCGAGGATGTAAGTTTTGGTCGTTCCCCGGAACATCGCGCAGGTCACATGCGCCTGTAAGGTATAGCGGGTGATGTCATCACACAGCAGCCAGGCACCGGCATGGGTCATCTTACCGTATTTGGTCAGATGCAAGTTATCCAATGCAGGATGCTCCTCCAGCCCATCCGGAAGGCGGGCGTGCTGAACAAAACGGATCCAGATCTCCAGGACTCAGTTTTGATATATACTAAACCGTATCTGTTTTTTGTAACTTTCTGCCACAGAGAGCACAGAGAGCACAGAGGTGCTTTTTCTGCCCCAAACTCCTCTCTCTGTGCTCTCTGTGAGCTCTGTGGCAGTCATATAGAGTTACAAATTATACTTACGGAGTAGTATAATTAAGCTGGACATTATCTATTAACTACTGAAGTGTAAAAGCAGGCTCATTTTGAATCGAATCGATTATACCTTTGATCGATTTTAGTTTATCAGGTTGCCCGTCAATGGCGAGCCAAACAGACCCCTCTGCTCCGCAAACACCTCCTCCTGCAATAAGTTCCGCATTTGCTCCAGAGAGAAGGGAGACTGCCTCCAGTTCTGTAAATATTTCACCAAGCACTGGATAGAGTCTTGACCCGGTAGAACCAGGCATATTCAACCTTTTTGCTAATTCATCAAGATTTCCATTGACACGCTTTTCAAGACCAACAGGAACAATAAGGCGTACACGCCTCCCAATAACAGCCTGCATCGATATAGCGATAGTACCACCTTTTGGGTGACCAATAAGAATGGCGGCTTTCTTTTCCTTCAGGTCAACAGAATTAGCGCCTTTTAAAATAACATCTCCTTCTTTCAAATCGTCGATAACATCAAAAACGGTCTTACCCTTCTGCCATTTTCCATTAACAAGAACTACATCACCTGGAAACTCTGATTCATCTGAAAGCCTTCCGCTGTCAGTTGTTGGAATATTGGGAGGTAATGTAATTCCTCGGAAAAAGCGTCTTCGCATAAAGCCATCATTTTGATCAGTAAGTTTCAATATTTCCTCAGCAACATAGCCGTTTGTTGTACCGGCAATGATCACCACTGTACCCGAAGAAAGAGCTTTCTTCACATCTGCATGTTGAGTAATTGCCTTGGCAATAAGCCTTTTTCCTGCTGCTGGTGTAATTATCACTTGAAACATGGTATAATAGAAATATCCCGGTTCATATTTAATTATTTCATCTAAAGCTCCTCGAAGAATTCGTAAATAAGAACATTGACTTGAAGGCTGTTCAACATATATTGCGTGCCCGGTATTGAGAACGTTGATTTGGATGTAGGGGATGTCCTGGGCAAGTTGTCTGGCTTTTTCTGGATTGCCTACTAAATTATCCTTTTCTCCAAGGACTAATAGTATAGGGACAGTTTGGAGTGCACCCCCTTACAGGGGCATCCCCCTTCTCAAAATAATTTGAAAATAATCTCTTGAAGCTGAATTTTTGGGTTTAGGAGGGAAGAGGGGCCGGGGTGAAAGATTATGTCCAAAAAGCATTTATTAACCACAATCCATATGAACCCGTATCAAAAATTAAAAGATACGGAGAACGCAAAATGAGTGATGAAATCCGGATTGGGATAATTATATGCGACCGCTACCATGTGTGTGCCGGAGGTAAATGTCTGAGGGCGCTCCATAACCGGGAAGGTGCATTCAGCATTTATAACGATAAAGAAGTGAAACTGGTCGGATATACTGCGTGTGGTGGCTGTCCTGGTGGAAATATCGAATACGCTCCTGAGGAGATGAAGAAGAACGGGGCAGAAGTGATACACCTCGCCACAGGACTGGTCGTCGGATATCCTCCATGCCCTCGTGTGACCAACTTTCGTGACTTTATCCAGGCAAAGTATGGGCTTGACGTTGTGATAGGGACGCATCCTATCCCCCAGAACTATTTTGAAATGCATACGAAACTCGGGACATGGAACTCTCCTCGATGGAAGGAGATCATTCAACCGACACTTGCGGATGAAGAGACCCGTTTGTCGTACGACTGATGTCGAAGTGATGGAATTACATAATGCTGGAATTTTTTCAGGAAATAACATTTTCATAGTCATGGCTGGTCATCGAGGGTCATGGAGACTTATGGTAAATAACTGGATTATGGAACAGTATCACCATTTCCTAATAACTGGTGCAATATCCAATTAATTCTCTCTCGCATGACTTAATGCAAATACACACCGCAACATTCACACATATATTGCGTACTATATTTGCATGTGGATAAAGAATTTATACTACTCCGCAAGTATAATTTGGAACTTCATATAACTGCCACAGAGCTCACAGAGAGAGGAGTTTGGTGCGGAAAAAGCATCTCTGTGCTCTCTGTGGCAGAAAGTTACAAAAAATAGATACAGTTTAGTATATAATAACCTACCTCTAAAAAAGAAACTACTGGTGGCAGACAGACAGCATTAACCCTTTGATAAAGTAATTCCAATACCCGGTTATCTTGATGAAGTCAGGAAAATATGACGCTTGGAAAGAATTATATGCCTGACCGGGATCAGGCGGTCAGGCAAGACCACTATACTCTTACAGCATATAGATTACCTTCTTAATTATTCAGGTGCTCATCTACCTGGAATTACACCTGACTCCGCCCTCATCAAAACACTGATTACACGAAGTACACTCCGCCTCCTGCGCCCCCTCCCTGAACTTCACCACCAGGTCCGGCTCTCTAATAAGCGGCCTGCAAAGCGACACCATATCGGCACAGCCACTGGCAAACATCTCCTCCATCACCGCTCTCGACCGCAGTCCCCCAACCAGCATCACCGGGATACCCACACCATGCTTTATCATCCTGGCATACTCCTTAAAATACGCCTCCACCTCTGGCGAATTGATACCGGGTCTGGACATCACTTCCCCTGCCTCGAATATCCCGCCGCTGACCTCTATCGCACATACACCAGCCGATTCAAGTGCTACGGCCACATCTACACATTCGGGTGCATCCAGTCCCCGATCTCCTAAGCCGTCGGTGGCGTTCATCTTCGCCATGATAGGGAAGTCCTCAGCCACCAGCTCCCAGGCGCGCCTGATAATATCTGCAATGATGCGCGCGCGGTTATCCACTGACCCGCCCCATTTATCAGTGCGCTGGTTGGTGTAGGGTGAGATGAAACTGCTGAGAAGAAAACCGTGTGCAACGTGAAGCTGTACCGCATCAAAACCTGCCGCATGTGCCCGGCGCACAGCCTGGGCAAAATCCTCGATGGTCTGCTGTATCTGATCTTCGGTCATGGCCTGCGGTGTTGTGCCTGAAGATGAATCCTTAACCGCCGATGGTGCCAGTGTGTGTGGGTATTCAGGTGTTACCAGCGCCTGCCTGCCGCCGTGGACGATCTGGAGTGCTATCTTGCTGCCGTATTTATGCACCCGCTCAGTTATCTGCCTGTAGGGTTCGATGAACCTGTCGTCGTAGATACCCTGCTGGCACTGGCTGCTTTTGCCTGCCGGGTTCACGTAAGAATAGCCTGAAATAATGAGCCCGACTTCGTACTTTGCCAGTTCCCCGTACATATCACTTATGGCTGGTGTAGGTGTGCCGTCTTCCCCTGCCAGCCATTCGTGGGTGGCCGAGCGCACGAACCTGTTTTGGATATGCAATCCTGCTATCTCTATCGGCTCAAAAAGCATGATGGTGCATCCGTTTTAATTATATATAAACCTCATGAGCAAACACTTTATTCTATGATTCAATAGTCTTACTCAAACTTGACATAGGTTCATCTGACCTGGACGAATAAAGTCTCCAGGTAAATAATATTGATCATTCAACTCTATAATCATTTATATAAAGAGCCTTACAATATCGGGTCCACCAATATATCCAAATAAACATACAAGAAGCAATCGACATTCATCCATATCTTAATGCGCAATCCTGACCTCATCCAGCAAGAACGGTGGCCTGAATATCCCGTTCTCTGTAATAACAGCGGTCACGTTCTCCATTGGAGTGGCATCAAAGGCCGGGTTGTATACAGGCACGTCCAGAGGTGCAACCTGGCAATTGGCAATATATCGCAGTTCATCTGCGTCTCGTTGTTCTATCTCCACCTCGTCTTCCATTCTCTCAAAATCAAACGTGGAAACAGGTGCAGCTACATAAAATGGAATTTCGTGCTCTCTTGCCACTACGCTGTGGGTGTAGGTACCTATCTTGTTGAACACCGCATCCTGGGTGATACGGTCCGCTCCCACTATGACGTTATCCACCATACCCTGCCGCATCACATGCCCGCTCATACTATCGGTTATCAGTGTCACGGGGATGCTGTCCTCCATAAGTTCCCATGCGGTTATCCTGCTTCCCTGGTTCAGCGGCCTTGTCTCGCAGGCGATCACTTTTATTTCCTTGCCAGCCTCAACGGCACTTCGAACTACACCCAGGGCTGTGCCCCAGTCTACGCAGGCCATCCGGCCCGCATTACAGTGGGTCATGACAGTATCGCCATCATCCAGGAGAGCGGCACCGTGCGCACCAAGCCTTTTGTTCAATTCTACGTCCTCGTTGGCAATGGCCTTTGCTTCGGCCAGGACTATACTGCGTATGCTGTCAGTATCGTATGCATCCCGGGCCGCATCCAGCACCCTATCCACACCCCAGGCAAGATTAACGGCAGTTGGCCTGGTTGCCTTTATGACATCACCTATCCTGCGTAATTCGTCCAGCAGTTTTTCCATGGAACTGGCACTGCTGCGAGCGGCTGCAATGGCAATTCCAAAACCCCCTGCCGCACCCAGTGCAGGTGCACCCCGCACCCGCAGCGACGAAATAGCCTCTGTGAGTGAAGCAATGTTGTCGCATTCTATGACCTTGTATTCTACAGGCAGCAGGGTCTGGTCTACCATCACAATGGTGTTGTTCGCGTCGTTTAAGTCAATGGTCCTCAATCTTTTTTCACGTCCCGTTCGTATCAATATTAAATAATGCGGCTGCATTTTCGCCCAGTACCAGGGCCTTGTGCCTGTCATCGATGTCCAGTCCCTGTATATTGGCCACTTCACTATCCTGGTCCCTGAAAGGATAATCGGTGCCGAACAGTATCCTGTCAAACCTGTGCGCCTCCATGATATCTATTATGCGCTTTACTGTGATGTGTTCGTGCCCGGGTATGGGGAACACATAGGCTGTATCCAGATACAGGTCCCTGCCCAGAAGGTGGCGCTCCACCTCGTCCCAGCAGCGGTATCCTCCCAGGTGGGCAGCTACTACTTTCAACCCGGGATATGAGTCCAGTACACTGGCAATCCTGTCTGGCGTTGTGTGCACGTGCCTGACCGGGGCGACCTCATCGCCTGCATGGAACACAAGTACCATATCGTCGCTTAGCGCCTCGTAAATGGGATACATGCGCTCCTCATCAGGGTAGAAGTGCTGGAACTCGCTGTGCAGCTTGATACCTTTGATCCCCATTTCCCTCATGCGCCGGATCTCTGTCTCAGGGTCGGGATATTCGGGATGCATGGCACCCAGACCGATAAAGTAGGGCGCATAGGTGGATATTTCTGCCACCCAGTTGTTGATGCTCTCCACCTGCGCCGGGGTGGTGGCAACCGAAAGTATAACCGAGGCGTCCACGTCTGCGGCTTGCATGCTGGTGCGTATACCAGGTACGGTAGCCTCGCCGCAGGCATTGACGCCGTACTGCTGTTCCAGTCCGGCAATGGCTTTTGAGGCTATTTTGTCAGGGAAGATGTGGGCGTGGGCGTCGATGATCATATGATGCTAAGTTGGAGTTGGTGGTGATAATAATTTTGGAATTGTAGTGGGGGTAGGATTTTTGGTCGTGGCCTAAATTACGTGATCTGAACATTGTTATCATCATTCAAGTCCGTTACTGATATTGATTTCAAGTATTTTGCCAGAATTCTGTAAATTGTCCTATCACATAACGATTATTAGGTAAAAGCCACGATCTATAGGACACTACCGATTGAAGATATATTCAAATTGACCAAGAATTCATACTC
>Ga0255419_10132_pt1 | contig 16208 bp, 16 predicted proteins | sample ANMaggSeSYBR02J3_FD_182658 | JGI IMG/M metagenome (GOLD analysis project Ga0255419, IMG submission 182658) | Sediment cell enrichment communities from methane seep in Santa Monica Basin, California, United Staets - ANME aggregate JGI... | ecosystem: Environmental > Aquatic > Marine > Cold seeps >...
GTTCAGCCAATGGACAGACTTTACAGCCTGGCTTTCTTGCCTTGCAAACAGCTCGTCCAAAATAAACAAGCTGCAATGAAAAGTCGCTCCAGTCCTTTTTGGGAATTAGTTTCATAAGATCAAACTCAATTTTAACAGGGTCTATGTTTTCCGTCAGGCCAAGTCTTTTTGAAATCCTTGCCACATGAGTATCCACGGCTATCCCCGGAATTCCAAAAGCGCTGCCCAAAACAACATTTGCTGTTTTGCGCCCAACGCCCGGTAGCGTTATCAATTCATCCAATGAGCCAGGAACATTGCTTTTGTATTTCTTAATCAATATCCTTGAACTATTTTTGATATTCTTGGCCTTGTTTCGAAAAAAACCGGTTGGACGGATCAGTTCCTCAATTGTCTTATTGGAAGCATTTGCGAAATCGTAAGGAGCTTTCAGGTTTTTAAATAATTCTTTTGTTACTGAATTAACCTGTTTATCTGTACACTGGGCGGAAAGCATGGTTGCCACAAGAAGCTCAAAGGGATCTCTGTATTTAAGCTGTGTCTTGACATTTGGAAAGGTCATTCTTAGTATCTTACGAATCTTATCTGAACGTGTTTTAATATTCATCACTATCTTGTATCGTTATGACATTATCTTTAAAAAAAGTTCGTGCATTGGGTCTAAGCTCAGGTGGTTTGGACAGCATCCTGTCGGCGCTAATTCTGCGCGATCAGGGTATAGAGGTTGAATGGATATCTTTTGAAACACCATTTTTCTCATCAGCAAAGGCACGGCAGGCTGCATACAAAACAAAAATACCTATAACAATAAAAAATATCACTCAGGTCTATCTTAAAATGCTGAAAAACCCCCCATGCGGATATGGGAAGCATATGAATCCCTGCATGGACTGCCATGCCCTAATGTTCAGACTTGCAGGCACAATAATGAAAAACAAAGGCTTTAATTTTGTTTTCAGCGGCGAAGTGCTTGGCCAGCGCCCAATGTCTCAGACTAAATCATCTCTACGTTATGTGGAGAAACATTCGGATATTGACGGCTATATACTTCGGCCTTTGAGCGCCAAAAGGCTGCCTTTAACTATTCCTGAAAAAGAAGGTCTCGTAAACAGAGAGCTGCTGCTCGATATTTCCGGAAGATCACGCAAGCCCCAGATAAAACTTGCTGAAAAATTCGGCATTACAGAATATCCTAATCCGGCAGGAGGCTGTCTTCTTACTGATAAAGGATATTCAGCCCGCCTCAAGGATCTTTTGGGACACCAGAGCACATACACTGAAAAAGAACTGCATCTGTTGAAGTATGGCAGACATCTTCGTTTTGACAATAATACAAAACTAATTATAGGACGTACCAAACAGGATAACGAAAAAATAATAAAATACCACAATCCATCTACGGATACTGTTATAAAAGTAAAAAATTTCCCAGGCCCGATAGTTCTGGTACCGCACAGAGCAAGTAAAGACATTATCATAAAGGCGGCATCAATCTGCGCCGGTTACAGCAAAGCACCGGACGATACAAAGGTTGATGCGCACGTTGTTAACTCGTGCGGAAGTGAAATAATAAAAGTAACAGCAATATCTCCAACAGAAGTCAAAGAACTCTTGATATAGGCCATAATTCAATAGTATCAAAAATTTGAAAACTCAAAATCAACATGTTGACAACCAGAGGCAGTGGGCAATTAAGTGCCTAAAGTGAGCTAAAGTGCCCTAAAGTGCCTAAAGTTAATGAATTCTGCCAGTTGATATATGTTTCTTAAGTCATTAATACACAATGGTGCAGACTCATAGTATAGTGTTATCAATTAGCACGCCGAAGGCGTACCATAACTTTAGGCACTTTAATATACTTTAGCTCACTTTAGGCACTTATGTTTTCACTTTTGCGCTGAGCTGTCCGCATGCTGCCGATATATCCTCGCCCTTGCTGCGGCGGACCATAGTAGTACAGCCCTTTTTAACCAGGATTTCCCTGAAGTTACTTATTACTGATTCTTCCGGTCGCTTGAAGTCACTGCCCTCGTGTTCATTAAAGGGTATAAGATTAATTTTTGAGCGTATCTCTTTCAGCAGCTCAGCAAGCTGGTTTGCATTCTCTGCTGAATCATTTATTCCCTTTATCAGAATATATTCGAACGTTATTTTGCTGCCCGGTCTTAAATTATACCTGCGGCATGCATCAAGCAACTCTTCTATTGGATATTTCTTGTTTACAGGCATAAGAAAGTCACGAGTTTTATTATCTGTTGCGTTTAATGATACTGCAAGGTTAACCCTTGTTTCATTCCCCAGGGCAGAAAGCTTTGATACAAGACCCGCTGTTGAGACCGTAACTCTGCGGCTCGAAAATCCAAGTCCAAAATCAGCTTCAGTAATAGTGTGAATAGCTTTTATAACATTTTGAAGATTAGCCAGAGGTTCTCCCATTCCCATAAAAACAATATTTGTAATGCGTTTTGAGCTAATTTGATCTTTTAAGATGTCTCGTACCTGAGCTACTATTTCACTTTTTGATAAATTGCGCACAAAACCGCCTTTTGCGGTAAGACAAAATCTGCAACCCTGTGCGCAGCCCACCTGACTTGATATGCAAAGTGTATAATGATCCTTTTCCGGGATCAGCACGCTCTCAATATGATTTCCGTCTTCAAGTCTAAAAAGGTACTTTCTGGAACCATCCTGCGATCTTTCAATTTGAATTATATCAAGTCGGTTAATAGTAAAATTAAGGGAAAGCAGTTTTCTGATCTCTTTCCCAAGATTTGTCATTATATCAAATGTGTCTGCCTCGCGATTGTAAATCCATTTAAGGATCTGTCCTGCGCGATAATTCTCTATGTCACGATCTTCAAGCCATGAAGCCAGTTGTTCTCCGGTTAACTCTTTAATATCTGTTTTGTTTGTTGAACTTGTCATTATTTATACGTAACCGTTCACAGTTGTCGGTTCACAGTTCACAGTTTTTTCAATGAACTATGCAACGATTGAAGCATTTTGGATATTGATCTCAATTCTTGAATTAATTCTTTCGCATCTAAATCACAAAATATATTAACTTCTCGTTAAATGTAAACTTGTGTTCTCAGCTCCGCAGCCGATTCCATAATTCTCTTCTGCTTTTTATCTTTTTGAACCGTGAACTGTATAACCGGCAACCGTGAACTGTTATATTTATACTTTGTTAATGGATTATTTTTGCTTGACATAACATTTGATAGATATTAATTTCAACTCTTTTAGAGAATTGATAATAATATTATTTAGGCGCTTAACCTGAGTATAGACTTTCAGATAATTCATTTCACAAGTCCAGAAGGAGGAAGGCGTATTGGTTATACGTCGACGACTGATAACACAGTGAAATTATTTATCTGAAAGTCTATAGTTAAATCGGTGTAATATGTTTGACAATCTGACCGACAAGCTCGATTTAGTATTTAAAAAGCTAAAAGGGCACGGCAAATTAACTGAAAAAAATATAGAGGAGGGTCTAAAAGAAGTTCGCATAGCTCTTCTTGAGGCTGATGTCCATTATAAAGTTGTAAAAAAGCTTATTGCCGATATTAAGGAAAGAGCTTTAGGACAAGAAGTTATGACCAGCCTTACGCCCGGCCAGCAGGTTGTCAAAATAGTCAATGATGAATTGACGGAAATTATGGGAACCCGGCACGAAGAGTTGAATCTTTCGGGTTCAAAACCTGCATCTATTATGCTGGTTGGTCTGCAAGGGGCCGGAAAGACAACCACAGCAGGGAAACTCGCCGTCTTTTTAAGAAAAAAAGGCAAAAAGCCTTACCTTGTACCGGCAGATGTTTATCGCCCTGCTGCTATTGATCAGCTCAAAAAACTTGGCGAACAGTTGTCTATTCCTGTTTATTCTTCCACTGTGGAAATGGATCCGGTACAGATATGCAGTAAAGCCAGAATTGCGGCACAGCAAGAGGGATGCGATATTCTTCTACTTGATACTGCCGGGCGCCTGCATATTGATGAAAATCTGATGACGGAACTCTGTAATATCAAGGATGCAGTTAAGCCGTCTGATATCCTTCTTATTGCTGATGCCATGACAGGGCAGGATGCTGTAAATATAGCGCAATCATTTGACAATACCCTGAATCTTGGTGGTATTATTCTCACCAAAATGGATGGTGATGCACGTGGCGGTGCAGCAATTTCTATCAAATCAATAACCAATAAACCAATTAAATTTATTGGTGTCGGCGAAAAACTTAGTGAACTGGAACCTTTTCATCCAGACAGGATGTCCTCAAAAATACTGGGGATGGGAGATGTCCTTACTATTATTGAAAAGGCCCAGTCTATGGTTGATGAAAAAAAGGCTGTTGAACTTGAAAAAAAGATAAGAAAAAATGAGTTTACATTAGATGATTTCCGGGATCAGATGGTTCAGATACGAAAGATGGGCTCATTAAAAGATTTACTGGGTATGATTCCCGGTTTTAGCAAAAACAAACAATTTAAAAATCTTGAAGTAGATGAAAAAGAATTTGTCAGAATCGAAGCCATAATTAACTCAATGACCCCGCAGGAAAGGCGGCAGCATACCATAATAAATGGGAACCGCAGAAAAAGGATAGCCAAAGGCAGCGGTACAAGCATACAAGATATTAACAAACTTCTGAAAAATTATACTCAGATAATAAAAATGATGAAGAAGATGAATAAAGGCGGCATGCGCGGATTAAGCAGAGGCATGCTGCCTTTTTAAGGAGATAAAAATATGCCGGTTAAAATTAGATTGGCCAGACATGGCGCAAAGAAACGACCCTTTTATAGAATTGTTGTGGCTGACTCTGAAAGCCCAAGGGATGGAAAATACCTTGAAGCTGTCGGATCTTATAACCCCTTAAAAGATCCCGCTGAAGTTTTGCTGAAGGAAGAACGAATCAGGTACTGGATGAGTCAAGGGGCTATTCCTACAAACACTATAAAAAGCCTTTTTAAAAAAGAAGGTTTGTCCGCAAATCCTGATTAGTGATATAATTATTGTAGCTGTTCACGGTTTGAAACTTGAAATTAGAAAGTAGAAATTTGGGAGAGATTAAAATAGAAATTGGGAAGAACAGTACAAAAGCATGAAGGCCTAATTTCTAATTTCAACGTTCCGTGAACGCTTACTAATTATTTACCCTGAATCTCAATGGCAACAAAGGAGATGAAGCTATGAAAGATCTGATTAAGCATATTGCACAGGCATTGGTAGATCATCCGGAACAAGTATCTGTTTCAGAGGTAGAGGGTAACCAGACTTCGGTACTTGAACTTCAAGTAGCAAAGGACGACCTAGGAAAGGTAATTGGGAAACAAGGCCGAACAGCACGGGCAATGAGGACTATATTAAGCGCCGCCTCCGCCAAGATAAAAAAACGCACGGTTTTAGAGATTATAGAATAATCTAGTGGGAAATAATGGTTCTCTTCTTATTGCAAAGATAGTCGGCACGCATGGTCTAAAGGGAATCTTCAGGGTCTATTCTTATGCTGAATCTTTGTCTGTATTTAAACCGGACAGCTTAATTCTCATAAGAAATACAAAAGGATATGAAAATATCCATGCGGTCAACTGGGCCAAACCCCACAAGCAAATCATTTTATTGTCTCTGAAAGGTATTACTACCATCTCTCAGGCGGAACCATTAATCGGTTCTGAGCTTTTTATAAGCAAGGCAAATCTTCCAAAACTGGAAGACGAAACCTATTACTGGTTTGATATTAGAGGCCTTTCTGTTTTTACAATAAATGACGAGTACATCGGCCGTGTTGAATCAATAATTCCAACCGGCAGCAATGATGTCTTTGTTGTGAAAGGCGGGGATAAAGAGATTCTGATTCCTGGGATTGAATCAGTGGTTTTATCGATAGATATTAATAAGAAAATAATGACGGTGGATTTGCCTGACGGTTTATGATGAATTTTATTGTCCTGACTATTTTCCCTGATATGTTTAAGCCCTTTTGGGCGCACGGCATTATAAAAAGGGCGATAGAACGGAATAAGATATCCGCTTCCACTATAAATATCAGAGATTTTGCAGAAGGCAGGCATAAGATCACCGATGACCGTCCTTATGGCGGTGGTTGCGGAATGGTTATGAAACCGGAACCCCTTGCCGGCGCTATTCGATTGGCCCAAAAAAAATCTCCTGATTCTATAACGATTCAGCTCACACCTCAGGGCAGAGTTTTTAATCAAAAGATTGCTCAAAAACTTGCATTATATGATGGGCTTATTCTGGTTTGCGGTCGCTACGAGGGAATAGATGAACGCATCCGCCTGAATTTAATAGATGATGAGATTTCGATAGGCGATTATGTACTTACCGGAGGCGAGCTGGCATCAATGGTGCTAATAGATGCTGTAACCAGGCTAATCCCCGGAACGCTGGGAGGAGTGGATTCTGCTGAAAAAGACTCATTTTCAGATGATCTTTTAGAGCATGCTCAATATACAAGACCAAGAACTTTTGAGGGCGAAGATGTGCCCGAAGTTCTTCTGTCCGGCAACCACAAAAAAATCGAAGAATGGAAGCTGGAAACGTCGCTGATCCGGACCTTCCTGAAAAGAAAAGATCTGTTGAAAAACAGACCGTTAAGTAAACAGGAAATAGAAATTCTTAAAAAGTGGTGCCTATACATTGAAAAAATTATACACTCCCAAACTTTACATGGCACTGATGCATTATCCGGTTATCAATAAGAACGGAGAAATAATTACATCTGCCGTAACAAACCTTGATCTGCACGATATAGCAAGGGTGGCAAAAACTTATGGAGTAAGAAAATTCTTTGTTGTTACGCCTTTAAAGGAACAGAAAAAGCTTGTTAAAAAACTTGTATCACACTGGACTGACGGAACAGGCTCAAGATATAATCCAAAAAGGCGAGAAGCTTTAGAGCTGATAAGGTTAAAAGATTCTTTAACTGAAATAATAGACCATCTCAACAACACAGGCGAAGGCTGCCCAAAAACGGTTGTTACTTGCGCAAAGCAGAACAACGGAAGCATAAGCTTCAGCAAGCTTCGCAACAAGCTTAAAGACGGCAAACCCTATATTCTGGTTTTCGGGACTGCCTGGGGGCTTTCAGAAAACTTCATTGCCGAAGCCGATTATCTTCTTGAGCCGGTAATGGGAGGCTCGCATTACAACCACCTCTCGGTTCGGTGTGCAGCAGCCATTATAATGGATAGACTAGTGGGAAACTATAAATAGAAATTTACAAACTCATAACTCTTTAGTTTTTTAGAAGTAGCCGCTCACGGCTTGAAACTTGAAATTGGAAAGTAGAAATTTGGGAAAAATTAAAATAAAAATTGGGAAGTACAGTACAAAAGCATGAAGGCCAAATTTCTAATTTCAACGTTTCGTGAACGCTTACAAAATGAGGTTGTAAATTTCTGCAGAATAAAAAATCCAAATAAAGGAAAATTACTATTATGCAAACAATAGAACAATTAGGAAAAGAAATGATGCGGCTTGATTTGCCTGATTTCGCTGCAGGCGATACGGTTACAGTTAGTGTTAAGATAAAAGAAGGTGAAAAGGAGCGTATTCAGGCTTTTAAAGGTGTTGTAATAAGCAAACGCAAAGGCCTGGCAAATGCCACATTTACCGTACGTAAGGTATCTTATGGCGTTGGAGTCGAACGTATCTTTCCTCTCCACTCTCCGATAATAGATAAAATCGAGGTTGTTTCCAAGGGACGGGTGCGGCAATCAAAAATTTATTATCTACGTAAACTCAAAGGCAAAGCCGCCAGAATAAAAGAACGCGGTTTCAGATAGTTGGCTCATGAAACGAGACCTGTGGTTATTTGAATCAAAAGCCATTGAAAAAGGCTTTTCATATATTGCAGGCATTGATGAGGCCGGTCGAGGACCATTGGCCGGCCCGGTTGTTTCTGCAGCCGTTCTTCTGCCCACTTCCTTTCATGATCCCGATATTATTGATTCAAAAAAATTATCACCTAAAAAACGCTCATACCTGTATGAAAAGCTGTACGATCAAGCTGTTTCAATAGGTATAGGAATAGTTGACAACATTGAAATCGAGAGAATCAACATACTTAATGCATCGCTCCTGTCAATGTCCATATCTGTTAAAAACCTCAGCCCTCAACCCGATTATCTTCTAATAGACGGCAAATTCAGGATACCAACAGATTTACCCCAGGAGCCCATTATACGAGGCGATGCTCTGAGTATATCTATTGCGGCTGCATCTATTGTTGCCAAGGTAAGCAGAGACAGGCTTATGGAAAGGTATGACCAGGATTACCCTCAATTTGGATTCTCAAGACACAAAGGATATCCGACCAGAGCACATAAAGAGGCCATCAGGACATTCGGATGCTGCCCCATTCACAGACGCACTTTCAAGGGGGTCAAAGAATACCGGACGCAAACATGCTAAACAAACAGCAGAATTTTGGGAAAAAAAGTGAATCAATTGCAGCCAGGCATCTAAAAAAACATGGTTACAAAATTCTGGAACAGAATTACCGGACAAAACTGGGCGAAATTGATATTATTGCAAAAGATAAAAATACACTTGTCTTTGTTGAGGTTAAATCAAGAAGTTCAAACCGATTCGGAAGTCCAAAATGGGCTGTAACCCCTAAGAAACAAAGAAAAGTTTCAATGGTGGCTTTGTTGTATATTAAATCCACAAAGCAGAGCAATGTAAAAGCAAGATTTGATGTGGTAGCTATCAGTTCAGCAAATGACAATCCCAGCATAGAAATAATAAAAAATGCCTTTGAACTCGCCTATAAATGATTCGGGGAAGAAAAACAGGGAGGGCAACCTTTACATAGTTGCAACACCCATAGGGAACAGGGACGACATTACTATAAGGGCTCTGAATATACTTGAGCAGGCAGATACTATTGCAGCAGAAGATACAAGACATACAGGCCGATTTCTATCGCATCACAAAATTAAAGGCAATCTTGTCTCCTATCATGAGCACAATGAAAAAAAACAAACACCAGACCTCATTAAAAAGCTTAAACAAGGATTGTCTGTTGCCCTTGTATCAAATGCCGGCACACCTTCTGTATCTGATCCAGGATATTGTTTAATAAAGTCGGCCATTGCAAACAATATCAAAGTCGTACCTATTCCAGGCGTATCTGCTGCCATTACTGCTCTAAGCGCAGCAGGCCTGCCAACCGATTCTTTTATTTTTATCGGATTTCTCTCAAAAACAAAAAATAAGCGTCTCAAACAGTTAAGGGAACTTGCAAACGAACAAAGAACAATGATATTCTATGAATCTCCAAAACGTATTTTAAAACTTCTGGACGAAATTAAATTGATAATTGGTGACAGGTACTGCGTACTTTCCAGAGAGATGACAAAACTTCACGAAGAATTTATAAGGGGTTCCGTGTCTGAAATTTTTCAAAACCTTAAAGCCCGGCCTGCGATTAAAGGCGAAATCACTCTTTTGGTAAAGGGGTATGTTAAAGATAATGATGTCCCGTTGAAGATCGTAAGACAAGAAATAAAAAACAATTTAGAATTAGCGGATAACAGAATTTCAAGCATTTCAAAACAAATTGCAATAAAATATGGTCTTCCTAAAAGTAAAGTATATGAGATGGCATTAAAAATAAAAGAAAAAAAGGCTGAAGACTGAAGGCTGAAGACTGAAGCTCCCCAACCTTCCACCTTCCAGCTTCAGCCTTCAGCCTATTCACCTAAATAATTACAAAGGAGTAATTTTGCCGAATCTTGATACAATTTTCTCGCCACAATCAGTAGCTGTTGTCGGTGCTTCAACTACACCGGGAAAAGTAGGACATGATATATTTGCCAATATTCTGAAAGGCGGGTACAAAGGCATACTATATCCGGTAAACCCAAATGCAAAGTCTGTTTTAAGCGTTAGGGCATATCCAAACATTTTAGACATTCCCGACGATGTTGACCTTGCAATAATAATTCTTCCTCCCAGAGTTGCGCTCAAAGCCATTAAAGAAGCTATTAAAAAGGGCGTAAAAGGAATTGTGATTGTTTCAGCCGGCTTTCGAGAAGTGGGAGGCGAAGGCCTTGAAATAGAAAATCAAATCGTCGCTATTTGCAAAAAGGCCGGAGTGCGTGTTGTCGGCCCCAACTGCCTTGGTGTAATCAACCCCCTTTCTTCCGTAAGCCTTAATGCAAGCTTTTCCAGGCGAATGCCAAAATCCGGAAATATCTCTTTTATTTCACAAAGCGGAGCATTATGCACTGCTGTCCTCGACTTTGCAGCAGACAGGGATTTCGGGTTCTCAAAGTTCATATCCATCGGCAACAAGGCAGATGTGGATGAACTTGACCTTATGCGCTACATGCATGATGACAAAGATACAGAAGTCATTATGATCTATCTTGAAGAACTGAAAAAAGGCCTGGAGTTCGTCGAATCAGTTAAGGAAATAACCTCAGGCGACAGGCCAACGCCGATATTGGTAATAAAATCAGGGAGAACAACTGCTGGTGCCCGGGCTGCAGCATCTCATACCGGCGCTCTGGCTGGATCAGAAGCAGTATATAACGCCATATTTAAACAAGCGGGAATAATACGCGTTGACTCAATTGATGAACTTTTTGATTATGCAATTGCCTTTGCCTACAAGAATAAAAGCGAGACGGGAAAATTCACCAGAAAGGTTCCTGGCGGCAATCGCGTTGCCATAGTCACAAACGCAGGCGGGCCAGGTATTGTGGCCACAGATATGACGGTTTCATCAGGACTGAAGCTTGCAAAATTCCACGAAGAAACAATTGAGGCCCTTGAAAGCTATCTTCCTTTAACGGCAAATCTTTATAATCCTGTAGATATTATCGGAGATGCCGCACAGGATCGTTATGAAAACGCACTTTCCTCTGTTATTAAAGATGAAGATGTTGACGGGGCTCTTGTAATACTTACTCCTCAATCCATGACAAATGCGTTAGGAACGGCCGAGGCCATTGTTCGCATAGACAGGCGTACACATAAGCCGATCCTCTGCTGCTTCATGGGAATTTTCGACGTGTCTTCGGGAGTAAAATATCTTCAGGAACACGGCATGCCAGTATTCAAATTTCCTGAAAATACAGCAAAGGCATTTGGAGCGCTTTACAGATATTCCAACTGGTTGAGCCGTCAACACCTCGCTCAGTTTACTTTAAAACACAATAAAGAACGTGCAGCCGAGATTATCGAAAATTCACTTGCAGCAGGAAAAACCTATCTCAGTGAACTGGATGGGATAGAGTTGCTTAAATGCTATGGTTTTAACGTCTTGCCGGCACAAATCGCAAAAAACGAAAATGAAGCAGCTCAACTTGCAGAAAATATGACATTCCCTGTTGCAATGAAAATTATTTCCCCTCAAATTCAGCATAAATCCGATGCAAGCGGAGTTATATTACAGCTTGACAGCAAAGAAAAAGTTAAACAGGCTTTTCAAAAACTCATTGAAAGAGCAAAACAATTTAATCCAAACGTTGTTATTGAAGGCGTTCTGGTTCAGAAAATGTCCCAGCCTGGTGATGAAGTTATATTAGGCGTAAACCGTTACCCTGCTTTCGGGCCATTGCTAATGGCAGGCCTTGGCGGGATATATGTTGAACTTTTTAAAGATGTTGTATTTCGTCTTGCTCCTATTAAAAGAAACGAATCACGCAGAATGATTAAGAGTATTAAGGGATATAATATCTTTAAAGGATTCAGGGGAAGGCCTGAATCAGACATCAAAGCACTTGAAAAATCGGTTGTAAGTCTCTCAGATATGGTAACTAACCACCCTGAAATCATAGAGATGGATATAAATCCACTTATGGTGCACGAAAAAGGAAAAGGAGTTACAGTAGCTGATTACAGGATAATTCTAAAGGCACTGGACAACAACTCTACAGGTCAGAGCTAACAGCTAAAATCTAAACTAACCAACACAGGTTGAACAAATTTGGAAACCATTTATCCGGTTATACTTGCGGTTCCCGAAAAAAACAGACAACTTACAGGCAAAAACAAAGTCTTAAGTTTAAGTAAACACGCCAGGCAGGCGCTTGCAATATCTGCCCAAAAAAGCTGTGTTCATTTAAGCAATCTTTTAAAGGATAAAAACGGAGCTCCCCTGCCCTTTAACGGAAATTACTGGTCTCTGACACACAAATCCGATTATGCCGGGGGTGTAGTCGCATCAACCAGAATAGGAATTGATATAGAAAAGATAAGGCAGTGTTCTGAAGCTCTTTTCAGTAAAACCGCCGGTAAAAAGGAATGGGGTCTTGTTAATACTGATCCGGTTAAACTTTTTTTCCGTTACTGGACCTCAAAGGAATCTGTTCTCAAGGCTGTGGGCGCAGGTCTCAAAGACCTTTCAAAATGCATTATCACAAAGGTTATAGATGAAAACAACCTCTTCATTGCCTACAAAGAAAAAGAATGGCTTATAGAGCACTTCTATTTTGACGGTCACATAGCGTCTGTCACTAAAAATTCATTCAATATTAAATGGTCGCTTGTCATGGAATAATAAATTCAAGTTGCGCACCCCCCTCTATTTATCAAAAGCTTTAAAGTAACCGTTCACCGGAGGCAAAATATTTGACAGGATAACAGGATAAACATGATATAAATCCAGTTAACCAAAACCATTTATCACAAGCCAGCCTATATATGTGCCATATGGCATAATCTTTGGAGGGCCTGCCTCCTGTGAGAGTTAATCCTGTCAGCCTTGTTAAATCCCTTTGATCTGTTTAACCGGTGTCCAAAAATAAACCACATCCGGCAAAAAAAAGAGGTTTTAAAATAGCATAAATATCAATTGGATAGCGAGTTGGTTACTTATTCATAGGATGTCCCGCAGGCCCACGCGCAGATCCTCAAATCTAATTGACAAAAATCAAAGTTTATGGGATTTGTTTAGAACAAGTTAACAAGTAACCAGCGACACCTTTTTTTAATGAGTGACTCCGGTGGTTTTCTTAATAGGAGAAAATAATTATGAATGTGCATAATTCGATAGAGGTAAGGTCTGATGTAATGCTGGGCAAACCTGTTATCAAAGGCACAAGAATTCCTGTAGAATTGATTGTGCGTAAACTTGGCGAGGGAGCGACAATCGAAGAGTTGCTCGACGGATATACCAACCTGACCATAGAAGCCATTCGGGCTGCATTAATTTATGCGGCCGATACTATTGAGAATGAAAAGTTCATTTATCTAAAAACCGGGACTGACATTTGAATGATCAGCCATTGATATTTCTGGCGGATGAAAGTTGCGATTTTGCGTTTGTAAGGGCGCTTCGTCAAGTCGGTTACGATGTCACGGCCATAGTGGAATTCATGTCAGGAGCATCTAACTTAAAGGTTTTGGAATTGGCATTTGAGGAAAGGCGGATTCTGTTAACAGAGGATAAAGATTTTGGTGAGTGGGTATTTGCCCACAAGCGGGCAACGGCTGGTATTCTTTTGGTTCGTTATCCCGCAAATATGCGGTCAAAAATGACTCAAGCGATGGTTGAACTTGTCGGTGAATATGGAAGAGAACTGAAGAATCGGTATGCGGTTCTTGAACCGGGAAGGGTTAGAATTCGAACCATAAAGTAGGTATCTGATACTATCCACCAAATCAACTAAATACATCAACAAAGTCACAAGGCACAAACGTTACCCGCGTCCGGGATAAACCCGGGACGCCCAATAAATCCAGATAACGAATTCAATCCGGCAAGGATGCTGGACCCGCAAAATCCCCACATTAGAAACTATATCAAAAACGGGAATATATAGTCGTAGCCGTTCACGGCTTGAAACTTGAAACTTGAAATTTGGGAGACCTGTCTGCGCGGACACGCTGGAAGCTTCGGAGCGCATCCGTAAGGGCATGGGACAGTATCCTATTCCTGTTGTTCTACTCGCTCGGCTTGCCGTTTCTCTATACCATCAGGGATGCGGTATCGGCAGAGGTCTCCTTCAGGACGCTATTCGCCGCACTCTCGTGATGGCTGAACAGGCAGGCATACGCGCCTTGCCGGCGCATCCGATTGATGAGGATGCAACTCGATTCTATCTTCGTTTTGGTTTTGTTGTCTCACCGCTTCCTCCCATAATAAACTGGTAACTTCTCAAAAAGTTCCGGCATCAAACGTCATTCCGAGGAAAGCCGGAATCCAGAAAACCCGTAAAAGCTTTTGATTCCAGCCTTCGCGGGAATGACACCAACAATTATAACTCCGAACTTTCAAAGTCACCAGAACTTAGGAACGGGGACTTCCCCAAGTAGGCGCATAGATTTGGGTCAGATTTGTTCGATCTTAAATCACAAAAGTTGATAGAATAGCAGGCTATTTTGATATTTTTGGGATTTAAGATCGGGCAAAGATGGCTTGAAGCTGTGATGCATAGTTGGGGAAGTTATTTCGTCCCCGTTCCTTACTGAGAAGTTCCCGTTGCCAAGCAAGAAATGTCCCTGAATCAGAAAGGTCTTCAAATCCTTGCAAAATATCTTGGTGATGTTGAAGCAGAGAGGTTTATTGCCTTGATTCAAAGAGAACCTTTTGATTATACAAAGTGGCGTCAAGGCATGGATGAAGACTTATCCATAGAAAAAATCAGCAAGAAAGCAATGGCTTTAAGAATGAAAGACACCGAACAATAGCATGCACCTTAACGCCCAAAGCAGGCACGATTTACGGCGGAGTCAAACAGGGCTGTGGCATTCTCGTGCCTGATTGCAGAATTGTTGGACTTAAACCCTGAGTAGGTATTGTGTGGCCGTCGGGAAATATAAAAAGACGGTTGCGGCTCGCAGTTTGCTCTGTTTGTGGGCAACGAGCAGTTGGGAATAAGTCAAAGCGAATTAGGGCAAAAGCTGAAGATTTCGCAACCCGCAGTCAGTTTATCGGTTAAACGCTTAAGAGCAATTCGTTATACGCTGCAATTACTCGTTAAAAGCTTAACCGTAACTTATAAACTAATGTACGTCCCGAAAGCCAAGTGATTTGTGTACGCCCGGCATGGGCGTGAACTTATGAGGTGAAAGTCCTCTATACGTGAATCCTGTTAATATTTAATATATTAGCAAAAGTATTAGCCGAAGGCAAGGGCGGAATCGTGAGGTTCTGTCTGAAAGTTCACCTCCTTATCAGGGGAGGACTGTCCGGCATGAGGTCAGGATACTGACAGCGTCTGATGCGGCAACGTATCGGGTGATCGGGCAGAAGTCAGCAGAGATCATATTAGGTGCAGGTGAAACGAGCCGCACAAGAGTGCGGAGGACTCCCCCGCCGAAGGACTGAACACAGAGCAGGAAAGGAGCCTCAATGAGTTCTCATGACATGAAGAATCCGACCGGAGGAGTGAGCATGGGGCACGTCATTGAACCGCCCGACCACAATAGTAACCTTTTGAACTTTGGGTTAACATTCATTATCCAGTTACGGGCCGATAAGCTTTGTGAAACGCCCGGTGCGGACCCGTAAGCCGTGGTGTTGTGGGTAGAGAAACTCCCCCTTACCCGATTAGGCATTATCTTTGCGTTTTTTTGAAAAGCCTTTTCGCACCTTGAAATAGCCCTATTAACAGGACGATCAATCCTCCCGCTATAGCGCCACCGGTACCTTTACTAACAACCCTATCAGCAATTCCCGCTGCAAAACGATTTAACCTATTCAAATTATTACAAATTACCAAAAATAGTTTACGACGAAAACTTTAACAGCTTGATATTACAACAAAAAATTTACTTACGAAAAACTAACAATATCAATATGTTAGACTTTCGTTTCGTGAACTTATTTAAACAAAATACTGTAATTTCAACAGGTTAAGCTGTTTTGCAGCGGGAATTGCTGCAACCCTATCCCAATCTATTCCGGGCTACCAACATAAGGCGGGACAGTCTGTAAATTCAATTAGTTAGCAACTCCTCAGATTTTGCTTGATTGTTGAATTGCCATAGAGCCAAAATAGCGAAAAAGTGTCCCGCTTTAAGTTGCTAGCCCTTTGAGTGTAACCAGTTTGCCGATAGCGCGGGGAGGAACCGTATAGCTGTTAGCGTCGAATTTGACAGCAAAATCCTTGTAAACTGTAAGCGAACATACTTGCCTGCAATCCGGCAACAGTTCGGGTAAAGGTCTCAAGTTAACCTTGGCAAAGCGGTCTATGGGCACTTCCCCTGTTGTTTGATGCAC
>Ga0255419_10133_pt1 | contig 16168 bp, 14 predicted proteins | sample ANMaggSeSYBR02J3_FD_182658 | JGI IMG/M metagenome (GOLD analysis project Ga0255419, IMG submission 182658) | Sediment cell enrichment communities from methane seep in Santa Monica Basin, California, United Staets - ANME aggregate JGI... | ecosystem: Environmental > Aquatic > Marine > Cold seeps >...
TTAGGAGCAGGTCCTGCCGGCCTCATCACTGCTTGGAAACTGTTAGAAAATGGCTGGGCAGTTGAAATTTATGAAAAAGAGGATATAGTCGGCGGTATGTGTCGGACGTGGAAGTGGGAAGACTTCCTTGTGGATACCGGCCCGCATATTTATCACACTCCTGACAAAAAATTGACCAAGTTTTGGGAGAAAGAGTTCGGGGATCTTTTTATTAAAGGTGAATTCTGGTGCAAGAACGTTAAAGGCGAAAAATTTGACGAGTATTGGGATTATCCCCTTTCTTGGGAAAGCATCTCACGTTACCCTAAGCATCTGAAGGAGCGAGTACTTAATGACCTCAAAACCCGCAATTCCGAAGATAAGGCAAAAGCAATAAACTATACTGAGTATATAGAAGCTGAGGTCGGCCCTACTCTACGAAAAATGTTTTTCGAAAAATATCCACAAAAGATATGGGGCATTTCCACTCAAGAAATGTCTCCTGATTGGGCTCCCAAGCGTATTGAGTTTCGTCAAAAAGTAACTCCATTCTATCATAACCAATGGAATGCTGTAGGTAAATATGGGACTGGGTGTATCTATGAACGTATTCGGGAACATATTTTAAGCCTGAATGGTGGTTTGCATTTGAACTCTGAAGTGCAAGGAATAGGGTATGAAGGAAAGAGATTGACTGATATTCAATTCGTTGACAAAGAGCCTCTTTTAATCAATCCGAATGATATTGTTATTTCCACTTTGCCCATACCATTAACCGCACATTTTCTGGACTACGAGAGTAATTTGCAGTTTCGTGGATGCTGTTCCATCTACCTTGCTTATCGACAGCCTTTCGTCCTTCCCGAAGGTATCCACTGGTTATATTATGATTCAGAAAAGGTGTATTTTAGCCGCATTACCGAACCTAAAAAGCTTTCTCCTTTTATTGCTCCAAAAGATAAAACCTTTCTTACCATAGAAATTACCTATAGCAAAGGTGATGAGATCCATACTATGGATCAGGAAGAACTCATGAAAAAAGTTTCGGAACAGGTGGAGTTAACAGGGTTGGCTGACCGGGGAAATCTTATCGGTTGTAGTATCAATTGGGAAGATTTCGTTTATCCTCTTCAATATTCGGGATATCAGGAAGAGTTGGTAAAAACGCGTGCTGTTATTTCTCAGTTTCAGCAACTTTACTCTGTCGGAGCGGGTGGTGATTTTAATTATGCAGACAATCAAATTTTATTCCATAAATCTTTTGATCTTGTAGATGTCATGTGTGGGAAAGATTCATCATCAACCCAGCTAATTCGCAAAACATCAAAATGTGAATTAAAGCCTTCATTAATGATTAATGGCAGAAAAATTGGGGAAGGCGCACGAGCTTATATTATTGCTGAAGCAGGTTTAAACCATAATGGAAGTTTATCTATTGCCAGGCAATTAATTGATAAAGCAAAAGAAACCGGATGCGATGCTATCAAATTCCAGACCTTCAAAGCAGCTAATCGTATTTCGAGCAAGGTCAAAGCGGTTAGATATGCGGAAACCATTATTGGGACAGAAGAAACTTTATTCGAAATGTTTGATCGATTGGCGATGTCTTTTGAAGAACAAAAAGAATTGTTTGCTTATGCCATGAAACGGGAGGTTGTAATATTTTCTACCCCTTTTGACTTTGAAAGTGTTGATTTTCTGGAATCTCTTGGAGTAGGTCTGTATAAAATAGCTTCGATGGATTTAGTCAACTTGCCTCTTATTGAGTACGTAGCCCAAAAAGGTAAGCCTATCATTCTCTCAACTGGTATGTCCACATTAGGTCAAATTGAAGAAGCAGTCGATGTTGTGAGGCAGGCAGGTAATCCAAATCTTATGATTTTGCACTGCAATTCTTCTTATCCGGCAGCTCCGGAAGAGATGAATTTAAAGGTTATCAAAACATTAAAAACCGCTTTCAACGTAGCTGCAGGGTTATCCGATCACACTTTTGGTTTGTTTGTTGCACATACAGCCATTGCTTTGGGAGCGGATTTGATAGAACGGCATTTTACTTTGGATAGAATGTTGGAAGGTCCAGACCACATTTTGTCTTCAGATCCTGATGAGCTTGCAGAATTAGTGAAAATCTCCCACAAAATCCCTGCCATTCTTGGAGATGGAGTAAAGCGAATAAAGCCCAATGAGTACGATATGATCAATACACAGCGCAAAAGCCTTTATGCCGCTCGTGATATTGAAAAAGGGCAAACTATTACCAGAGAAATGATTGCTATCAAAGGTCCTGGAGGGGGGCTTTTGCCACGATATTTGGACATTGTAGTCGGAAGAGTTGCAAGAAAAAAATATTGAAGCCGATTATCCCATTGACTGGGATGGTATTTAATCACATTTTTTCATTTTGGAGAAACGTATGAGATTGAAAGGAAAAATTGCTCTTGTAACTGGGGCCATCGGACAGTTGGGACGTCAGTTTTGCCATGCACTGGCTCGTGAGGGCGCTACAGTATGGGTGTCAGATTTAGATATAAACCGATGCAAAGCAGTTGTTTCTCAACTATCAGAAAACTTATCCCACTATCCTCTAATTATGGATGTTGCCGACCCTGAATCAGTCCAAAGTGCCTTTTCAGAAATCAAAAAAGTCTCCGGTAGTTTGGATATCCTCATTAACAATGCAGGAATTGCGGTATTTACTCCTTTTGAGGAAAGAACCTTAGATGCGTTTATGAATGTATTTAAGGTTAATGCCGGTGGAACGTTTCTCTGCATTCAGGCGGCAGCAAAATTAATGCGGGCCCAGAAAACGGAAGGCAGTATTATCAATATTGGTTCGATTCATGGCATGGTCAGTGGCGATCCGAGAATTTATACCGACTGTAGTCGCAAAACGGCGGAGTGTTATGGTGCCTCAAAAGCTGCAATTATTCATATGACTCAATATTTTGCTGTTCACTTGGCGGAATTTGGTATTCGAGTTAATTGTATAAGCCCAGGGGGTGTGTTTAATAATCAAGGGAAAGATTTTGTAGAAAATTACAATTATCGTACTCCTATGGGACGGATGGCAAAAGAAACAGAACTTGCAGGTACAGCGATATTTCTTGCCTCAGACGAAGCATCATATGTTACAGGTCAAAATATAGCTGTTGATGGAGGATGGACTGCATGGTAATTGATTGTAATAATAGCATTATTGCACAAGTCCTTCATTAGAATTTTCGCGAGGGTATTATGGGAAACATGAATGAGTGGAATATATGTGAAGATATAGAGTATCTCCATGATTGGTTAGATCAAGCAGAAAATCTGGCTACAGATATTCGTACGCAGGCCCAGAAAGAAGGCGGGCTTGCTATTTTTACGATCAGCACGACGGTGAAAATGCGAGAGAACGGTCATCCTTTTTTAACCCCGATGAGACGCATCATTCATGGTTTTATTGGAGGCTCAGTAGTTTTTTCTCAAACCCAATCTGTTCTTCTCTGCAAGCGGATAGATGGTATGGTTGATCAGATTTTTGTCGACGCAGAGAAAAAAATCGCTATTACACTTGGTGCTGACGAAAATGCATTAAGGCATTTCGGTCTGGAACCTCCTTCCCGAAAGAACTATGCTCGGGTTCATGTAGAAATGGGGAATTTAAGCGGAGCTTGCGAGCAGTATATTAAAAAAAGCCATTTTCAGGAATATAAACCTAATGATGTAACAGTGGAATCGGTGTGGCATTTCCTTTCCAATAGGTATAGGACATTGAGTGGCAAGAGAGTAGCGATTATCGGCAGCGGGAACATTGGTTTCAAATTAGCTCTGAAACTTGTGGAAAGCGGAAGCCACGTAGAATTAGTACGCAGAGATTTGTGGCGTGGAACCCTCATGGCCGATGTAATTAATATTGTTAAGCCTAAGTCTACAATTGCTATCGCTCATTATAATTCAAACTCATTGCAATCTTCTTTGTTTTGTGATGTCCTTATAGGCTGTACTGATGGGATGCCAGCCATAACATGGAAAATGATCCAGAGCATGAAACCTGACGGCATCGTGATTGACGTGGCCAAAGGCAGTGTCTACAAAGATGCGGTACAAAAAGCTGTTGAGCATGGAATCCCTATTATTAGGTGTGATATTACTTCAGCTATTGATGGTCTTATCGCCACCATTAGAAGGACTCAAATAATCATGGAACAGGAGATGGGAAGGCTGGAAATTGAGAAAGGAATTTTCATTGTATCAGGAGGATTTTTGGGACTTACGGGTGATATCGTAGTGGATAACTATCGTAGCCCTCACAGAATTATCGGGGTAGCCGATGGCATGGGTGATCTGAAAAAATATCTATCTGAAAAGGATCAACATAATATAACTGTAGTAAAGAAAATAAATTCCATATTAGGGGAAGTGTAAAAATGAAATGGCAAAGAATAACGCCTTTTGAATCTAATAAAACTCAACAAGAGACATGGATTTGTGAAGACATTAATTATAAAAAAATATATAATGTTGAAGTTACCCATGGAAAAGAAATTGATATTTTATCTCTCAAAATTAATCTCATTGAGAATTTTGCAAAAAAAGTCTCAAGCACAAAAAACTCAAGAATATCGGCATACCAGTCTAAGGATAATTTAGAGTTAGTTTGCTTATGCCCTGTATGTGGTTATCCATCGGATAGTGCGAAGGAAATTTTGAACATCTATGGAGCAATTTATTATCAATGCAGGAAGTGTTTTCATTACTATTTGTTGTATAGGCCAACAGAACAATATTTAAATGAATTTTATAAAAACAATATTGAATATCAGAGCACTTACGCAGATAAGAGAACCTTGAAAACCCGTGTCGAACAGGTGGTTATTCCGAAAGTAAAGTATGTAATTCAACAATACGAAAGAATTTATGGAAAACCGCCAAGGTCTATTATAGATGTTGGTGCTGGGAGCGGACATTTTGTTTATGCTTGTCAAAAATTAGGAATCCCTTGCGAAGGAATTGAGGTTAGCGAATCCGGACGAGCCTTTTGTAAAGAAAATTTTGATATTGAACTGTTCGATGGGGATTTTTTGAAAGAGGCTCAAAGATTCAATTGTGATGTTGTCACTTTTTGGGGCCTTATTGAACATGTTAGTTCTCCGATTGAGATGCTTAAATCTTCCATATTGGCTCTGAACAAAGAAGGGATGGTTATTGCTGACGTTCCAAGGTGGGATAGTTTTAGTACAGCGGTCCATTGTGCTTTTCCCGATTCGGTAATTCGACATCTTGATCCTATGGATCATATCCAGTGTTTTTCAGATTCATCTCTGGCTACAGCATTTAGTTTGAGTGGTTATGATATTGTAGCGGCATGGTATTTTGGGATGGATGCGTACGAATTAGCAACCCAACTATCATACATATTAGGTGAGAACCGGATTTTAGACGTAATGAGGGAGAAAATACCAATCTTTCAAAAAAGATTAGACTTAGCTAAACTTTCAGATTTTATGGTATTTGTAGGAATCCCCGCACATTGAAAGACTATTTTAAGCTTATTGTTGGAAGATAAACCATGAATATTTATACTGTTATTCCTGCAAGGGGCGGGAGCAAAAGCATACCAAAGAAAAACATCCAGCCACTTCACGGGAAACCTCTGATTGAATATTCGATTGAATATTCGTTAAAGTGTCCACTGATAGCTCATACCATAGTCTCAACAGATTTAGAGGAAATTGCCGAGATTGCAAGGAGTTGTGGGGCAGAAGTACCTTTTATCCGCCCTGGAGATCTGGCGCAGGATGATACTCAAGATTACCCCGTTTTTATACATGCCTTAAACACTTTGGAAGAACTGTATAATGAACAAATCGATGTTATTATACTGTTACGTCCTACCTCTCCCCTGCGTCCACCTCTTTTGATAGAGAAAGGCATTTCCTTGTTGCAACGCTTTTCTGAAGCAAGTTCGGTCAGATCCGTGACGCTTTCAAAGCAACATCCCTTCCGCCAGTGGAAAATAATGGAGGATTATATGGTGGGCTACGAGACGGGAGTCTTTGAACCTTACAATCTACCCAGACAGCAGCTACCCCATGTTTATTTTCAAACAGGAGACTTAGAAATCATTCGTCGGCAAACACTCTTAAACGGTTCCATTTCTGGGGAACGCATATTGCCATTAATCATTGAACCTGAAGAAATGGTGGATATTGATCATGAGTCTGATTGGCATAAGGCAGAAGAACGACTCCAGAGAAACAAGGCATGAAAAAACCTGATGTACTCTGTTTGGGGACAGTCAAATTAGGAATACCCGATTACGGTTTTTCCTCCAATAGCACTCCTATAAAATTTGATCCTGTTGCTTTTTTAAAGCAGGCGGAGTTGATTGGTATTAGTCGCTTTGATACTTCTCCTCGATATGGGCAGAGTGAAAAGATCCTGGGGCAATATATTGTACAGAGTAGGATATCTCCATTTGTTAGCTCAAAAATTGACAATTTAAGTCCAGGGGATCTTGATACCCCTGGGAAAATGTTGACAAGCGTTCAAGCCTCGTTGATTAAACTACATTTAACAAAGTTGGATATTTGCTATCTCCATCAAAATGAGTTGCATATTATCTCTGATGCATACGTTCACGAAGGGTTAATGCTGTTAAAAGAGCAAAATCTGATTCGTTTTACAGGAGCTTCGTTGTATAGTCTTGAGGAATGCGAGTATGCAATCGAATCAGGATTATTCGATTTTATCCAGATACCTGTTAGTGCTTTTGATATAAGCCTCTATAATCGTTTTGTACGAGAAAAAGGCGCTTCCGTCCGCTTTGTAGCCCGATCTTTGTTACTCCAGGGAATTTTGGTTAATCGTAATGAGATAAACTTTCGCATCCGACAGAGCTATCAGGTATTGGGCTATTTAAAACAGCTTGATCAACTGGCTGAAGAATGTGGTCTTTCTACTCTCGAATTAGCATTAGCTTTTGTATTTTCTCTTCGAAATATTGATCATTATTTGATTGGGACTACTTCCATAGAAAACTTAGAAAAGAATATTCAGTGTTTGAAAGTAAAGTTGCCTTCGCAAACGTTTATGCGTGTCTTAGAAATGGCTTCCCAGCCCAAAAGTTGGGCTAATCCCAGGAACTGGAACCGAACATGACGAATTTGAAAATGAACAAGCAGCGCATACGTAACTTACTAAAAGACTGGGTTATCCCGCCAGGGTTTCAGTCTCTTATCCGGCAAATAAATTCAAATCGTCAACAAAGACTTACTGTTCCCCCTGAATTAGAGGCTGAGTTTGCACGAAACATCTAGTATCGCAATATACACAAGGGGCAGCGTTGTTTCTTTCGACCGGTCCATCTATAAACAAGCAAGATTTAAAAGCCCTAAAGGACGAAAGTAAGTAAATGTCGCAACCAAATATCCTGATATTCAACTCTCTGGTTACAGCGGTAAAAACCGGACTTGGATTTGTTATTGCTCTCTTCTCCACGAGGCTTCTTATTCGGGAACTCGGATTTGTCGACTATGGTCTCCTGACCGTCCTGGGCGCCAGCGGTTTTTTTGTTTCCATGTTGACAAGCGGACTGAATATCGCTGCATCTCGACATATGGGGTATGAAGTTGGACGTGAAGATCACGATACTTTACGGAACGCTTTTTCTGCAGCAGTGGCGATCTTTTGTTGCCTGGCTGGAATTGTATTGGTTTGCGGTATCTTGCTGAAGTCGATAATATTAAATATCTTAACCATACCAGAAGCTCGGTTTGACATCGTCAACCAGGTGTATTGGTTTGTTCTTTTTTCGCTTTGTATAGGCGCTGTAAGTGTTCCTTTCGGGGCAATCCGACAGGCCCATCAGCACTTGATTTCTTTAGCGATATATGAATTAGCTTCATCGATAGGAGCGTTGGTCATCCTTATTGCTATCCCTTTTATCGCAGGTGACAGCCTTTTTAACTTCGTGAAAGGGACATTTTTTTTAGGGTTTCTCCTGTTAACGAGTAAAATTATTCATGCATATATTACATATCCCTATGCGCACCCTGGTTTATCACGGGTAAACCAATTAGAAGTTTCCAGAATCCTTTCTTTTTCAATGTGGTCACTTTTAAGCATGGCTTGCTTGCAGGCTCGACGACAAGTTTCCATTTTCGTGATTAATATCCAATTTGGCCTCATTGCAAATGCATCCTACGCTCTTGCCAACAGTGCGAGTAACATTCTTATGCAGGCAAGTCAAATGATACATTCGTCTATGCAGCCTGCGATGACCATCACGCATGCAAAGGATGAAAAAAGTAAGTTCGTGAGAATGATATCAATCGGTTGCAGATATACAGGCTTCTCCTCTCTACCAATCTTTGTGCCACTCATGCTCGAAATGCCGGCTTTCTTAGAATTATGGCTTGGTAAATACCCGCCGGGATCGCCCCTGTTTGCCAGGTTGATGATGGTCGCAATTGTGATTTCTTTGTTTTTAAACGGATACGGGATGTCAATGAATTCGGTCAACCGTGTGCGGGAGAGCGTAACTCTGGGTGCTTCCGTTCAGCTTGGCTTTTTCGGCATTGCCGCCTTTGGTGTCCTGGCATTTAATATGCCTGCATGGACGATTCCAGTTTGGAGTATTGCTGCAATGACTTTTCTTGTTTTTCTAACCCCCCTTTTGTTTGGTAAGTCTCTCGGCTTCACCATGCGTGTGTGGTTTATAGAGGTCGGATTGCCCGCTGTTGTAATTCTCCTCACGGGTTTTTTGCTCGGAAGTGTTGTTATCCTTGCAATTGAACCCTCTTTACTTAGAATGCTGTTAGTTACTATCAGCGCTAATGTTGGACTTATGATCTCAATCTGGTTTTTAGGTGTTCGCAGGGAAGAACGAATGCTATTTATAAAATTTTTACATAAACTAAAGGTAGGGATAAAAATTTTTGCCAATTAAAAAAAAATTTGCAAACTAACCAATTAAGGATAATTGTATGAAAATTTTTGCATTTCCTTTATACACTACAGTGAGCACCTCATTTGGGACTGACCTGGAAATCATCCAGCAGCATATTGATGTAGGGGATTGTGTCAGGTTGTTTACATGTCCTGCTTGTTTGAAAGCCTGTGATCGTAACCACTTGCACGAGACAGCGTTGTGTAAAAGATGCATGAGAAAGTCCACAAAAGGCATTTCGTATTTATCGACGTCAGTTGAATTACAGAAAATAAACACTTTGTCGAAGTGGGAGCAGGAGGTATCAATTTCATGCCTTCGATCGTTTGAAACAGTAGACGATTTAACGCAATGGAAATATGAGGCATTCGATGTTGGCTATGCAGTTTTGTCATCTTTAATTTCTTGGAAGCACGACTCGGCTCCTAATCTACGGGAAAACTCGGAATTTCTCAAGAATATGGCGGACGCTTCGTTGCGACTTTATCGGAGTGTTGATTGCTTGTTGCGGGATGATAAACCAGATGTCGTGTATGTGTTTAATGGGAGGTATAGCCCAATGCGAGCAATCGTTAGGGCATGTCAAAAGAACTCGGTTAAAGTTATAACTCATGACCGTGGCAGAAACCTTCAACATTATGCGACCTACGAAGATTGTTTACCTCACAACATCGAGAGTTTTAACAAAACACTGTGGGAGAAATGGAATGAAGCGAATCTCATAGATCGTCGGCAAATCGCAGACGAATGGTTCAAAAAGAGAACTAAAGGAGTGCAGGGGGCATGGGTTTCTTATGTCGAGAAACAACGGATGGGGGAACTCCCATCCAATTGGCGAGGTGACTGTCGTAATTTAATCATCTTTACCTCATCTGAGCATGAATTTGCATCAATTGGCGCAGAGTGGGAGGGAGGACGTCTTTTCGATACGCAACTATCGGGGATCAAGCACGTAGTTTCTCAGCTCAACGAGGAGTTTTTCAACGGAAAGACCCGAATATATATTCGGATACACCCCAACCAAGCAAACGCAGTAGTTAGGGAGGTTGATGACCTTGTCTCTTTAGAGAGAGCGGGGGTTTATGTTATCCGCCCTGAAAGCAAGGTTTCTTCATACACCCTAATGAAAGAATGCGATCTTGTGTTTAGTTTCGGCTCTACTGTAGGAATTGAGGCAGCTTATTGGGGGGTACCCTCTATCTTGATGGGAAATTGTTTTTATAAAAATTTGAAGGCAACTTACAATCCTACGTCACTTAAGGAACTTCAAACGCTTTTAACTTCCGATCTAAAACCGAAACAGCGATCTTTAGCCCAACCGTATGGCTATCATATGGCCACACTTGGAAAACCTTATAAATATTACGAGCCTACTGGGATATTACGTGGGAAATTTCGAGGACACAATTTGGACTCACCTTTGCTGGATAAATTCTCATGTATGTATATTTCAAAATTACCGAAGCGTTTCAAGATAGCTCTAAAAAGGCTTCTTACAGCGAAACGATAAATGGGAAAGAACCAATTATTTTTTACGTCTGCCTTTTAAACAGTATATTTTAGATGTTCCTGTATATGGTTTGCAATATCTGCAAAGTTGTGTTGTGAGAAAATAAATGCTGAAAATAACCGCTCTTCTTCCCATGAAAGCCCACTCTGAACGAGTGCCCGACAAGAATATCAAAAATTTTTGTAGGAAGCCGCTTTACCATGCTGTCTTAACGGTTTTATTGCAGTCAAAATATATTGATAAAGTCGTTATAAATACAGACAGCGATATTATCAAAGAGGATGCGCTTAAAAACTTTGAAAGAGTGGAGATTATCGACAGGCCAAAGGAGATACAGGGTGATTTTGTGTCTATGAACAATATTATCGCTTATGATTTAAGTAAAACAGAAGGCGATTGTTTTTTACAAACACACAGCACGAATCCGCTATTGCGATCAAGTAGCATCGATATGGCCATTGAGGCATATTTTAAGAATCTAAAAGAATTTGACAGCCTGTTTTCCGTAACAAGATTGCAAACCCGGCTTTACTGGAAGGATGGGTCACCTGTTAATCATAATCCAAACGAACTGCTTCGTACTCAGGATTTGCCGCCGGTGTATGAAGAAAATTCTAATTTCTATATATTTTCTAAAAAATCTTTTGCCGAAGCAAATCAATCACGTATTGGGTTGAAGCCTCAGTTGTTTGAGATAAATAAACTTGAAGCTGTTGATATTGATGAGCCGGAAGATTGGGAGATAGCTGAAATTTTGTATAGGAGACGAGCAGGCAAATGAATAATAAGAAAAACCTGGATAAAGAACCGAGAGCAACTATCAATCCATATCGCAGCGCCGCCGATTTAATACTATTTCGAATTTTGTGGGATATACATCCATATTCCTGGGTATCACGCAAGAGAATCAAAACATGGAAAGACAGATATTCAGGAAAAAAAGCTGTTATCTTGTGTAATGGCCCGAGCCTTAACAGGGTAAACTTTGATGATCTTTCATCAAGCGGGGTATTTACATTTGGATTAAACAAGATCAACCTGTTGTTTAAAAGAACTGATTTTAGGCCTTCGGTTATTGTTGCGGTTAATCCACATGTAATAGAGCAGAATTCCGAATTTTATAACAAAACCCATATTCCGCTTTTTTTTGACTCTAATGGCAAACTGTGGGTGAAATTTCGTGACAATGTGCATTTTATTCACTCTGCGGGCGGCAGTGGAAATTTTGCAAAAGATTGTTCTATCTCGATAAACCAGGGGCATACAGTAACCTATGTTGCCATGCAGCTTGCATTTCATATGGGGTTTAAAGAAGTGGCGCTTGTGGGTTGTGATCATACGTTTGCCGCGAAAGGTCCTGCAAACAAGACAATTATAGCGGGCAAGGAAGATCCAAACCACTTTGATCCTAATTATTTTGCGAATGGTGTAAAATGGCAACTGCCGGATATAACCGCATCGGAATTACATTATGAAGTTGCGCGGGATACATTTGAAAGGCATGGCAAAAAAATTATAAATTGCACTGAGGGTGGTAAGTTGGAAGTTTTTACTCGTCAGCCACTTAGCGACTTTCTTTAAACCAATATAGGTGAATATAGATGACTCTTAAAGAAAAATTAAAGAATCGTGAACTTACCATTGGTTCCTGGATTACAATAGGGCATACAGCCGTGGCCGAGATTATGGCGAAAGCTGGATATGACTGGCTTACTGTAGACATGGAACATAGCGCAATAACTATTGATATTGCTCAGGATTTGATACGTGTGATTGAACTTTGCGGCGTGGTTCCGTTGGTTCGTGTTGGTGAGAATGATCCTAATTTGATTAAGAGGGTGATGGATGCCGGCGCACATGGTGTTATTGTGCCGATGGTAAATTCTAAGGATGATGCGGAAAAAGCGGTTGCTTCCGTGCAATATCCACCAAAGGGTTTTCGTGGTGTGGGACTTGCCAGGGCGCAAAAGTATGGCGCTGATTTTGAAGGATATAAAAAGTGGAATGAGCAAGAGAGTATTGTTATAGTGCAGATTGAGCATATCAAAGCAGTGGAGAATCTGGAATCAATTTTGAGTGTGCCGGGTGTAGATGGATTTATCATCGGGCCTTATGATCTTTCGGGTTCTCTGGGAGTTCCCGGCCAGTTCGATCATCCTGAAATGTTAAAAGCATTGAACAGGGTAAAAGATGTTTCAGAAAAAATGACTGCCCTGTCCGGTTTTCACGTGATTCCACCTGAAATAGAAGCCTTTCAGGAAAAGGTACGAGATGGGTATAAATTTATTGCCCATAGTCTGGATGTTTTGTTTTTGGGTAATGGATGTAGAAATTCTCTTAAAGCCATAAGGAAAAATATCAATGCTGCATAACATACTGATTACCACGTCTTCATTTGCCAAAAGTGATTGTAGTTTGCTGGAAACGTTTGTTGAACAAGAGCTTCAAACAGTTTTAAACCCCTATGCACGCAAACTCACAGAATCCGAAGTTTCTGAGCTTATTGAACAACATCAGCCAGTTGGCATGGTTGCCGGAGTTGAGCCCCTGACTCGCAAGGTGCTGGAAAAGGCTAAAAATCTCAAAGTTATCTCACGAGCCGGCATTGGAATGGATTCTGTTGACCTGCAAGCAGCCAGAGATTTGGGTATTGTCGTTACTAATACACCGGATGCCCCGACCATACCGGTAGCTGAATTGACTATGGGAATGATCCTTTCCCTCCTTCGTAGCATTCATATTTCAGATGCAAGCATACGGCATGATGACTGGGTACGCCCAATGGGCAATTTGCTGCACGGCAAAACAGTAGGACTTATCGGCTGTGGACGAATAGGCTCTTATCTGGCTGAATTGCTTTCTTCATTTGGATGCATAATCCTTGGGTATGATCCTTTTGTAAAAAAAAGTGATAAGTTCTCAATAGTTAGTTTGGAAAAAATATTGTCTGATGCTGATATTCTCTCTTTGCATATTCCTTATAATCAGGAAAATCATCATTTCATTAATGCGGAAAGAATCCAGAATATGAAAAAGGGCAGCTTGCTCATTAATGCAGCTCGTGGCGGTCTAATTGATGAAGATGCCTTGTATAATGCGCTTTGCTCTGGCCATATTGGTGGCGCTGCTTTGGATTGCTTTGAAGAGGAACCATATGCGGGAAAACTGAAGGATTTGGATAATGTTCTTTTGACCGCTCATATCGGCTCGTATGCACAGGAAGGACGAGTTTTGATGGAAAAGCAGGCTGTTGAAAATCTGTTTCGAGAGCTTAAAAAGGCAGGTTGTATAAAATGAAAATATTGGTAACAGGCGGTTCGGGTTTTCTTGGCAGCCATATTGCCGATGCGCTCAGTGACGTAGCTCATGAGGTGACTATATTTGATATCCGTAAATCTCCATACTTGCGGTCGGATCAAAAGATGATAGTTGGGGACATTCTGGATCAGGAATGCTTGAATAAAATTGTAAAAGATCAGGATGTTATTTACCATTTTGCGGGAATTGCCGATATTGATGAATGTGCCGCTAAGCCGGTGGATACCGCTAAATATAATATCCTGGGTACAGTGCAGCTTCTGGAGGCATGTCGCAAGGTTGACATAAAAAGGTTTGTTTTTGCCAGTTCGGCATATGTTTATAGTGATTCCGGTTCTTTTTATGCCGCAAGCAAGCAGGCCTGCGAGACATTTATTGAAAATTTCAGCAAACTTTATGACCTTAAATACACCTGTCTTCGATATGGATCTCTTTACGGCCAGCGCGCTGATGATCGAAACAGTATTTATCGTTTAATCAAGCAAGCCATCCAGAGTGGCAAGGTAGTTTACAGCGGGACAGGAGAGGAGATAAGAGAGTTCATACATGTACAGGATGCAGCGCAGATTAGTGTGGCAATCTTGCAACCGGAATTTGAAAATCAGCATATCATTCTTACCGGCGCCGAAAAGATGCGATATATTGAGCTTCTGGAAATGATCAGGGAAATGCTTGGAAACAAAATAGAGATTGAAATCTTGCCTTCTGAAAGGAAAGAACATTATAAAATCACCCCTTATAATTTCAGCCCCAGGCTTGGTCGGAAAATGGTCAATAACCCACACATCGACATGGGGCAGGGACTGCTTCAGTGTATGGCGGAAGTTTACGAAAAAGTACATATTGAGAAACATGAAGAAATGGGGCTTTTTGTGAATGGCGAAAACAATGAGTAAATGGATTTATCTTTCTTACTCCTTAAATCGGGAAACACCCGCTTATGGCGGTGGAGACTCTATAAAGATTCGGCAGGAGAAAAGCATAGAAAAGGGAGATTCATGCAATACCTCATATTGGAGTTTATCCAATCACCTGGGCACACATATCGATTTCCCAAGACATTTTGTGCAAGCCGGAAAAACATCGGAAGACTACAGACCGGAGTTCTGGATTTTTCATTCCCCTTTTATTCTTGACATTTCCCCTGTTGAATCTGGTCTTATTTTAGGGCCGGAAGCCGTGGACATGGCCGATGTGCCCGATAATATAGATATGCTTGTTATTAAAACAGGCTTTTGTCATTTGAGAGAGAAAGATATCTACTGGGAAAACAACCCCGGCTTTGCCCCAGCTATGGCTATTTTTCTGCGCAAGCACTTTCCACACCTCAGAGTATTTGGCTTTGATTCGATTTCGTTATCATCTTTTGCACATAGGGAAACAGGGCATGAAGCACACAAGGCGTTTCTCGACCATCCCAACCCCATTCTTTTACTTGAGGATATGGACTTATCCGCAATTGATAATAGCGTAAAATTTAAACAGGTCATAGTAGCTTCGCTGCGGGTAGAGGGCACTGACGGCGCGCCATGCACCGTGTTTGCTAATATTGTGGAGTAATGTGATATTTATTTATGAACTGGGAAGCTGTTTTTTTTGATTTTGACGGGGTTATACTTGATTCGGTTGACGTGAAGACAAAAGCCTTTGCTGAAATGTTTCGTCAATACGGGCCGGAAGTAGAAAAAAAGGTTGTTGAATATCATCTTGCTAATGGCGGTGTGTCACGGTTTGATAAGTTTAGATATTACTATGAGGAAATTTTGAACAGGTCTGTTGGTGAAGAAAGAATCAAAAGCCTTTCAGCACAATTTTCAGATCTTGTTATTGATGGGGTTTTGGCTTCGCCATTTATTCCTGGGGCGAAAGAAAGTTTAGAGGAACTAAGAAAAAATAATATAGCAGCATATATTGTTTCCGGTACGCCGGATAATGAAATGAAGTTAATTGTTAATAAAAAAGGATTGAATAGTTATTTTGAAGAAGTCCATGGTTCTCCGAGAAAGAAATGGGAAATTTGCCAGGAAATCATAAATAGAAAGAATTACAATTCTCAAAACTGCTTGTTTATAGGTGATGCCATGTCTGATTATGAGGCAGCCTCTAAAAATTGTATCTGTTTTTGTGGAATTGTAGGAGATAGTGAGTGTTCCCCCTTCCCTGACGGTACACCTGTTTCGTCTGTTGTTGCACTGGAATTTCCCGGATTATCCCGATGACAGGACAGAGACTTATGGATGTTAAAAAGCCATTGACAAAGCCGGAAAATGCTTGAAGGCTCAGGCCGAATAAAAATTTAGTTAATATAAAGATATCTCAGACGCAGATGGGTTTAAGTGCAAAGAACAATTTTTATAAAAGAATATCCGTGGTAATCTGTGGCAAAAAAATAAATGTCAGGAATTGAATTCAGCACAAGAACACATAAA
>Ga0255419_10134_pt1 | contig 16141 bp, 15 predicted proteins | sample ANMaggSeSYBR02J3_FD_182658 | JGI IMG/M metagenome (GOLD analysis project Ga0255419, IMG submission 182658) | Sediment cell enrichment communities from methane seep in Santa Monica Basin, California, United Staets - ANME aggregate JGI... | ecosystem: Environmental > Aquatic > Marine > Cold seeps >...
TCAGTTTCCTCTTTCAACTTTGTATCTTATGTATCATATGACTCTACTGCAAGCGTAAGCCAGCGTATTGGTTGAGTCGATCTCACGATGTCAATGACTGTAGTGGTCAAGTAAAAACGGGCACATTATTAAGCAGCACTTAAGAATTTGGTTTTTTCATAATCCATGGGACTCAGATACCTTAGAGTCGAATGGAGTCTATCAGCATTATAAAAGGTGATGTAGTCAATCACTTCGGCTTTAGCTGCTTTTCTGGATACAAAGCGGCAATATCCAAGACGTTCAGATTTCAGGCTTCTGAAAAATCGCTCAGTAGGGGCGTTATCCCAACAATTACCCTTGCGGCTCATTCTCGGAATCATCCGATAATTTTCAAGCTGCCTCTGGTACCTTTCGCAAGCATACTGGCTGCCCCTATCAGATTGTTGCATAAGGCCGGGAGAAGGTTTTCGTCTCCAGTAGGCCATCGCCAATGCGTCTATAACTAACTGGGCCTTCATTCGCTTATCGATGGCCCAACCGACGATCTGTCGGCTAAAAAGGTCCAGAACCACTGCCAGATATGACAACCTTCCAGGATCCAAATATATGTGATATCCGCCGTCCACACAGTGTTCGGTGTATCCACTTCAAACTGTCGATCCAGCAGGTTGGGGGCGACAGGATAGTTATGGCGGCTGTCTGTTGTGACTTTATAACGTTTCGTATTTTTAACTTTTACTCCAAGTTTTCGCATCAGGCTGCGAGCCCGATATCCTCCTATTCGGTAGCCCTCATTTTTACCGAAACTCCCAAAGACATGACCGCACCTGGCATCTCCCCTATTCCTTTTTTAATGTCACGCGCCCCAACATGAACGCTGTCAAGCTCAACACGAACAGCACGGCAAACCCCCCTGAAAAGGAACCAGTGACATCTTTAAACCAGCCGAACATGAGTGTGTAGAGAATGGCACCCAGGTTTGCAAGAAGAACAACGAATCCCAATAACGTGGCCAGCGAATCGGTAGATGTAGCGCGTGACACCAGGTGAAAAATTGCACCGAAGTTAACGGAAGCAAACCATGCTGCAAGAAGGACTAGAATCAGCACAAGGGCGGGCGTTGAAACAAAGAAGAGCGCTAAGAAGACGCCGCACAGCAACACAATGCTTCCGTGTGCTATATGCAAGGGAGTTACCCTTAAAAGCATGACTCCTCCCAACAGTCGCCCCAGTCCGCTGACCAACATTGCAAGTGCTCCACCCCAGGCCAGTTGAGTAGCGTTAAAACCAGTCCAGACATCAGCTAACAAGGAAGGAATCCAATTGCCCAGGGTGATCATCGCACCCCATGACAGAGCTTGGTAAAAACCCAGAACCCACCCCTCACGAATGCAGAGGATTTTTCCCAGTGGTAACGGAAACGAAACCGCCGAAGACTTCAACGGCAACCGGAGCCCGAACAGCATCGCAACAAGAGGCAAAGAGCTAAGCCCTGGCATCAGGTATGCCCACTGCCAGCCCACGGCGACCACCCGGGGGATCACCAGGTAGGCGAGCATGCTTCCTAGGGAAAAAAATCCCCCGTAGAACGATTGATAAGTTCCAATTCTCCCTTGAGGCGCATAAAGTGCCACAAATTTCATCACAATGACAAAGCTCAATCCCGTGCCAATTCCTGTCAATACACGGCCCAAAATGGCAAGATTGAGGGAGGGAACCGCTGCTGGCACCAAGTTCCCCACTGCCATGAAGGTAAGACTCATGATGAGAGTGCGAGCCACGCCGAACCGGTCTCCAATCATTCCGGCCGGAACCTGCAGCAACGCATGAGTCCAGAACAAGGCGCTCATGAGCACCGAAATTCTCGTGTATGATACGCCGTATAAAGCCATCAAATCAACCAGAGCCGGGGGGATACTCATAATGGTCAGACCCAAATTAAGGCCCATCAAAAATGCAAAAATCATCTTTATTATCATTTTCTGTTTCTATCTGATCTGAGAGTGTGAAGTTTTTTTAGTTTTGATTTGTAGTGGTCAAGTAAAAACGGACACCTTATTAAGCAGCATTTAAGAATTTGATTTTTTCATAATCCATGGGACTCAGATATCCTAGAGTCGAATGGAGTCTATCAGCATTATAAAAGGTGATTGAAGTGGTATAGTTAAAGTGGACACTCCGAAAAGCTTAGTTTATACATAGAAAAGGAGGTGTGTTCACTAAATGGGGGTAAGTTCATATTGAACTATAAATATTACCGCTCGAAACACGCAACAAGCACCTAAGAATCAAACGCCGCCTTGCGCCCCACTTCTAGTGCCTGCATATTGAGCGGAATAAGTTTTTCTTTGTGGGCAAATTTATCCTTTACTGCATCTTGCAGGTTATCAAAACGAACGATGTCGCTGCGGACCGCAAAGGCGGCAAGCGCCACCAGATTAGCAACTTTGACATTGCCAAGCTCCTTGGCGATTTCAATGATGGGTACACTAATAACGTCAACATCATCGCGACCGGCTCCGATCGAGATGATGGATTTGTTGATGAATATCACACCTCCCGCCTTGGCGGTAGGTGCAAATTTTTCCAGAGACGGCCGATTCATGGCAACTAGATGCTTGGGATTGCGAATGATAGGCGATCCGATGGGTCTGTCACCAGTTACGACTGTACAGTAAGCGGTTCCTCCCCGCATTTCCGGACCATAGGAAGGAATCCACACGACTTCATACCCTTCGCGCATCGCTGCCTGTGCAAGAATTTGTCCCATCAACATGATCCCTTGGCCGCCAAAGCCGGCGAATTGAACTTCACTTTGCATGATTCCTCCTCATAATTGCTGCTGAAAGCTCATAGCTGTTAGCAGATAGGAAAGTTAGATAAAACATCCTATTCTCACTACTATCTTAGGCCTATGTGCTGTGTGCTAAGCTTCCTCCGGTGTTTTAAAATCACCTATTGTGTAATAAGGCAGCATTTTTTCTTCGGCCCATTTCAGCGCATCAATGGGCGTCATTCCCCAATTCGTTGGACAGGTGCTGACCAGTTCTACAAGACTGAAACACCGATTTTCCATTTGATACAAAAATGCTTGTTTAATGGCTTTTTTGGCCTTGTTGATATATTTGGGATTTATTAACGTTTGCCGAGTGATAAATGCCGGTGTCTCCAAGGCTGCCATAAGTTCTGCCACTTTGATCGGCATACCCACATCGGCAGTTTTGCGTCCGAATGGGGAGGTAGTGGTCCGCTGATCCGGCATGGTCGTCGGAGCCATCTGCCCTCCAGTCATACCATAGACGGCATTGTTGATAAAAATCGTCGTAAATTTTTCCCCGCGATTTGCAGAATGCATAATTTCACTCAATCCAATGCTTGCCAGGTCACCGTCACCCTGGTAGGTAAATACGATCAGGTCGGGACGAACCCGTTTGATACCGGTTGCCATTGCAGGAGCACGACCATGCGCAGCTTCCTGAAAATCGAATGTGAAATAATTATACATTAAAACGGCACAACCAACCGGCGCGATTCCTACGGTTCGGCCTCGAATATCCAATTCGTCGATCACCTCCGCTACCAAGCGGTGGGCCACTCCGTGGGTGCAACCCGGACAGTAATGCATCACCTGTTCCGCAAGTGCCTCCGGTTTTTGAAATGTCTTTCCCATTGTTTGGGCTCCCTAATAAGTGAATATTTATTAAACCTCAATTGAGTAAAAACTCAATGTATGTTGTTAGTTGACTAATGCCTGTTGTGGGAATATGAAGAATGCCTTTTGCATTGTATATGTCTTCACCCCAAGCGTTATAAAAACAATGTCATCTTTCGAAACAACGGACAACTGAACATCTATCGAATGAAATTCATCTAATAAGAGCGAAGCGTATTTCACAGGGCCGTTCCACCGGCGCCTTAATCGAGCTTTTTTGCTCGATTAAGCTTAACCCAACAGTTTTCTAACTTCTTCCATTACCTCTTCAGGCGTCGGAACTTCACCGCCGCACTTGCCATACCACCTCACCGGACTGCTACCGGCGACACTGCGCTCAACATCCTCAACCATTTGCCCCATACTCATTTCTACGCTCAAAACGGCTTTGCAACTATCTTTGCCTGCGGCATCGCCAATGGCCTTGTGAGGAAAAGGAAAAAGATGCTGCGGACGGAGCATCCCTACAGCCAGCCCCTCATCCTTGAGATTATCGATCGCTGTGCGACACACCCGGCTCATAGTTCCATAGCTGACAATCAAAAGATCATAGGCACCGTCGAGGTTGTAGGTTTCAAACAAAATTTCTTCACGCTGCATCCGCTCGTACTTTGCCTTTAACTTCAAATTATGAGCGTTAAGCTCTTCGGGATTCAAATAAAGTGTTTTCACCAGATTGCGCGTTTCGCTGTTGCGGGTATCCATGCCGTTGGTAGCCCACTCATCCTTGTTAGATGGCTGGCTTTTTAAGTTTTCCGGAAATTCTACGGGCTCCATCATCTGCCCAATTAAACCATCCCCCAGAATCATGATGGGATTGCGGTACTTTTCAGCCAGTGAAAATGCCCGCATTGTCATTTCAACGGCTTCCTGAACACTGGCCGGCGCCATCACTAAGAGTCGGTAATCGCCGTGTCCGCCTCCTTTGGTCGCCTGCAAGTAATCTGCCTGGGATGGAAGAATACCTCCCAGGCCCGGACCACCCCGCATAATGTTGACAAACACAGCCGGGCATTGGGCTGCGGCAATATAGCTGATTCCTTCGCTCATAAGACTGATCCCCGGGCTCGAGGAGGTTGTAAAAACTCTTTCTCCACAGGCCGCAGCCCCGAAGATCATGTAGGATACCGCCACTTCACTTTCGCCTTGCAAAAAAACACCGCCAGTCTCTGGCATGCGTTTGGAAAGATATTCAGCCACTTCAGATTGCGGGGTAATAGGATAGGCAAAGTAATTCAAGCATCCCGCCCGAATGGCAGCCTCGCCGATTGCTTCATTGCCTTTCATCAACACTTTGCTCATAGGTATCCTCCGTCTATTTTTATGCGGCTGCTTTTTCTTCAATTTCTTTTATGGTTATGGCAACATCCGGACACATAGTACAACAGATCGCGCAATGAATGCAATTTTCAGGACGTGCCTGACAAGCAGCAAAATAACCATTACTATTGATCTCATTCGATAATTCCAAAACACTTTTAGGACATACTGCAACGCAAAGGCCACACCCTTTGCATCGGTCCTTATCGATAATGTGCTTATAGGGCATACGGTTAACTCCTCTCGTGTGTTAAATTCTAAGGGGCCTCATGTCGACAATTTTTTGCCGATAGCGTTACGTTTGATTTCCAAAATTTGGTTACGATCAATCGATTAGATCTCTATATTTCCGAATTCCACGGCTTTTTTCCAAGGCGGTACCAGTTGTCTGGCTAAGGGCAAAACCGGGCAGGCAAAACGCTGTCTATCGATTCCGGGCAAGAGTTCATGGGCAATAGCAATAAATTCAAGCGGCAAGCCGCTGTCAGCCGACAGTGAACTTACAAAATCATATCCGCAGTAAATATCATCCGCGCTTGTTTCATCGATGAGATTGGCATTACCGATCAACCCAGTAACCGTCATCTGAGACGCCTGCTCAATTTCGGTCTGAATCTTCAAGCAACCCTCAATAGAACGTGTCATGGGTCTCAAAGGATTGATGACCTGCAGCATATGCACACGCCTGTCTCTAAAAGCATCTGCCAACGCGCCCAAGACGGTCGCACCGGCATCATCACCGCCGACATCCAAAATAGTGACACCACCGATTTCTTTCACCATACCGGCAATTGCCGGGCTGAGAACCGGAAGATCAGCATGCAAATACTGCTCCGGCGGCAATCCCACATAAATGCCTAACCCAGAGAGAACTGTCCGTGCTTCGCGGGTTCTGAAGTAAGGGTTTACCAGATCTAGATCGGCAATACGGACATCAAATCCTGCCCGTTTTTGATTCACCGCCAGATTAATCGAAATTTCTGTCTTACCGCTGCCGTAGTTCCCAACGACAACAACGATCCCCTGCAGATCGATTTCCAAATTACACCCTTTTGAGTTCAAATATTAAAGACGTCTACAATCGAAAATAAGGCTTTTTGGCTCAGTTAGACAATGATGTCGGTATACCATCAAAACTAAAAATCACATAAAAAATTAATTTCTATGTCAAGTAACTTTAGAAATCCAAACACGCTCCCGCTCAACCTCCCACCGATTTTTTCTGTTTTTGAATCCTTTGACATTATGGTATTAAAAAATTTAACCTCAATTGGGGTAATTTTTAGATCAAGGAGTTTACGTCAGCCGTATTTCACAGTAATAACAGGCCTGAAAGACTGACTGACGATCCAAATCGCTGGTTGTCATAAGACCGCATCGGACTGCTATGTAATCCCGCCTCTGTAGATCGACATTTTCATCATGCCCGTATGTTAGTGGATCGAATGTTTACGCAGCGACTGGAAGAGATAAATAGTGATGCACAAGATTAACTTGCGCCCATTTAGTGGACACATCGAATAGGTTAATTATCAGACCCACTAGATAGACGGCGGCTAGCCACTGGGAAAATTTGCTGCTACACGCTTACTCATGATTCAATCATCGAGCATTCAAAGCATACCTTAAATACCTCATTACGATGCCGCATTCCCTGACGCCAATTGCTCCAATGCCGCATATTTTCGATCCACATCTTTCTGGATAGCCTGAATCTGGTTATCAGACATATGCTTGAAACGGCCTTGAAGTTGAAAATATGCCTCGACCGGCTTGGGTTTGGTGATCTTCCGCGAGAGGCTATAATTCCCATTGATGACTTCATAGAGAGGATAGAACTTCGTCTGTACCGCCAGTTTGGCTACTTTCAGAGTATCTTTGGCGGGCATGCGCCATCCTGTCGCACACGGTGAAAAGATATGCACAAAGGTAGGGCCATTTATTGAAGCAGCCTTGCGAACTTTATTCATTAAATCAATGTGGTAACCTGGGGAAGCCGTGGCCACATAGGGGATATTGTGGTCAACCATTATGGAAGGGAGATCCTTTTTCGGGCCTTCTTTCCCTGTGGAAAGATCACCAAGAGGGGATGTGGTAGTCCAGGCTCCTGGAGGGGTTGCAGATGACCGTTGTATCCCTGTGTTCATGTAGGCTTCGTTATCAAAGCAGAGGTAAACGAGATTATGCCCCCTTTCCATGGCACCGGAAAGGGCCTGAAAGCCAATGTCAAATGTGCTTCCATCTCCCCCCATTACCGCTATTTTAGCATGGTCCCGATGAATTCGTCCCTTGCGGGTAAGGGCCTTTCTGGCTGCCTCTACACCGGAACCAACGGCTCCGGCATTTTCGAAGGCTATATGGATCCAGGGCACATTCCAAGCTGTCTGGGGATATGGCGTCGTGACCACCTCCATACACCCTGTGGCGCTCACCACGATGGTATCCTCTCCGAGTGCCTTCATGGCAAGTCTCATGGCCAGCATCTCACCACATCCCTGGCAGGCGCGGTGTCCTGAAGTTACAGGCTCGAAATCAGGGATATTCTTGGGGGTAATTTTTTCAAATGAAAAAACTTCTTTATTGCTCATGATAACCTCACATCGAGAAGCTTATAATATTCAGATGGGTATTTCTCTTTGAGGGAAAGATTGACCATTTCCCGGAAAGTCCGCCTACTTATTTCTCTCCCTCCGAGTCCGGCGACAAAATCATAAATAGCCGGTCTGTGGGGCCGCAGATAAAAGGCCGATCGAAGTTCCATGCCAACAGGGCCGCCTTGATTTCCAGGAGAAAGCATGCGATCCATGACAATTATAACATCTGCATTTTTGACGGCTTCAAAAAACGCCTCGAAAGGAAAGGGACGCCACAATCGAATACTGGCCAGCCCGACCTTTATGCCCTCGGCACGCATCTCATCAACCGCAACCCTAGCCGTGCCGCCGGATGCACCCATGGTCACAAGGATCACATCAGCGTCAACCGTGGCATAGGTCTCAACCGCTCGGTATTGGCGGCCGAATGCTTCCTCGAATTCCCCCCAGATTTCATTCAATACCTGCTCCGAGGATTGCAGGGCCTCCTCCTGCTGTTTCTTTACTTCGGTGTAGACATCCTGTCCACCGAATGCCCCGATTGTCCTCGGTTGGGCCGGGTCGAGCACACGGTAGGGTTTTATCGGAGGCAAAAACTGGTCCACCTCTTCGGGATCAGGGATCATTATGGGTTCAATGACATGGGAAAGAGAAAAGCCGTCCATGTTGACCATGACCGGCAAGAGGACACGATGATCTTCGCTCAATTTAAAGCCCTGAATGATGAGATCCATCACTTCCTGCCCGTTTTCCGCAAAAAGCTGGATCCATCCCGTGTCCCTCTCGGGCATGATGTCTGAGTGATCTGCCCATATATTGATGGGTGTTGAAAGGGCGCGGTTTGCAACTGCCATGACGATGGGCAGGCGAAGGCTTGAGACCATAAAAAGGATTTCATGCATTAAGGCGAGACCCTGAGATGCCGTGGCCGTAAAAGTGCGGGCCCCAGCTGCGGCTGATCCGACACACGCACTGATAGCGGAGTGTTCCGATTCTACAGGGACATATTCCGCATCGTACTTGCCTGAGTACACCATATCCGCCAGATACTCCACGATATGCGTTTGAGGCGTAATCGGATAGGCTGCCACAACGTCCACGTTTGCCAGTCCGGCTGCCTCGGCTGCTGCCAAAGACACTTCCATACCAACCCGTCTGCTCATGTTTCACTCCTCATTATAATGGCACCCGCAGGACATTGATCGGCGCAAATGCCACATCCCTTGCAGTACAAGCCATCCCAGTCATAAAAGCCTTCTTCGTTCTTGCTGTAAACCATGTCGGGGCAGACAATCCAGCAAAGACCGCATTTTGTGCACTTATCCAGGTCTGACACAGGGCGGCCCGTTGTCCGCCAATCCCCGGTTAAAAAGTCTTTGCTGCTCCCCGCACGGGTGATGTCTCCCCCGATTTCCAATTCGTTCCAGGGGTGCAATGCTTCGATAGGGTATTCATCGGCTGCTTTTTCATCCATGTCTTCGGCAATGGGTGGGGCGTCCCAAATGACGGTTTTTTCATAGGCCATTTCCACCGCCGCCAAGTTTTTGTCCGCGATCCTTCCGAACCGTTCTCGGATGAATTCGCGCAAGGCCTCCATTCCTATTGCCTCGGTAACCTTGATGAATGCACCCATCATTGCAGTATTGGCAATGGGGACACCCATATTCTTTAGGGCAACCATGGTCGCATCCAGAAAGGCCACCTGATACTTGGATTTGAACGGAATCAAGTCTTTTTCTCTTTTTTGTGGAATATTAATGATCAGTTGCCCGGCCGTTTTGAGTCCACTACAAAAATCAACTAGGCCCAGCAGGCTGGGATCTAAGACCACCACCACGTCAGGGGTATCAATCCGTTCTCGGATATATATGGGCTTCTCCGAAATCCGTAGGAATGCCATAACAGGGGCCCCCCTGCGCTCAGCTCCAAAATTGGGGAACCCCTGGGCATATTTTCCTTCTGAGATAGCCGCTTTGGCCAGGATTTCAGCTGCGGTAACCGCTCCCTGACCTCCGCGCCCGTGGAATCGTATTTCTATCATCTAGTTATTCCTCTAAGGCATACCAACAAATCCATATGCGAGTCGTTATTCGTTATCCTTTATTGTGTTGCGCAAATTTTCTCTATCGCTGCAGCCATGGCGTCATCTTCTTTTCGAATGTCTTCGAGTGTCTTCGGTTTGATCTCTTCGGGTTTTTCTTCGAGACCATACTTCCATCGCAGGAATCTTTCCCCTGTTGAAGGATACAATGCATAGATAAGAAAATCATAATCATCCTTGGCAAGATCTCCGACCTTCTTCCTTGCTGACTCCAATTCAGGCTCCAAATAATCGGCAGGACGGCCGGTGATCGGTGTTTCACCTTTTTTATAACCCTTGAGCACTTTTTTTTGTACTTCCTGATCCACAGGGAAAGGTGTCCTCCCATAAAGGCCGTATACAAGGTCTTTTACTTCGTTTGTCACGATTTTGTATCTGCCGAACAGGACGTTTAAAACCGCCTGGACACCGACGATCTGACTCGTGGGCGTAGCCAAGGGCGGCATTCCAAGGTCCTTTCTGGTGACGCTCACTTCCCTGTAAACTTCTGGCAAACGGTCTAGTGCATTAGCTTCCTTTAGCTGGTTCACAAGATTGGAAATCATACCGCCTGGGACCTGGTGCACAATAACTTCTGTGTCGACAACAGACATCCTGTGCTTGGCTGCATAGTCACGATATTTGGGGGCAATTCCTTCCAAATATTCATCCATTTCAAGAAGAAGATTGAGATCAAAGCCCGGGTCTCTATTTGTGCCGGAAAGGGTCGCGACCATGGTCTCCACAGCCGGTTGAGAGGCCCGAAAGGCAAATGGGGCCAAACAGGTGTCCACTATATCCACGCCGGCCCTGATTGCTTCTAGATATCCCATGGAAGCCATCCCGCTCGTGCAGTGGGCATGAAAATGGATGGGAACAGTGAGTTCCTCCTTGAGTGTCCTGATAAGCAGCCCTACATCCAAGGGGTTCATAATACCGCCCATGTCTTTGAAACAGACGGTATCCGCACCCATATCCTGGAGCTCTTTACCTTTATTGATATAATAATCAAGGGTAAACACCTCTCCTCCAAACCTATTACCGGATAAAGTAAGCAGGACAGCTCCTTCGAAGTGCTTACCGTTCGCTTTCACTCTTTCCACTGCTGTTTCGATGTTTCGGAAATCGTTTAAGGCATCAAAGACCCGAAAGATATCCATGCCGGCCTCGCAGGTCTTATCCACAAAAAGTCTAACAACATCATCTGCGTAATGTCGGTACCCCAGGAGATTTTGCCCTCTTAACAGCATGGTGAAAGGCGTTTTTTTCATATACTGCTTCAAGGTCCGCAACCGTTCGAAGGGATCCTCTCCCAGAAAACGATGCATGGCATCGAATGTGGCCCCTCCCCATACTTCCATCGCCCAAAAGCCAACCTCGTCCATCCTCTCGGCTATGGGAATAATGTCCTCTGTTCTTAAACGCGTTGCCAGCAGGGACTGATGGCCGTCTCTGAAGCTGGTATCTTGTATTTTGATGGGATTCGCGGGAGGACCGTCGATCAAATCATCCATGTTATCTCCTTACTCGATATAGACAAATGCGCTATTTTTCCTCTTTCCTGCAAGCTAACAACAGATATTTCCGGAGATAGTCTCAGGCAGTTATGGTTCTGGAGCATACAAGCAAAAAATAAACCATACCTGCCCAAATTCCCTAACCTTCATTTAAGGTATCATATAGTCCCTGTACGGAAGCGACGAGTTCCTCGTCCTTCATGAAGTATCCGACTAATTGAATGCCATGCGGCATCCCGGCTTCATCTTTAATGGATGGCAGTGATAAACACGGGAGACCCCCATGGGTCCATGAAAAATTCATAATCGGGCTACCGGTGCTACTCAGTCCTTCATCGGCACTATCCATAGTTGGAGGACAAATCCACGCATCAATCCCTTCCGATTTCATTTCCTCCTCCACCTTCATCCGAAACTTGATGGTCTCCTTTTTGAGCTTTTCAATCCCCTCATTATCTATCATGCTTCCTTTCTTAAATCCTTCACTCATCTTGGTGCTATAAAGGTTACCATACTGTTCATACCATGAGGCATGTGACCTTGCTATTTCCGCGTGCATAAGATTAAGATGATTGTCATTTATTTCGTCAATATTCGAAAGGGTGGTGATGCGCTTTATTTCGAACCCCTTTTTAATTAGACTTTCTACAGTCATTTCAAAGTACTTAAGGCCATGAGGGGTTGCCAGATTGAGATACGGACCATCAGGTACCCCGAGCACAGGGTTCCCTTCGCCTTTCAGCGCAGTATCAGAACTCCAGCCGTCGTCCAGGACATGCATCAAAGGATCGATACCTGAGAGATCCTCACACAAGATGCCTAAGTGATCAAGAGTTTCCGAAAGAGGCATGACGCCTTTTAGCGAAATCCTCCCAAAACTGGGTTTGAATCCAACTACCCCACAGTATGCTGCAGGCCGAATAATGGAGCCCCCAGTCTGACTTCCGAAAGCTACGGAGAAAAAACCACTTGCCACACCGGCGGCGGAGCCGCTGCTGGAACCACCTGGTGTGTGGTTTAGATTGTGAGGGTTACGTGTGGGGCCGGGTTCGAAATATGCAAATTCCGTTGTAACGGTCTTTCCCATAATGATACTCCCGGCTTTTCTAATCCTTGAGACACACTCCGCTTCCGGACCGTCGAAAGCAGTGGCAGGGAGTTCCGAACCGCACTTGGTTGGAAAGCCTGACATGTTAATGATATCCTTGACTCCTACAGGCATGCCAAAAAGTGGAGGCCGATCTTTGGGCTCAGGGTAGTTATCCAAAAGTTGAGAAGCCTCTCCGAGTACGCGTTTGCGATCATAAGTCCCAGGGACCATAGCCAAAATGCGTTGGTCATCTCTTTCAATGCGATCGCACAGATCGCTCACATACTTCATCAAATCAAGCTTTCCGGATTTAAGAGCCATCATTGTTTCAACAGTAGTCATTATTCTTGCCTCCTTGCCTTTCTTGTTTCCAAAACAAAAGTGACCGTAAATTATTACACAGCCTGATCGGTCTAAATCAGCAGTTCAGAAATTTGATGGAATCGGCCATGCAGTTGAAAATATTTCTTAGCCACAGTGGACTTTGTAATCTTAGGCGAAATTATATAATCTCCTTCGACCCATCAAACAAAAAATCCCCGCAGTTCCAACTCCTACAACAAAAAAGGCCCGGTTTCGCTTCGCCAGCCGCCCTCTAAAGGCTCAAATCGGAGAGCTGCGGGGATCATGCAGTCGTGGTATTTTAGATTACTCGTCAATATTTAAGTTTTGGCTATAACGTCGTCATGCCAATCCACGACCTCCTCACCCGTCATAAACACTACACCCTCATGCCGTTTCATGTATTCGAAAAGCATATCTATGTATTTGATCCTATGAGTGGCCCCTGACACGTAGGGATGTACCGCAATACTCATAATTCGTGAGCTCTCAGCCCCTTCCTCATAGAGCGTATCAAAAGCCATACAACCCCTTTTATAGAGCTCGTCTGAACTGTGTTGTTGGATGAGGTTAATCAGAATATCGTTTAGCTCTAAAGTGTAAGGCACTGCAGTCATCTTCCCCTTCTTCACTTTCATAGCATAAGGCTGGTCGTCGTTTACCCAATCGGATATATACTCAATTCCTTCTTCTGCAAGGAGATCCAATGTATCGAAGGTTTCGTGCAGGCCTGGGCCCATCCACCCTCGCGGAGTCTTCCCTGTAAAGTTACGAATCGTCTCCTGTGTCTTTCTGATGACTGCACGTTCATCTTCCTCTAAAAAGATTGCCCTCTGGTCATAACCATGGGCAAGAATCTCCCATTTTCTCTCGGTAAACGATTTAACCATTTCAGGATATTCATTACACATCGGCGCATTTAGGCTGACCGTCGCTCTAACGCCATGTTTGTCAAGCACTTTTTGGAGTCTATGAACGCCTACTCGCAGCCCGTAGTCGAACCAGCTGAAGTTCGGAATATCGGGAGGGGGGGTCTTAGCGCCCTGTGGTGCGGGAATATACGATCTTGCCATTACAGCATTGATATCCCATTTCTCCATATTAAGGATGAACCATACACCAAGCCTGGCACCACCTGGGAGTTTAACGGGAGGCCTAAGAAAAGGTGAAGAGTACTCAGCACGATTTTTTCTAATGTCTTCTTCCATGGTAATTCTCCTTTCGTTACCTTCATTTCTCCGCTCAGGTTTCGAACTTTTGGTCCATATAGCGGGGACAGTTATTATTACTACATTTGATATACTACGCCTTTGCTCTTTTGGTCATCTTGCATATTCAGTCTCGCGAATACCTCCTTTCTTAGCCATTTTGTATTGTATACCCCATTTAAATTAGTCCGGGTAGGGAGTGGCCGTGCTGGTCACCTCCTCCCGACATATAGTTGGATCAAAGTTCCCTTTTAAGATCAGATTCACGCTCTTGGATACAATCCTTCTATCCATAACCACAGATATGCCTAACTTCTGCTTCTTGCTGTTTCTCTCTTTTGGAATCAGCACCCTTCGTGTAGGGTTGAAAAAACAGGCACTCGCTGTGAGTTTTTCGTGGATGAGCTCCAAAAGCTCCTTCTCCCAACGCTCAAACGCCCTCACCGTCATCTTGTCTCTGCCAGCTGCCCCGGCGTTCTTTCTCACCTGCTGCCACGCCGCCCGCAGTCGTCTTGGATTTTACACCCTTGCTAGTACATTTTCGTGTTTAGCTTCCAGCGTCTTCGCCGGAAGCTAAACATCTGCGTCATGTCAGACGCATGTAGACTACCGCCGAGCAAACTCGGCGGTTTTGCTCCGGGCAGTTGCCACTATTAGGAATTTACTTGCAGTATTTGCATGGAGGATAATCGTGACTATAAGTGGGCTGCTTCATATATTCCTCTGGATCGTATTTCCAAAACTGAGAAACTTCAGGTATTGTATCAATGACCATGTTCCATTTGATGTTCCCGGAATTCATGTAGTCAAGCTCGTAACCATCTTTTTTCACAACTTTTCTGATATACACATTTTCAACCGGATTACCATATTTATCGAAATGATATGGCCCGCGAATTGGCTCAGGGAGTTCGACCTTCTTTATGGCTTTCAGGAAAGCTTCCTTATTCTCGACATCTCCATTCACCTCATCAACTGCTAGGACAAGCCTCCAGGCGAGCTCATAGCCAAGCATTGCATAAAGTGAGCCTATTTTTTTGTACTTTTCTTGATATTTCTTCTGCCATTTTTTGTTTGCAGGCGTATCTAAAGCCGCGCTGTATATCAGTGCGGAAATGTATCCAAGAATTTCATCTCCCTGGGCTTGCAATATGTATTCATCAGAGTTGGTTCCGGCCCCAACCAAAGGAATCTTGAGCCCGGAATCTTGGTATTGTTTGTGGAAATTCAGGCACATCTGCCCACCAAAGACAACATAAACAGCCTCTGCCTCTCTGTTGATTGCACTGATATAGGGTCCAAAATCCACTGTACCAATCGGTGCCCATTGTTTTTGAATGATTTTCCCCCCATTTGCTTCAAAGGTCTTTTGAAAGCCCCCAACATTGTCGAAGCCAAACTGGAAATCAATTCCTATCGTAGCCATTTTCTCATAACCTAAGTTCTTGCGAACCCATTCACCAAAAGGGAACATAGGCTGGGAGGCTGCCCATCCGAGGCGTGTAGCCCACTTCCTTTGCTTTCTTTGAGTGTTGTCATCAGCAGCGGCAGAAGTAATGAGTAGGGGGGTTTTTAACTGGTCTGCCATTGCTGCGGTTGCCAGACCGTTGGGAGCACTAATAATCCCTCCTATCGCGGCGACCCTGTCGTGTTGAACGAGCTTCCGAAACTTGCTGATAGCAGCTTCGGGATTTGCTCGACTGTCCTCCTTAATCACCTTGATCTTCCGTCCTCCCGCCTTGAAGCCGACTTGATCCAGGTACATGAGGAAGCCATTTGTAACGTCCTCACCAAGCCCGGCGTAAACCCCAGTTATGGGGACAAGCCAGCCCATCTTAATCGGCCCCTTATTTGCAGCGAAAGACCCAGAGCACAATAATGTTAAACCGAAGATGCCTGAAACCAAAGTAATCAATAAAGATCTCTTCATGTTTTTCCCTCCATTCTTATTTTAAGGTTAACGGCAAGGCATATCAAAACAGCGCGCTTTAAGAGGCTATCCACTTAATTAAGTTTGTCGCAATATCTTGAAAGCGCTCTATGCAGCTGACTGCCAGAGAAAAAGTGAATCGCATTTCAATAAAATGTTAGCGAATCACCCTTCTTAATTTCAACGTCTAGTGAAAAAAGAGGGCGAGCACTTTCATCTTTTCTATTGAGCATAGTTTGATTTCTCGTCCTTAACACACCTGTATCCAGTTCAATCAGTTCTTCTTTGAAACCTGAATACTTTTCGTCCAGAAAATCAATAAGCTCTCCAAAAGACGATCCTTTAAAGTCAACATTTTCCCTGTAA
>Ga0255419_10136_pt1 | contig 16060 bp, 26 predicted proteins | sample ANMaggSeSYBR02J3_FD_182658 | JGI IMG/M metagenome (GOLD analysis project Ga0255419, IMG submission 182658) | Sediment cell enrichment communities from methane seep in Santa Monica Basin, California, United Staets - ANME aggregate JGI... | ecosystem: Environmental > Aquatic > Marine > Cold seeps >...
CTAAAATAATCGTTTATATACCAACAATGCATATTAATCTTTCTCCACAAGTATAGTCCACTCTAACTCCAAAACCAAGTCTTTTACATATACTTTTTTCTTATTTTCTTTTTTAACATATTGATGAAGTTCTTCTATGTCAAAAATAAGCCATCGTTTATCCTCTTCAATAACCATCTTTTCAGCTTGTGAATTAAAACTTCCACTTTGAGCTGGTGTTCCATCTGGTAGTTTTATCATTTCTCTAACATCAAATCTGTAAAAAGCATTTTTTCCTTTTAATATACCAGCAATATTCCAAGAGGCTTTTTGTTTGGGGTACTCTATGGCTTGTAAATATTTTGAAAATCTATCAACTATATTACTCACTATAAAATCTTACGAGGTTCTTTATAAACAAAACCTTCTTTTTGATATTTAATTAAATTTTTTGTAAAAGGATAAATCTTATCTCCTTCATATAAACCATATTTATCTTTTTTCCATTCATACATACTAACCTTTTTATTTCCTTTAGGATCAGTTGTAATAAATTTATTACTTATTTCCCAAGCTTTTATGTTAAAAGTTTTTCCATCCCACTTAGAAATATTACCACAATTAATCATAACACCTTTAAGCGTTGGTTGAAGATTTACATCAATATAAAACTTATAATTAAATGCCAGTTTTTTAATAGTGTATAAAATTTTATAAGCCATTAAAGATGGTTTGCCTATCAACACTAAGTCAACATCCCACGATACCCAATCTTCTAAAACTCCACCACAAACATATAAATCATAATCAAGAAAACTAATTTTATTTTGTTTTTGTAAACTTTCTAGTTCTCTAACAAAAGCTTGAAATAAGGGATGACGTATTCCACCTATAGCTAACCAATTTTTACTAGAAAAAGTACCATAAGACACAGATCCTTTCCAAAACTCAGTTCTATAGTGATCTTTGATATTCATTATAAATTTAATTCTGATAGACCTTCTCTGCTTCCAATATTTCCTTTTACAAAAGTATTAAAAGCTAAACTAATTCTAAGATTATTATCTTGTTTAGTTTCAACCGAATGATTTAAATAAGAGGGGAACAATAATATATCTCCTGATTTAACAGGTATCCACCAAGTAAGAGAGTTCCAAGTGTATTTATTTGTTTCAAAATTAATTTGAGAGTATTTATTTTTATGAAAAATAATTTTATCGTGAGCTTCTTCTGCTTTTACATACAGAACACCAGACACAATTGAGTTAGGATGTTCGTGAGAATGATGATGTTCACCTTTAACATTATAGTTCAACCACGATTGTGTAATATATGGAGTAATTTTATTATAGGTTGCAAAAATATTTTTATAATATTTATGTGATTCTTTTGTTAAATCATCTTTTAATTGCTTCAAAGGTTTTTCATTTAATACATAAGAATTAATTGTTTTAGAATTACCTTCATCTTTTTTCAAATTATTTTTTTGTTTATCAAAAAATAAAATTTCTTTCTTAGTAAAATTTCTGTTTAAAGAAGTTTGATACACTGCTGTGGGAAATAACGAGTGAACTATATCTTTCATACTTATAATAAATTTTTATATTTTTTTAATTTTATGTGCCTAGGAAAACCTATGGAAGGTCTTTGATCATATATAAGATGTTCATTTGTTCCATTAATTTCTACGTAATGAAGAAAAATTTGTGTACAATAATTATTTTTTAAGATCTCTCTGTTATGAGCTAAATCTGCTCCCTTATAAAGTAACAGATCTCCCGCTTCTAATTTAATTTCAATTTTCTTTTTATTAGAAAATAAATAAATAGGCCACATACCTCCAGATATATTTAACGTTGCTGATATTTCACAACTTGGTCTATCTATGTGTTTTGGTAACACAGCTCCTTTGTCGTAAATTCGCAAATAAGAATAGGTTGGAAAAAGTTTCTTGTTAGTTTTCTTTTCAATCATAGGTCTTAAATTATTTAAGATAATTTCAGAACCATAATCTCCATAACAAGAATAGTGTCCTTTTGCTAAAGAGTCATGCCATACACCATACCAACTGTTTGTTTCCAACATTTTATTTTCATAAAAGTTAGCCACTACGTGTCTTTTTAAAAAAATACATTGATTAACAAATGCAGCTAATTCTTTTGATATAGCGTTTCTTACAACTAAATATTTATTTTTTTTAAAACTCACTTATTTCATTAACTCCTTGTTGGCAAAAAGAATAATAACCAGTTATAATACTTCTTTCTTTTTTTAAATCAGGTTGACCCTTGTGTGTATGTGTAAAATAAGCAGGGAAAATACATACTCTACCCACTTTACTTTCTATTGTTTGTTTATCTCTATAAAATTCAGTGCCACATTTGTGTGAGGTTAAATAAATTTGCACACTTAATACTCTATATGGAGTTGTTAAACTTACTTCTGAATGATAATTTTTAAAACTTTGTCCTTTTTTAAAAAGCTTGTATCTTAATGTGTCTAAAGTCCATTGTGAAGAAGTCATATTTACTTCAGGATAAATTTTAACGTACAGTTTAATTAATTTTTCAAGTTTTTCTAAAAAAATTAAATTCTTGAATTACAATATCATTATAAAAATAATCTAATATTTTATTTGATTTTAAATTTTTTTTATAAGTTTTTATAAGTTCATTACATTCTTTTGAAGAAAGAACATCATCTTTTACTAATATAAAATTAGAACTCACTTGAATTGAGGACCTGTAATCCAGCCAACTAAAGAATATCTGTGTCCTTTAGTAACGGGTGTCACTTCATGTAAAGTATAACTAGGAAAAGCTAAAAGTTTTCCTTGATCTTTGGGTAAACAAGTTGGATCGCCACCAGTGTGTAATTTTAAATCGCCACCTTCGTATGTATCTGGGTCGGATAACAACAAAGACATTGATAATTTTCTAACTGGTCCTTTGTACCAAGTATCAATATGCTTTGTATAAAAATTATCTGGTGCTTTATAATACGTAAATTGTAAGCCTTCAATAAAACCAAATAAATCAAATTGATGAAACTCGTTGTTTAATCCTGTTATTATATCTGTTAATCTTCTAAAAATCCAATCAGTTTCGGCGCTTGGCCACATCCAATTAATCTTAGACAACCTAGCTTTTGGTTCCACTCCGTTTCGGACTGCACCATCTACCATTGCAAATTGTTTACCTAATTTAATTATTTTTTTACACTCTTCTTTTGAAAATGCGTTAGGGTAATAAGAAAAAGACTCAATAGAATCAGGTTTAAATGGCCATGCTGCTGGACCATGTTTAATACTTTGTTTCTTCTTTTCTTTCTTTTTCATTCTGTTAATTTAACATTAAGTTAAATTGGATACAACGTATATTATTCTATTTTATCCCAAACTTGATTTGCTTCATTCCACACATGTAGTGTGCCATCTTCAGGGTATGCAACTGGCGCTTGCCAATCACTATTATCATCTAACGTCCAAGATGGGAATGGCTGTTTTGAAATAAATATGTCCTTAGCTTCATCATAAGTATCATCTACGCCAGCAAATTGTTTTCTAAAAGTATTATTGTAAGAAGTTTGAACCCATTTAGTATCTTGACCATATAGTGATTTACAGAAAGCGATACCAACAGCTTCGTCTTCGTTACCACTATCGTTTTTAACACAGTCATTGTTAACAACTATAACTGTTTTAACTTTGTTATTATCATCTAATTGAGCGAAATGTGCCATTATGCTGTGTAACTCCCTGACCCATTAAATTGCATTATTGTATCTGAACCTGATGTTGTAACTGTTGGAGATCCTGTTGTGGTTCCTGAATAATCAGCTGTTGCAACTTTAATAGCAACCACTCCTGATCCTCCACTTCCAATTGTGCTACCGCCTGGACCGTCAGTATATCCTTGGCCGCCTCCACCGCCGCCGGTGTTTGCAGTTCCATTTTGTGCTCCTGGAGCTTTTCCAGTGGATCCCCCACCGCCGCCGCCAGTTCCTCCGGAACCTGCTGACGCCGCTGGTCCAGAACCTGCTGGGTTTCTAGCGCCGCCGCCTCCGCCGCCTCCGAGAGTCGTGCCTAAAATAGCTACAGTTGCTCCTGCTCCTCCAGCACCAGAGTTACTACTAGAGTTATTTCCTACGGCACCAAATCCGCCGCCACCTCCAGCTGTTGATTGAGCTGATACACCAGAACCTGAAGGTCCTGCTTGAATTCCACCATTGTTTCCTTCTGAAGGAGAAAAACCTCCAAGATTACCTTGTCCTGCTGTAGCTCCAAAATAGTTGAAACGATTTCCACCACCTGATCCTCCAGGGGCTGCTGCGTACCCACCATATGGATCTGTTGGAGTTGGATATTGAGGGTTACTTGTAGATATGTTGGCTCCAGCTCCTCCGCCAGAAGATGAAAAACTTATGCCTGTTCCGATAATAGAACTAACAACTCCTTGATTACCACCACTAGATTCAACTCCACCAGCACCTACTGTGACTGTGTAAGTTTTTCCAGCAGTTAGTTCTTGAGCTGTATCACTTCGAATACCGCCAGCCCCTCCGCCGCCGCCGATTCCGGAGCCCCCTCCGGAGCCTCCACCAGAAACAACCATGAAGTCTGCGTTATATTTTCTTGCGCCTTGTCTTTGACCAAAACCTGATGCTGATCCAGCACCTCTTGAAGCTATAATTGGCATCTTTCTTTATCCTCCTAGTTTTACGCGAACTGTGTTTGAGCTGCGAACGCTGTAAAAGCAGCATCGCCAGTTTTAATTACAGTGTACGTGTAAATATCAACAGAGTTAGCGTTACCAGCTGTTGGCGCAGCACCGCCTTGCCATTCTGGAGTTACGCTTGATCCATCGATTGTAAAAGCGTTATTGTAATAAGGAGTGCCTGTATTTGTTGTTAAGAAAGCAAAAGTTACAGACTCGCCTGTATCCATAATATTATTTAAAGAGTTTGATCCATCACCTCTAACATTAACTGTAAAGTTACCTGCTGAAGCAGATGTGTGGTAAAGAACAGCTTGTGTAATTAAATCATAGTTTACTGTTCCAGTTGTACCTGTTGCAGCGATAGTTACTTTTTCTGCTAGTTGCTGAATTTTACCAGCTCCTAAAGTTACTCTTCCAATTCCTTTTGGAGTTAACGTCATGTCGATGTTTGAGTCACCACCTGTTACTGATAATGCAGGACTGTTACTTGTCGCTGCGTTAGTAACTGAAAATTCGTTAACAGCTGAACCCGTTGTAGCAAATTTAATTTGCTCATTAGAGTTTTCGTCTAAGATAGCTTTTGTATTATCGATGATAATATTTTGACCGTTAGTATCTAAGTCAGCTGAAAGTTGTGGTGAGAAGTCTGAAGATAATTCTGTGAAAGCTGTATCTACAATGTTAGTGCCATCACCATATACCATCTTCGTTCCTTTGTCAGCTGCAGCCCATACTACTCCAGATCCTGAAGTTGTTTTGACTGTTACTGAGTAAGCGCCTGAAGTGGCATTATCTACGATGTAAACTTTTTCTACTACAGGAACAACCACATTAACGTTTGTTGTAATAGTTCCAGTTAATTGTAATACTGCATTTTTTCCATTAGAAACCGCACCATTTGAAACTGTTAATGTTGCACCTGTTGTAGCATTAAGGGCAACTGCTTCATAACCAGCAATCGCTTGTTCTACGATTAATAAGTTTGTATTTGTAATTTGTCCCCATGTTCCCGAGTTTTCACCGGTTGCTTGGACTGTAAGTTTCAAAAAACTTGATGTTGAATTCGCCATAATTTTTTACTCCGATTTGTTATTTTTATTAAATTTAAGCTGCGGTGTCAACCTCTCTCCACGTGGCGGTTGTGCCGGTATCAACGGTTTCCCAGATTAAAGCATTAAGCGATCCAGTGGCTATTGTCAAGCCATTTCCTGTTAAACTTACTGTCCCCGTTCCTTCTAAACTTACACTACCAAGTGAACTTGTCAAGTTTATTCCTGAAGGAGAAGCTATAGTATTTGGTGTTCCTGGAGCAGTTCCAAGGGTCATTGTCATATTTATTCCGGAAGGAGCTACTTGTATCGAATCAGATACTCCACCCCAGTCTAAAGCACCCCATGTGGATCTACCCCAACCAGCGTTAATTTCACTAGATATTCCTACATCTGCAACAGTAGGTGTTAAATTAAATCCTGTTATATCGGCTTTATCATTACCGTCATTATTCCATAAACCTTGACCCCATTCTTTTCTACCCCAACCCGTATTAACTTCGGCAGTTATATCTACAGAACCAAGACTAGCAGTTAAATCAAAACTTCCAGCAATAGTAGTTCCAGGTATACCCCAACCTAATCTTCCCCATTGTTGTCTACCCCAACCAACGTTAACTTCGTTTGTTATAGATACTGAACCTAAAGTTGCTGATAAATTAAATGTGCCTACAGCACCAGCTTCGTTTGGAGATCCCCACGTTTGAGCACCCCACTCAGTTCTGCCCCAACCAGTATTAACTTCTGCCGTAACATTTTCATTTCCTAAACTTAAACTTAGAGGGAATCCAGTTACTGATGCAGTAGCAACAGTTTCATTTAATCCCCACGGTTCGTTACCCCATTCAGCTCTACCCCATCCAGTATTAACTTGAGTTCCAATAGTTACAGATCCAAGGCTTGAAGACATTTGAATACCAGTTGGTAAAACAGTTCCAAAAACTCCCCATGATCCTGTATTCCAAGCATCTCTACCCCATCCTGTATTTATTTCTGATCCAATAGTTACACTTCCTAGAGAAGCTGACATTCCTATGCCATTTGGAAAAGCATCAGTATTTGTGGCTGCACCCCATTGATCAGCTCCCCAAGTTCTTCTACCCCAACCAGCATTTACTTCGGCGTCAGCAGTAACACTTTGTAAACTTAAACTTAATGGAAATCCTGTTACTTGAGGGTTAGCATTATCTTGATCATTCCATTGTCCTGCACCCCAACTTAAAGATCCCCATCCATCATTAACAATGTCGACAGGTCCTCCCATGCCAATACCATGATAGTAACAATAATAAAAAAAATCGGCTGCACTTGGAGGAGTAATTTCTACATATCGAGTCGTTGCTGAATTAAAAGATCCACTAGCGTAATCAGAATAAGGAACGGATGATCCATCTAAATTATAAACAACTCCTGTTTCTAATCTTCCTGAGTTAGGATTTGATGAATCGTTTGTGAATAATAATGGGTGACCATCATTTGTGGCATCGTCTTGATTAAATCTTATTGTGGCACCTTGAGTCCACGTAATAGTTCCAGGTCCAGTAGAATTTCTTACACCATCTAAATAAAATACATTACCTGAAAAACCAGTGCCATACCGTGTGCCGGTTGCTACGGTAACTGTATAAGTTTTATCCGCCATAGGAGGTTCCTCCTATTATCCGGATATTCTTAATATCGCTGCTGAAGTTGTAAATGCTGGAAACTGAATAGTAAACGTTCCTGATGTTGCAGTTTTATCGCCACCAAAATCTAAAACAACAACGGCGTCTGTAGTACCAGAACCCGCTCCCATAGTTGTGTTATAAATTAATGCACCTCTTGCTGTAAGAGTTACACCTGTGAAAGATAAATCAGCAAAGTCAGTTATCGCTACGCTTGAAGCTACTGAAGTTCCACTGTTGACCAACGCTTTACCACCTTGAGTGTAAGTCCCTGTGTTAGAAACTTGGTTTCCTGTACTGTCTCCTGGGTAAGTTGCTGTTGATGCATTTAAAGTAGCTGAACTTGTATAAAGTGCTAATTTAAAAGTGTCACCACCTGTTTGTTTGAAACTGTGGTCTCCATCTAAAAGTTCTTTTTTAAAACTGTTACATACTGCTTGCGTTATTGCCATAAAAACTCCTTATTGTTTTCCAATTCGAGGAACACCACTTTGATATTCGTCTCGTCTTCGTCTTCCCATTTGCTCGATTGAGAATCCTTTGACTGCCTCAACGTATTTTTTATCATAATGTTGTAACATGTCAAGCGGACCTTTCAAAAATCCGTATGCCTCTACTAGGCAAGCATACAATAAGCCATTGGGAAATTTTTCGCTTAAGTATGTAGTAGTATTTGTACTCGATAATCCTTGAGGTTTCAAGATATAATTTAACTGAATTGTGTATGTAGCATTAGGGACCGGGGCAAAAACTAAATGGCTCTCATCCCAATAGCTATAGTATTTAGGTACACCTGTTGCATCAGATTTGTTATATTCTGCCATAAAATTAGTATCTCTATAGTCTAAAAAATCTCTTTCAGTGCCTGCTCCTACACCACTAGAATCTACAATTTGAGCAGATCTGACAATTAAAAGGTCAGATGGATTTTGTACGTATCTTTGATTAACGGTCAACAATGCTGTCGCATAAAATCTATTATTATCAGAGTCTACGTCTCTAAGTAGTCTAAATTCAGCGTCTTGAATAAAACCATTTAAAATAGTGTCAGTAAAAACATTACTGTCAACCTCTGTATAATCTCTAATTTTTGTTTTTAATTCATCGTATGTCATGCTCTTACATTAACAGGTCCTACTAAAACTTCAAGACCTCCTCCATTATCGGTTGATGTTGCGTTAGATTTTAAATTAAATTTAAAGCTGTTTGTTTGAGTTAACGTAGCTGGTTGACCAGTATAAGGAACTGATGTTTCAATCATGGTAATTTTATAGCTTCCAAAAACTTTAGCTCCACTGTCATGAGATCTAGCCGTGGTATTAGGAGGCACAACTCCTCTAAATGGTGCAGCTGTTCCTCTAATGCATCCAGTTAAATCATTTCCTGAAACTCCTGTATACTGAATAGTTTCATCTTCAATTTTACCCGCATCGATTGTTCCATCTTGAGCGTGAACTTTTTCAATAACAACAAATCCTGAAGTTGGAAAGATAGTGGCATCAGTTAAAGTAATTGTATTAGCGGTTGTTGTAATGTCTCCATTTAAAGTTGTTCCTAATTGAAGAGTATTTGTTGTAACTCCTCCAACAGGATTTTTAACATCTTGAAATCTTACAGCGTCATCTGTCAACATAGTGCTGTTAGTTTGAGCAACGGTAACGAGAGTTGAAGATCCAATTGTTGTAAAAGGATTATTGTCTAAAAAATCTACAGTTGCAGGTTCAACTCTTGCGGGTCTTGGATGAGGTAAACCTTGAGGATCTGCTGTATAAGGTTTTGGATCTAATTGAGGTTGTTTAGGTTCAAACTCAGAAGTATGAACTCTAGCACCATTCCATTCTCTTACCATTTCTCGATAAGGAAAAGCTAACCCTGATCGATCAGAAATAAATAATGCATATTTTCCTTTTGATAAATTACTCATAATTAAGTTGTTGGGTAGTAAGTCTTAGGAGAAATATATGTGCTCGTAGACGAACCATCTTCTTCTAAAGCTCTACTCAACTCATCCTCGTATAGTAGTTTTAAATTTTGTGTTTTTTCAGGTGCATATTTTAAACTTAAATAATAAGCTAATCCTGCACACATACATGGAACGAATCTGTAAGGAACATTCGTTGCGTTTGTATACGCTCCTGAATCTTGTATTCTTTGTTCATACCAAAAATTAATTACATTTCCATTTTCAGTAGAACTTGGTGTTAAGTATAATCTTATAATAATTCTATCAATTAATCTTTGCACATAATATTGTGATGGCTGACCTGTTGCAGTTTTATTAGATAAAGCTTGATACTGAGATCTAGATATTTTTTCTAAAGGTGCATCAACATTAGATGAATTTCTATAAGACATTTCTAAGATCTCTGCTGCCCCATTTACAAAATTAGTTACAGCAGCTCCATTACTGTGAGTAGCCGCTGTGGTTCCGTTAACGCCTCGAGCAACTCCTGTTAATTCTAAACTGTTAAATCCTGTATAGCTGATGTTTTCTGAACCAACATTAATTGTGCCTGAAGTTGGCATTCCTGTTTTTGAAGCCAATGTAATTCCTGTAGTTTGTGAGTCTGTAGTTATGGCTGCGGATAGTGTAGTGGTAACTCCGTTTGAATTACCATCGCCCGTGGATCTAAACAAAATGTATTCGCTAGTTCCATTTACCAAAGTAATATTTGTGTTTGCTACTTCCCAATAGTGAAGACCTCTATTTCCCCATTCAGAAAATAGAATATTAAGAGATCTTCGAGCAGTTTTTAAATTATAACCACTCATATCAAATTGTCCTATTCGATTATAAGACTCTTCGATTATCTCATCTATATAAAATGTTTTCTCAAAAACATTAGTGCCCGAAGTAGTATTTGGCATTGTTTAGCCTCCTACGTGTTATTTCCGCCACTATGAAATATAGAGCAAACAGTTACGTGTTCAGTTACAAACGCCACTGTCAAATCTGAAGTAAACAGAATTGGCTGTGGAAAATTAATAACGATTGGTAACGTAGTTGTAGCTGTGCCTGTAGTTTTGTATTTAAATTTTACAGTCCCTGAAGCACCACCATCTTTTAAATGAAAGTCTCCCGAAGCCCCTGTTGTATTTAATACAACACCATAAGCTCTTGCTCTTCCTGCAACAACAATTTTATTTTCAGTAGTTACGTTCGTGTTTGCTATATCAGCTTGATACATATTTTCTCCTATTAGTGCGGGTGGGTATTAAGATCAAAAAGTCTTAAAATTTCCCACCCGCGTAATTAAATTAGATAGCTAAATCTAAAGTTTGTGATCCAACAACTCCAACGAATGTTAAAGTCATTGTTACACCAGATGCTCCTGGGTCACTGTTAACAACCGCCGCAACTTCATCAGAAGTTGTTAAAGCGCCGTCAGTTCCAGAAATACCTCTAAGACCGTTACAACCGAAAATTCCTTTGAATCCAGTTGAGTTAACAGCCACTGTTATACCATCAACATAGTCATCAGTGTCAGCTTGAACTCCAATGTCTTGTAAGTTCACAGCATTTGTTGCTGCCACATCTACTGTAACCATTACCGCTATTGGTAAAAAGTTATCAGGCATTCCGATAGATGCTTCATTTCCGCTTGTAGCTCCTGAAGCAATCGTCACTGTAGCTTGATATGTTTGAACTGTAAAACTGTCTGTTGCTATCGAATTAAGTAATAACGCTCCGCCTCTTGAAGCAGCTGTCGTATTAGCTTTATTCGCAGAAAACAAATCAGCAAGTTTAGTTACCACACCCGTAGATGTGTTTTTTGTAATAGCCTCAAATCCGTTTTCCGAACGTACTGGACCATTAAACGTTGTATTTGCCATAATTATATCCTCCTAGTTATCGAACATAGTCTCTAGGCCGTCGACTATACCGCGTCTATGTTCTAATTAATTGTATAGTGATTAAGATATATAGCAGATTATTAAGAAGTGCAAGAGAGCCTTATAAGAAAGTACGATTTCAGCGATGTAGCGTTTTATTAAGTAGCTACTGAAACTTCGGGTGCAGCGTCTTCGATCTTACTAGAAAGAGTGGCTATTTTAGCTTCCTCTTCCTTGATTTGATTGACAACTTCTCTTATTTTTTTGTCAATCCTAACCATATCCAAAGTGTACCTTTGGTTGTCACGCTGATGCACCGCCCACTCTGTCTCTAGACCCCTCTTCTTCTTGTAAAGGTCTCTGACTTGTATTTGCATCTATAACCTCCTCATAGGTTATCCATATTTTAGATGAACTACTAAATCCATCTTTCTCCCATTTTATATCATTTTTTCCTAGGTTGTCAACTAGGGCATCGTTAAAGGCTTCGCTGTTATCATCAGACATCATTTCGAAGTCTGCGTAATAGCCATATGCTCTGATTTGTACACGGAAGTTTTTCATGGTTGCTTTTCTTTCTAACATAAAAAAAGGGGGCTTTACAGCCCCCTTTTAATTTAATTATTTAATGATTAAACGCCTGGTGTTCCGAAGATACCTCTGAAGTCAGATACGCCAAATACGTATCTTTCTCTAGCTTTGTATCTTACGTTTCCAGTATCAAAGTCACCTTCCATAGCTGTGGAAATTGGTGTTCTTACGAACATTTTCATTCCATTAGGTACGTCAGTGATAATGAAGAATGCATCTGGATCAGTTAAGAAATTATTCACTCTATAACCTTGAGGAATCATTCCCATAGATCTGATTGCATTGATGTCATTGTCAGCTGTAGCAACTCTACCTTCAGATTTCATCAATCTTTCAGCAGTGAATTGAAGCTGAGAAGGAATAATCATTTTTACTCCTTTAGCTGCAATTTTTAGACCTCTTTCGTCTGTCATCGCAGCGATCTCTATAAGAGACGACTCCAATGAAGTTTCGTTTAAGTCTGCATCTGTTGCAAGTCTGTTTGATACAGTACCAGCGATCGTTGGGTGTGACGTACTCATTAAAGCTGTGCTGTCTCCTGATTGGAAAGTTGTAAATCCATTAACTAATGGGTTTACTGCTTTAACTTGTTTCGTGTTCGCCATCGATCTCGCTAATGCTTTTGTATATCTAGACGATAGTCTGTCATACAAGTTGTCCTCGATTGCTTCTTCAGTAAGTGCGAAAGCAAGAGCCACTGTTTCCATAGTGTATCTCGCAGTGTAAGTCTCTTGAGCTGAGTCAAAAGTTACAGCTGAACCTTCCGGTTTTACTTGAGCATTCGCGAAACCTGATAACATAACTTCTTCTTCAAACGCTCTGTCTGAAGTTTCAGTCGCATAGATTTCAGCATGCTGATTCTCGTAACGTTTATATTCTAGTCCGAATAGTGCATTCAGACCAGGCTCTAGTTCTTTAACTAGTTGTCCTCGTGATATTGCCATAGTTTTATACTCCTATTCTACTATTATATTCCGGCTACTGCCGCTTTGTAGAAGTGTTCATTAATCGTAACAACGAAATTAACATTTGAAGTTGTTAAATCATTGCCATCTGGATTTTTGCTCACTCCCATTACTTTTAATTGATTCGTTACGGTGCTTGTTGTCGAATCATCCAACTCCACTTTAGAGACGTTGTTAGCTGAGTCTCCTGCTGTGTACAAGATATTGTACAGTCTGAAGACATCAGTTTGCTCTGATGCAAGTGTGTTGTCTGATTGGATTTCAAACCTTTCGTACGGATCATCCGCCACAAAACCAACTATATCTGTAGCTGCATTATTTGCGCTAAGATGGTTAGCAAATGTAGGCTTCTGTGTGCTTGAGTCAGTAAAGAAACAACCATTGAATGAACCAAGTAGTACATCCCCTGCCGCTGCTACGCCGATTGTACCGGCCGCTAGAGCTTTAACGGGATCTTGAAAGAAGATAGCACTATTGTTCGTGTTATCTGTCTTGTACTCGGACAAACCTTGATTGTCATCATTCTGACCAACTTTTCCGATTGGTTTTAAACCAAACGCGCTGTCTTTGTTTGCCATGTTTTTTTCTCCTATTTAAGACCTATTTCTAGATCAGTTGTTTATTCGTTGGTTAGTTAGAAATAACTAAATAATTATTTCTTCGTACCACCGAGAACACGAGACTGCCTGTCAATATTGATAGGCATTCTTTTATCTTGGTCCTTTAAGAGATCGTTATCAACGGCTTCCATATTATCTCGCCCTTGTTTCTCATAGTACTCCATGTACTGCTTTGCGAACTCGTTCGGTATCCTAGCCAAAACTAGGCCACCTTGACCGATCACTCCCTTGTATTTACCAGTTTCGTAAGAAGCGTAAGCCGATAGATCGATGTCTTTGTACATTGGATCATCAGCTCTTACTAATTCATATCCAGACCTTAGTCTTTTATGAATGTTCTTAGTATCATCAAATCCCAATGACGACTCTCTAAGCCATCTGTGCTTAAACCCTTCTGGTGCAGGGGGTGCATCTAATAAAGATGGTGGAGACCAAACTTTAGGTCTTTCTGTTTTAGACCTTGTCTGACTCGCACGGGAAGTTTGTTTTTCAGTTTTTTCTGTTTTCATATGCCTATACCTCCTTCGTGATTTTACGTTTTGATTTTGCATATTCATCAAGTGGCACACCTAATTTTTTAGCTATTGCTACCTCTGACGGCGTGAGTCTTTGGATTTTGCGACCTGTCTTTGGACTACGCGTTGCCGAAGCAACAGTCTGTGTAGGTTTACTAGTCGTTTCTTTGACAGTATTACCAAATTTGTGGGGGAATTCAAGTGATATTCTTCTGTCTATCTCTGAATAGTACTCTTCAGGGTTTCCAACAGGGTCATAACCCTCTTCCTCTGTCAATATCCTGTGTATTACACGAGCTCCTTCAGTCATTACAGGGTCTTTATTGAACCATGTATTCTTAGAAGCCCACTCTTCCGCTCTAGGATCTCTAGATTGAGTAGGTTGTGTCTCTTGATTAGTTGGTTGATTTACAGGTTGAGCTTTCTTAACTGATCTACTTTTCATTTCAGTTAGTCTTGCTTCCTCATAACCTAGTTTTGAGATTTCAGCTTGTGCAACAACTTCAGCTTTCATATCGCCATCTTCCCTAGCTTTAGCTAATTTTGCTACTGCAGCCTCCATACCTGACTTAATTCTATTTTCCATTTCAGAAACATAACCTGTATCTAATTTGGTTAATCTAGTTTTAAGTTTTTCTTGGTCGGCTAAAACACCTTGAGCATACGTAGTAGCTTCATCTCTTTGTCTCTCAGCTTCTCGTAATTTTCTAGTGAGTTTTCCGATTCTTCTTTTTACTCCTTCAGAGTAATCATCTAATTCTTTCTTTTGTTCTTCCTTCGGTGTTTCTTTTACTTCTTCTTTTTTCTCTTCACTTTGTTCTTGATTGTTCTCGTCAGTTCGAACATCCACATGCTCACTAGATTTCTCAGGTGTGTCATTGGACTCAACACTGTTTTCAGTACTCTCAACATTTTGCTCCTCTTTCTGTTCCTCTTTAATTTCGATATCGGCACCAGGTCCGCTGGTATCAATATCTACTGTTTTTTCTGCTTCTGGCATAGACCTCTCCTATGTTAGTATTGATGATATATATCTTCGGGGTTTTCTATTGTGGCTAAAACTTCATCATCGTTTAAAAGTCTAACCTCCCCGCCATCGATTTGAATTCTGGATCCCGCATATCTTGCAAAGATTATCCAGTCTCCTTTTTTGCACCAAGGACCTTCAGGAAATTTTTCCTTATCATAACAATTTGGTCCCATTGCTAGAACTAAACCACAAGTCGATGCAACTTGCTGTCGTTCCAAAGTAGATTCTGTGTGAATAATTCCACCTTTACTTTTTTCCTTCATTTTAAAAGGGAGAACTAATATTCTCCAACCTGTCGGTTGTGGTAATTTAGCTGATTCCTTTTTTTCAAGTGGAACCTTTTTTGTTTTAACGCCTACTAATCCTGTCTTAGGTGTTATTATTTTTGTTTCTGGTGTTCCCGAAACTGAGGACGGTACTTTTGTCATCTTTTGCTCCTTTGTTTAGCAGGTTGGATATTTCCCCTGTAATAAATTGGTAGGCATGTGCCTAACCTAACATATATTTGTACTTTTCCATATTGTCAACCCCGCCGCCAATCATGGCGTCGCCTATCTGTTGATATTGATCTTTTAATCTTTTCTGTAATTGTATTATTATTGTGCCTTCATCAAAATCAGCCATCGTATGCCTCCAATTGTTCAAGTTTTTCTTTTGCATGTCCTATTTTTCCTAATAATTTATCTACTTCTTGTACATGTTGTGGATGTTCTCCAATACCTACAGAATTTTCCAAGTAAATTTTAAGTGTTGCATCTGCCTCTAAAATTTGAGCTTCGTATCTTGCCTCTAATGCATCTACTATTCCTACTTTACTCACGTTTTCCTTCCTTTCCTAATTGCTTCTTTACCTTTTTTAAATATGCTAGCCACCTTTGCCTTACCCATAACTTTGGCTCTCTGTTCACCAACTGTAAGTATTTGGATTTTTCTTGCAAAGGGCTTGCTAATTTTTTTAACTTTTGCAACAGTCTTACGGGCATCCGTAGGAGTCGCAAATTTAATTCGAACAGTATCTTTAGGATTCTCATCGGTATAAAGCCTCCTATCAGAACCTTTCGGTTTCTTACCTGTTCCTGTTTTTGGATCTTTCAT
>Ga0255419_10135_pt2 | contig 15811 bp, 12 predicted proteins | sample ANMaggSeSYBR02J3_FD_182658 | JGI IMG/M metagenome (GOLD analysis project Ga0255419, IMG submission 182658) | Sediment cell enrichment communities from methane seep in Santa Monica Basin, California, United Staets - ANME aggregate JGI... | ecosystem: Environmental > Aquatic > Marine > Cold seeps >...
TCAGAAAACATACGAGCGATTTCGATGGAGAAACTTAAAGATAGCCAAAAAAAGATTTTTTATGAGGGCTATGGGCTTGGGTTAGCTTTTAAATATGGTAATGACCGAGAATTTATCGCCAATAAAATCAGAAAGATAAGGCCGGAGAAGTATCAACAGTCTATTAGCCGGGGTGCACAGCGGGTCAGTTGGTTAATCGGTACGTTTGACCGTAGTAATTGATGAAGGACGTATAAAACGAGTAATTTGGATTAGTAAGCTCATTAAATAACAGAGTGAATTGAATATGAATATTAAAATGAAAAAAAATAAATATTTAGCAGCTTTTATTGTCTTTTCATTAATTGTAGTAGGGCTCTATTATAAGTTGCACCTTGTGAATGTATTGATGGGTTTTGATGAGCTGTTGTTTTCGGGACGCTTTGCCAAAGATGTTCTTGCCGGGATACCTGAGTCTATATGGGGATATCATATTGTTGATTATCAAAATACGGTTGTCTGGATGGGTTTTTTGGCGATACCATTTATCATAATTTTTGGTGATGTATTTTTTTCGCTCTATTGTGTGCACATGTTTTTGACAGTTATGACCCTTTGGGTCACGTATTATTTGTGTCGCAAACACTTCGATCAATTTACAGCATATGTTGCCTTATTCCTATCAGCAACAATGCCATATTTGCTTGCCCTTGAGTCTGCGAATAACATTGGTGCGCTACACCACGCAATATACGGGGTTGGCGGCCATCATGAAGTGTCCCTTTTTGCGCTTCTTGCACTTTTGTTCTTTTTCGATATTTTCTACGATGAGAGATCGAAGCAAAGCTATTTTAGTAACTATCAAGATGAGCCTCAAACCAATCAGAGCCCAATGACAGCTATTTCAAAACTAGTCACAAAAAATCTTACTATACGTTTCTTTTTACTTGGATTGTTTAATGCTGCTGGGATTTTAATTATTTATTCAAATAGTGTGATCGTTCCCATTATATTATTTTCATGGTTTTACTTTGATCCGAAACTTTTTAAGCGCAGATTTATCTATGTTTATATGTCCGGGCTGAGTATTGGCTTGTTGCCAATAGTATCCAGCATTATCGATGCTGGTGAGGTTATGCATCTCGGAAGTTGCGGTACGTCTTTTGATTTTTCGATTCTTTCATTATTTGTACAAAAAGATTTTGAAAGTATATTTTATACATTGTCTTATCTCTTTAATACGATACTTGATTATCTTATGGTTCCTCAATGGGCAGAGGCACTCTTTCCTAGACATATATTAGGGTATGGTTTGTTTTGTGTCTTGATTATGGCATTTGTACGACTTATTCATCTTATCTCTTCAGGAAAAAAAGCACGTGTGAGCAGTTTGACACAAAAAGAATCAGTTGTTGTGGCATTTATATTTACTTTTTGTGTGCTTTTTATATTGTTTCCATCTATTCATCCTGAACCACTTTATTTGATTCCGATTTATCCATTTTTGTTTATTTTGATTGGAAGTTTTTGTTCTCGGCTTTTCAGATATAAGTATAAAATGATCTTTGCTCGATGTGCTTCACTCTCAATTGTATGTACTATCATTTTTTTCGGTATCTATAATGTCTATGCAATAGGAGTATACAGTCCGATTCGGTTTTGTGAGCTGGAGGATATGTTTAGGCTAAAAGGTTTTAATTCAAATCGTATGCCGCAGGGGATAGTGCATCCAATGGGTCGTTCATTTATGTTTCATGACTACCATGAGGCTGTAAGCTTTTCTCAATTTAATCTTGATGCCCCCTATGTAGATTTACATTCAAAATACCCGGAAAAATACACTATTATAAAAGAATATGAATCACTTGAAACATACCCGAGTGATCTTCGCCAAAGCATGTTTAAGATTTTAGGTATGGTTGCAATGGATGGAATGGATGATGCAAGAATTGAAACATTTTATTCATTATTGACACAGTCGTTGCAATATAAGTACCAGCAGTTTTTCCTTGAAGGAACGGCGCTGAGCTACGGATTACGTTTCTTTAGTGAGGTCGAGAAGGGTATGTCGTCCGGTATGATCCAAAGAGCTGTGCCGCAGCAATTTTTACACTATTATTATATTCAGCTTGGAAAGCGCGTTGCATTGCATTTCAAAGATGATGAGGAAGAGAGCATTGATTATTTTATGCGTCTCCTTGTGGCCGAAGCTGATCAAGGCCAGGCCCCATATTTATTATACGGATTGTTAAATGCTCTGAAGACCTTTGACGAAGTTAAAGCGGTTGAATTACAGATTAATGATATGTCGTTAGAATTAAAGAGGATGTATTATTTTTGGAAGGGTTCTGTGACGTATTTTAATGAAATTCACCGCACATATCCGAGTGACAATTTAGCAAACTATTGTCCCGCCAGATTCCGGACAGATTTTATTATGGGGGCTGCAGCTTCTTTCTTGCCATTTGAAATTGACAAAAATTCTATGACTATTATTGATTTAGAGAATACTCAGAGCTATGATCACACAAAGAGCCCGTTTCTGTCTGAGTCTGATATTACTGCATTTTATATGGGAATTGGGTTTAAGACGGCTCTTGTTAATTGTGATAAAAAAAGGGAATTACAAGTAGCGGCAATTGACTCCCCGTATAGAATTCCTTTTCTAGAAGGATACGGATTGGGCATGGCATTTAAATATGGAAATGATCAAAAAACTTTGAAGTATTATAGTGCTGATATAGTTCCTGTAGAATATAAAAGAGCGCTTGAGTATGGATCCAAACGTCTTGAAACATGGATCGGAGTAAATCCGACAGTTTGCATAAGCACTGGAGAAAATGAGTAGAGTGATAAAATGAGCGAGAGAATTAAAAACACAGATATCTTATTGGTTAATCCGCCTGCTGGACTCTCTGAAATGCTTGGTGTGGGTGAGGCATTTGTCCAAAAGTATGAACCCCTTGGTCTATTATATATTGCATCGGTTTTAGAGGAGGATGGTTGTTCCGTAAGCGTTATTGATGCATCAGCAGAACAAAAAGGATTTGCTGAACTACGAAGGTATGTTAAAGCATGTCAACCCGCGGTTATTGGAATCTCGACATTAACATGTAGCGGCGGATTTGTGTATGAATTTGGAAAATGGATAAAAGAAACATTTCCGCAGATCGTGGTTGTTTTGGGAAATGTGCACGCGTCTGTTTTTGCAGAGGCGTATTTAAAGAACGGTAGTTGCGATATCGTTGTTCATGGTGAAGGGGAATATGTTATGCGGGATATCGTAAAGGCTGTTTTGCATAAACGATCTTTGCTATCAATAGCGAATGTATCTTTGTTAGGTGAAAATGGGGAATATGTTAAAACTGGTGAAGATGCAGTAGTTGATGGCCTTGACAAGCTCCCTTTTCCTGCGCGCAAACTTACTGACCAATCTTTGTATGGAATGAGCGAGATCAGTAATCATGTTTTTGTGGGTGGTAAAGGCAGTATAGCAAAAACAATGTTTACTTCGCGTGGGTGTCCCAATCAATGTAGTTTTTGTGTTGTTCATAATAACAGAAAGCAGAGGGTTCATAGCCCACACTATGTTGTTGATGAAATGGAGATGCTCGTGAAAGAATATGGAGCTTCATATATTACGATCATGGACGCGCTTTTTATGGCAAGTAGTGAGAGAGTTCTTCAGATCTGTGCGGAAATTAAAAGGAGAGGACTCAAGGTCAAATGGGGATGTGATGCGCACGTCCGATTTGTAAGTCCTGAATTGGTACGCGCTATGTATTCAGCCGGGTGTTTTAGTCTTGATTTTGGTATAGAGTCGGGAGTTGACCGCTTGCTCGAAAAAGTTAATAAAGGAATTACAATTGAACAAACCCGGCGTGCGATTGATATAGTTAAAAATTATTCAGGCATAAAAATCACGGGTCTTTTTATACTCGGTTTGCCAACAGAAACGTATGAAGAATCCCTTTTGACCATTCGTTTTGCGAAGAGTCTGCCCCTTGATATGGCACAATTCAGCATTTTAACTCCTTATCCAGGAAGCCCATTGTTTAAAGAACTTAGTGAGCGAGGAGAGATCGATACGGGTTTGCGCGAGAATGGAACTATTGATCCATCTGTGTGGCCGCGTTATTCTGCGTATGTTTCATTTACTCAGAATGATCCGATCTGGGTAACGCCGACATTGACGGCTGCTCAGCTAAAACAACTGCAAAAACGTGCGCAACGCGAGTTTTATTTAAGGCCGCAGCAGATAGTGAAACAGCTAAAACGTATTCGACCTGGAAATATGTTGAAAGTGATACGGATAGCTGCAAAAGGATTTTTCTAGGAGTTTTGAAGATATTTTTTGTAGTCTTTGTTGTAAACGAAGAGGTCTAGCCAAAGTAAAAGATTTAGGATGCACCACAGGGAGCGTCCTTGATCCTTTTTACCCGCCTTATGTTGATCCCAAAAAGTTTGAATAGCACCGTGGTTTAGAAAGTCGTATTTTGCGATATTCTTTTTGGAAAAATATTTTGCTATAAGCGGCTCCAGTTCCTTCAAGAACCAGATGGAGTGTGGCATCTCAAGTCCCATATTTTTGCGATTGTATATCTCTTTCGGGAGTATGTCCTTCATCGCTTGTTTTTGGATATACCGCCCGCGCATTCCCTTGATCTTCAATTGTGGAGGAATGGTACTTGTGTAGTCTATCAGCAGTTTGTCCATATAGGGAAAGCGTGCCTCAATAGAATGAGCCATCATAGTGCGGTCATTTTTGACCATTAGGTCGCAAATGAAATAATATTTAATATCGATATGTGAAAGACGATTTAGCTCTTCATTATGTGACAGTGAATTATACATTTTACTAAAAAGGGAAGCAGTTGGAGAGAAATTACTGTGAAGCGGCATAAGCGCTTTTTTTTCATTTTCATTGAGTGAGTGGCGCCAAAAATAATGAGCGGTCGGTATATCAAGCTCGGCTCCAGCAGAAAAACGCTTAGCAAGGAAATCAAAACTTAATTTTTTATACGAGCTTGGAAGGATATGAGCCATACTTTTAATCATGGCGCGTACGGGCTGTGGGATCATAGATCGATACTTTTTGCGTGCGCCATAAGCACGGTGTGTTTCATAGGCATTAAAAACTTCGTCTCCGCCTTCCCCGGAGAGAAGGACGCGTACGTCCTTTTTTGCTTCTTTTGCCAGAATGTATGAGGGGATCGCTGCTCCGTCACCACTTGGCTCATCCATAAAAGCCATATGTTCGACAAAATTATCAAGCACGTCTTGAGGTGTGACGAGTATTTCATGATGGATCGATTGTGCGAAATTTGCCATGAGGCGTTGGTAATGTGATTCGTCAAAGCTTGCCTCGCCCATTCTGATTGAATATGTATGGATATCCTGACTTTTGCCGAGTTCTTTTGTGAGTGCGAGGATCGTACTTGTATCAAGGCCACCAGAAAGTGTTAAACCAAGGGGAGCGTCTGAAATCAAATTGCGTTCGACCGAATTAAGCAAAAGATCGTGTACTTTTTTAGAGGCGGTCTTTTCATCAGTTCGATAATCAACATCGTAAGAAAGAGAGTAATACTCTTGTTCAGTTATTGTGCTTTTATCAAGATCGACCTCGATCAGATGACCTCCGTCAAGTTCAATGATATCTTTAAAAGGTGTATGATGTCCCGGCATATAAGCAAGTGATAAAAAGTGATATATCGCTTCATAGTCAAGTGTGCCGGAAAAACAGGGCAGCTCCAGAAATGATTTTATTTCAGATGAAAAATAAAGGGTATTGCCATAACGCATGTAAAAAAGAGGCCGAATGCCGTAAAAATCTCGAACGATATACGCTTTGCGGAGTTGTTTATCATAGAGGCAGAAGGCAAACATGCCTGAGAGGTGCTTAAGAAATGAAATTCCGATTTCTTCGTATAAATGGAGTAAAACTTCTGTATCTGAGGTTGAACGGAAAGCGTATTTTTTGTCGAGCTGAAACTGCTGGCGAAGATCGCGAAAATTAGTCACTTCACCGTTATAGCACATCCAAACAGTTCCCTCAGTATTAGACATCGGGAGATGCGCATTTTCACTGAGATCTATAATATTTAGCCGTGCATTACCAAGAGAAATATTTGTATCGTGGTAATAATCAATACAATCAGGCCCACGGTGACGGAGAATGTTTGTCATCGATTTGATATGGTTTTTGTCCATATCTGATATTTGACCGTCAAGTTTTAAAATTCCGGCTATGCCACACATAAAATAACAAAATCTGAATGTTTAATTTGTCAACGTGGTGTAGTATAATAAATATTCTAGATATAGACAACTGTTTTGCTACTGTTAGGTACCTATGGACTTAAGTATAATTATTCCCTGTTATAATGAAGAAGGAAATATCTTTCCGCTCGTCTCTGAAATCACAGAACAGTGTAGTCTCCGGAGCATTGCCTGTGAGATCATATTTGTCGATGACGGGAGCGTGGATAAGACCCTTGAAGAAATTATGGTATGCCAAAAACAATATGATAATATCATATGCGCCTGTCATGAGACCAACCAAGGGATCCCTGAGGGGTGGGCAACCGGGCTTGCTCGTTCGACAGGGACATATATAGTTACCACTGACGCTGATAGGCAATACCAAACGGCCGACATTGTACGGTTGTATGATGTGATTGTTGAACAGAATTGTGATCTTGTCTATGGGTGGCGCAAAAAATATATGACTCATAAAATTATGCGCGTATTTCTAAGCCGCGCATTAAGTTTCTTATTGAACCTTCTTTTTCGCACAAGATTACATGACATTAAATCCGGGTTTGTGATCTATAAGCGAGAGGTAGCAGCGGATATTTTTGCGGACCGCTCTTTCTTTAAAACATTTCAGCATTTTTTTCTAGTATGTGCTCTCAGTAGAGGGTATAGCATTGCGCACATCCCAATTTCATTTTCTGAACGGCAACATGGCCAATCGTTTATAACAAATCCGCTCGCTTTTTCTATGATAGTTCTTACTGATATCCCGAAAGCTATTGTGCGATACAAAAAGAGCTTTCGAAAAAAACGAAAGCAAACAATAGAGGAATAAAAACGAAGGTATTATTATGTGTGGAATCGTTGGTTGTGTAACGAGTAATGACATCAATGCAATGTTGAAGAAGATCTCACATCGTGGTCCTGATGGAGAAGGCGTCCATATTGGCGACGCTTTTCACTTTGGTGTTCGATGTCTGAAAATCACCGATCCTGATAGTGCGACACAGCCTTTTTACAATGAGACAAAAAGCATTTGCATTATTTTAAATGGAGAGATTTATAATTATAATGAGATCAAACAGAAACTTTCCGGACATACGTTTACGACCCAAACAGATACAGAGGTGATCGTTCATGCGTATGAAGAATATGGTATTGATTGTGTTAAAGAGTTTAACGGATGCTTTGCCTTTGCGATCCTTGATGGAGAAAAGATCATTTTAGTTCGTGATCGTTTGGGACAGAAACCCCTTTATTATCATTTTAAAAACAATAGATTTATTTTCGGTTCAGAGATCAAGAGTGTCCTTAGTCAGATGGATACGGTTGTTCCTGATTTATCTGAATCGTTCTTTGCTTTTGAGACGCCGACAGGTCAGTCGACGGTCTTTAAGGATGTGTATCAAGTTCCCCCCGCCTCGGTTTTGACATATGCAGATTCAAAAGTTTCGATTAATCAGTACTGGCAACTTGCTGAATGCAACCGGCATGATTCCGAAAAGGACTTTATCGAAGAATTGCGTTGGTTGATTCAGGACTCTGTCCGTCTTCGTATGCGAGGTGCCGGTGAGATCGGACTTTTTTTAAGTGGCGGTCTCGATTCATCTTTGCTTGCGTATCTGGCAAAACCGCAGTATGTTTTTTCCTGTTGTTATGGTGATAACCGTTTCGATGAATCACATTTTATGACTCAGGTTGCACGCGGTATTAACGCCGAGCACATAATTATTCAACCATCTGCTGAAACATTTACATCTGTTTTGCCGAAACTGATCTGGCATCTTGATCAGCCTCTTGCAACAGCTTCACCATTTTCAGCCTACATGCTTGCGGAAGCCGCGCAAAAACATGTGAGGATTGTTTTGACAGGGGAAGGCGCGGATGAGCTTTTTGGCGGTTACGTCAGATATCTTTTTATGCTTTACGGGGATTCGGTGCTTCAGCACAATGCGTATAAAACATATACGGCTATGTCGCAGATCATTAACGGACTCAAAGATATTCCTGATTTTATTGAGCGTTATTTTGCTTTTATTCAAAGAGGAAAAGTAAATTCCTCCATACCAAAAGAATATGTTAAATCCATAGGTGCTAAGTTTACAAACCCGCTCAATGCAATGCTCGCGTGTGATATTGCGATCAGTTTGCCGTCACTACTTATGATGATAGATCGTGTTACCGCAGCATTTGGTATGGAGAACAGATGCCCGTATTTGGATTATCGTATTGTCGACCTAGCCTTTTCACTCCCGCCGGAGCTCAAAATCAAAGAAATGCAGACCAAGTATATCCTGCGGGAAGCAGCCCGTGGAATAGTTCCTGATGAGATTATTGATCGCCGTGAAAAAATGGGACTTGTTACTCCTATCGGACAGTGGTTTTCGCATGAGCTTAAAGATTGGAAAAAAGCACTTCTTGCTGATTTTGAACGTCGGAACATCCCATTTACCAGTAGGCATGAACGAGGAGAGTTCGATCGAACCGAGTATATGAAGATATGTACAGAGATTTGGTTTAAAACCTTTATTGCCTGTCCCTAGGAAGAGAGAATATTTATGCTCAAGCTCAGGACAAATCAATGAGCGGTTCAGATACGCAATAATCCTTGACTTCTTTTTCGGTTATGACATAATTAAGCACAAATACGAGGGTTGCGAAATCTTTGTATAGGCGGGTTAAATGCGGTTGTGTAGACAATTTGGGAGATCAGGGCACAGGAAACTGTGACAGTATAATTATGTTAAAAACAGTGATTAAAGACTATAAAGCGGTTTTTGAAAGGGATCCAGCAGCACGGAGTCTGTTCGGTTGGCTTGAGGTCCTTTTGACATATTCCGGATTTCATGCGCTGTTGTCTCACAGGATCTGTCATTTCTTATATAAACTAAAACTTCCGTTTATTCCACGTCTTTTCTCACAACTTACACGTTTTGTTACAGGGATTGAAATCCATCCAGGTGCGTGCATAGGACAAGGATTTTTTATTGATCACGGAATGGGTGTTGTTATAGGTGAGACTACGATCGTTGGTAATAATGTCACAATATATCAAGGTGTGACTCTTGGTGGAACAGGGAAAGAGGCTGGAAAGCGCCATCCGACCATCGGAAATAATGTCGTTGTTGGTGCCGGTGCGAAAGTGCTCGGAAATATCAAGATTGGGAATAATGTGAAAGTCGGTGCAGGGTCAGTTGTTGTCCGATCTATTCCTGATGATTCAACGGTTATTGGTGTGCCTGGTATGATCGTTCGACAAGAAGGAATTCATCCGAATGAATTAAATCTTGATCATGCAGATCTCCCGAACCCTTTAAGGCAGCGTTTATTGCTGTTGCAAAAAGAGATAGAATGCATTGCCGAGCATATTAATTGCGAAAAAGAGGATTGTGCTATCCGGCATTGCCTTGAACGATTAAATTTAAATAATGATGAAAAAGAATAGATTTTGAGTGGCGATTGGCAGTATGCGGATGGCAATTTTTGTTTCATTTGCTAACTGTTAATGGCAAACTGTTAACTGATTTGAAAAGGAGTACCAATGGAAGAACAAGTAAAAGCGATTTTAGAAAATGAAATTAAACCAGCTCTTGCTGCTGATGGTGGAAGTATTGAATTTGTCGGAATTGAAGACGGTGTTGTTAAGGTCCGTTTGCAAGGTGCCTGTGCCGGATGTCCGGGTGCGGCAATGACCATGAAAATGGGCGTTGAACGTATTTTAAAAGAAAAAGTTCCTGAAATAAAGGAAGTTATAGCTGTTTAATTAGGAGGTGTCTATGCCTGCCTCACGAAGAGAATGCCATAATTTAGATGATGTCTTGTCAGTGAACCGGCCTGTCCAGGTCGTTTTTAAAGCTGATCAAAAAAAATCAATCTATAAAAGTTCTGTTGCTGATTTTGATTCTGGACATATTTTGATTACGCCAATTACCCGAAACGGACGTGCTGCTGGTTTGCGTACCGGCGAAAAGATCAATATTATTTATTTCGGGCAGGATGCGATGTATGAGTTCTTGACTGTAGTGACGGGGTACAGAAAAGAGAACAATGTTACTTTAATAGTTTTAGAAAGACCCCGCCATTGTGGGCGAGTTCAGCGACGAGAGTTTTTTCGGTATTCACTTTTTCAGAAGGCTTCTTTTAAATTGGTTGAGTTTGAAGACGTAGATGGAAAGCGAAAATTTAAGCCCAAGGGCAAAGCTATTGGATGCTATTTTGATGATCTTAGTGGGGGAGGGATCGCCTTTCATACATCTGAAGAATTAGTTGATGAATCATATGTTTTATTTGAATTTGCAATTGACGCTGAAGATAAGACGGAGAAAAGCTTCCGAGAGATAATCAAGATCATTAGGACTAAAAAAATAAATCCTCTTGATCGAAAGGGGGATTTTGAATATACATACGGTTCTTCGTTTGTAACACTTACTGAAGAAAAACAATCGGATATTATTAAGTTCATAATATGGCGGCAAATTGAAGAACGCAAATCTTTACGTCGTGCAAAAGTAAAAAAGAAATAAATCGAAATTTTCGTTGTCGGGTGTAGCGTGCCCCCAGCAATAAAATATAAAAATGAAGAATAACTGTAGGGGCGGGTTGCGACCCGCCCTTCGATAGTTTAGGATAAAAAAAATGGAACTAAAGCTTTATACCGATGGCGGCGCACGTGGTAACCCGGGACCTGGGGCCATAGGTGTTTTGTTGTGTGATTCTTCAGGTGAAGAGATGGTTCGTCATGGAGATTGTATTGGTCAGGCGACCAATAATATTGCCGAGTATTGTGCATTAATAGCAGGCCTTGAGATTGCACGTCAACACAATCCTGATGTGTTGAGCTGTTTCTTGGATAGCGAGCTTGTTGTAAAGCAATTAACAGGTCTGTATAAAGTTAAAAATGAAAGTATGAAAAAGCTTTTTGGCGAAGTGAAAGAGCTTGAAACTATCTTTAATGATATTTCTTTTACTCATGTTCCGCGAACGCATGAGAAAATGCGGATTGCCGATAAATTGGTAAATCAAGCGTTGGATGGCGATTTATAAAGTTTGAATTTTAAAAGGAGTTTTTATGCCTCATGTTCTTGTTTTAGCTATATGTGGATTAATTATTGGAATATTAAGTGGTTTACTTGGTGTTGGTGGGGGATTTGTTCTGGTGCCCATACTTGTATATTTTTTCCATATCTCAATGCATCAAGCTATCGGCACAAGCCTTGTTATAATTATTCCAACAGCACTTTGTGCGAGTCTTATCCATTTCCAAAATGGAAATGTTTCTTTCAAAATGGCCGGAAGTTTAGTTATTTTTACTATTATTGGCGGGCTTATTGGTGCTTACTTTGCTGGTATGTTACCCGCTGCGCTCCTTAAAAAGGTCTTTGCAATTGTTCTCGCAGTCATAGCTGTAAAAATGTTTATTGGGAATTAAAAAGACCACAGATTAGATGTATATTTATTCCAAAAGATTGCCTCTATTTGCTAAAAATATGAATAACAAGTGCTGGTAACCCCGCTTAATGTGCCTTATTCCCACAAATTTGAATGTTCTGAATTCCTAACATTTTGCTCCTAAAAGCCTCTTTTTTTATAGACGTAAAGGTTTTACTATCCATACGCAAGGTGTAACCCCGGCTGAAGCTGACCTTATTATAACAATGGGAGGAGCAGAATCTGATATTAAACCAACTGCTGTAGTTATTGAAGAATTTAATAACAAAGTTTTTTGCTTTAGCTCGGATACTTTTAGCACGGATGTCTGGGTTTTTATAGTCTCAACATGTAACAGTGCCGTGCAGGAAAGTTTTGGAGAGCGATTATTCACTGACTGAATAATAAAGTTCAGTTTTTAGTAGTATGTATTTATTTGTTTATATATAATACGTTTACGCAGTTTATGTTGAATTTTCTTGTTTCGAAAACACTGAAAACTAGCCAGTAAATTGAAAACTTATTCGCCTGTTCAAAATTTTCATGAGTCTTAATCGGATTTATTTCCCCATAGAAACGGATTTTATTTAATGGCACAAAATGTTACGGCATTTATTCATGCATCGAAAGCATACCCGAATATTGCAGGACAACCATCTTTAGTTCTTGAAAAAATAGTTGATCAACCCATTCTCTGCACTGTTATCCAAGCATGTCTTGATACCCCGGAAGTTTCTCAAGTTGTTGTTGTAACGTCAGATAATCCTGATGACGTAATAATTTCCGAGACGGTTAAAGAGTATTATCCTGAACCGCATAAATCTATTTCGATTCATTCTATTCCATCCGCCAAAGAGTATTCATTTGTTCCACAAAGAGAAAAAATGTATCCGGTCGCTTTTCCGTATATGTGGAGACCATGGTATGGGCTCTTTACTGTCAGTGGATACACCGAGATAGCGGCTTATTTTAATAGCGACTATTGTCTTATAATTGATACGTGTCAGTGCGTGACTGTTACAAGTGATTTTTTGTCGCAAGCCGTTAATCAGATCAGTGAGGCGGGAGTTTCATATGGCTTTAATAGTCCCTATCGAAGATTATTCGCATTATCGACGCATTTTATGAATGGTGTTATTGAGCGGAACAAGAGCCGGCTCAAAAATGATATATCCCAGAAGGGGAAAAAGCCGCTCCTTGATGATATATTTACATTGGAAAGCGATTTTAACAATAAGCAATATAAGGCACGTAATGCGAGCCTCTTTAAGAACAATTTCTTTCCGGCATTACGTAAGAAAGAGATCGATCTTTTACGACATCTTTCACATCTTAACCTTCACAATTATCGTAAAGCTTTCGAACGTATTCGCCCACAACTTTCTGCTTTATTTTTGGAGTATCTGGAAATAGACCTCAGTAACGAACAATACGGCGAACTTTCATCAGGCATTGTTTCAAAATCTATCCGCAATTTTGCACAAACTGGGTGTGTCTTGAATTTTGCAGGCAAGACTGATCCGCTTCAGTCCGAAAGACTTGCCGAGTATATCGCGCAAGCCAAAGAAGACGGTGTTAGTTCGGTATGGGTTGAAACGCAGGGAGAATGTCTAAGTTCTGAAAAGATCATAGAGCTTATGCAAAAGGGAATGGATCTACTACTGATTCATGCAAATTCCTTTGTTGATGATCTCGATACCTTGCAGAAGATACTTGAGGCCGTTAATAAAGAACGTTCAGAAGCGTTATATCCTTTTGTCGCCCTTCTTGTAGAAACCTCACCATGGCTTAGTTCAGAACAGGAAGTAATGATCCAGACATTTGAATCTTTGGTTGACCGAATAATCATTCGATCGGGAAATCTGGGAGATCAGGAGACGGGGAGTAGCCGAACGATAGATTTTTCTCCGAACCAAAGAACTATCTGCCAGCAAATAACAAATGCCGCATTTATCCGCGGTAATGAAAAAATTGCGCTGTGCACAATGGATGCGACCGGATATATATCAGCAGAGGAAGCAAGCCCAACGTTATTATCGGATGAGTTGCACCGCACTATTATTGAAGAACAATCGAACGGAGATTTCGGGAAGTCTTTTGGGCCATGCAAAAAATGCAACAAATGGTATATTCCGAACATCAAGTATGGCTTTAGTGAGGTTTTGTTGTCGAAAGAATACTTTGCATCTGAAACTGTCATTGAGTTAGGGGATGAGGACCCTAGTGTGGCCGAAAAAGCTTTGAATGAGATGCTCGAGGTGTTTTCTGCGGCCTATGATTTGATACAGAGAGAAAGTACATTATTCGAGGATGTTTACAGAAAATCTAAGCGGCATTTGCTTGCGCGTCAGATCAAGAGGGTCATAAATGAAGTTAAGACACGTGCTATTAATATTCTTCTGTATAAAGAAATATTTTCGAAACTATATATTTCGCTTGGCGAGGCATATATTACTCAAGGCAAACATGAAGATGCTTTGCGTGTATGGGAAAATGTTTTACAAGTAGACCCGTCAAATAAATACATTCACCAACGACTAGATGAATTATTAGAAATGCAAATAAGCGCACAGTAACACCCAGAAGATCATTGTTGTGCTTTATAAAGGAGTAACCGATGAAAGTCCCGCCACTTAATTTGCAGAAGCAATACGCAAAAATAAAAAAAGAAATCCGAGATAGAATGAACGAAGTATGTGATGTTCAGGCATTTGTGCTCGGGAAAACAGTTGCAGATTTTGAAAACCATTTTGCTGCCTATTGCGGGACACCGTATGCGATCGGATGTGCGAATGGTACCGATGCTATTCTTCTGAGTCTTAAGGTTATTGGGATAGCAGCAGGAGACGAAGTCCTTGTTCCTGCGTTTACTTTTATCGCTTCCGCTGAGCCGATCGCTCGATTAGGAGCCACGCCTGTTTTTGTTGATGTGGATCAGCAAACTTACAATATTGATGCTGCAGATCTGGAAAAGAAGATCACGAAAAAAACAAAAGCCATTATCGTTGTTCATCTATATGGGCAGACAGCCGATATGGATCCAATTATGAAGATAGCTCGAAAGCATAAATTGAAAGTTATTGAGGACGCATGTCAGGCAGTTGGATCAATCTATGGGCCGCAAGGAAAGAAAGCAGGGACATTTGGCGATTGTGCGGCTTTTTCGTTTTTTCCGACAAAAAACCTTGGAGGCTTTGGAGACGGGGGCATCATCGTAACAAAGAATAAAAAGTATGATGAAAAATTACGCATGTTGCGTCAGCACGGTTCAAATAAAAGATATTATAATGATCTGCTTGGTATGAATTCTCGTCTTGATGCACTTCAAGCCGCAGTGCTTGATGTGAAGTTGAAATATCTCGATGCATGGCAGGACGAACGTGTCAAACGTGCAAGTGTTTATTCTGGTCTCCTTTTGCAAGAAATGAAGGGGGACATTACTCTTCCGTATATTGAAAAGAAGAACCTGCATACCTATCACCAGTATATGATCCAGATCCGTGGGGTACAAGGAGCTAAACGTGACAGACTGGTTGCGTTTCTACAGAAAAATTCTATTGGATCAATGATCTATTATCCTGTGCCATGCCATCAGCAAAAGTGTTTTTCATATCTGAAAAAGAAAAAAGGGCTTCTTCCGGTAACAGAAAAAGTAGCGAAACGGGTCTTTTCTTTACCAATATATCCGGAGCTAACGACTCAAGAACAAAAGTATGTCGTCAAGACGATTAAAAAGGGTTTAAAAAATATATAAAAAGGACGGGCAGTATGGAAACGATGACCAAAAGAAATGTAAAAACGTTAAATCCATTTAGGGCGGGGAGTGGACTTTTTCCTTCGTGTCTTGCCGGACGAGTAGCCGTGCTGAATATATTTTCAAGCAGGCTCTATTCGACTATTACAGGTTCTCCCAAAAATATTATCGTACATGGTCGTAAAAAAATGGGGAAGACATGTCTTTTGATCAAAATGGAAGAGATCAGTTTTACTAAAAAACTTTTTACCGTTTCAACTATTACTTCGCCCGAACCTCTTAAAAGCTTTATTGAGAATATTGCTGTCCGTCTTTATTCTGAAGTGAGGTTGCAGGGGCTTGTTGAGAATGGTGAGTGTTCTAAATTTGTTCAAGAGATCCAGGCGTTGCCTGTTA
>Ga0255419_10139_pt1 | contig 15753 bp, 15 predicted proteins | sample ANMaggSeSYBR02J3_FD_182658 | JGI IMG/M metagenome (GOLD analysis project Ga0255419, IMG submission 182658) | Sediment cell enrichment communities from methane seep in Santa Monica Basin, California, United Staets - ANME aggregate JGI... | ecosystem: Environmental > Aquatic > Marine > Cold seeps >...
TCATCGAGGAACTTCCTTCTGACAAGATATATGCGGATGCAGCAGATGTGAAGGAGGAACGTTTTGGAAAGCGTCTTCTTGATAATTATATGGAAAAGCATCCGGATATATCAGCTCCGGAAGTCATCTCAAAACATAGGGCAGACGATCTATATCCAGTTGTTTCAGCGGCATCTATATTGGCAAAGGTAAGGCGTGATGAACTTATCGAGCAGATAAAGGTGGACATGGGTGTGGATATTGGTAGTGGCTATCCATCAGATCCCAAGACCAAGAAGTTCCTTGAGGAATGGTATCGTGAGAATGGCTCTTTTCCCGACATTGTCAGGCATTCATGGAAAACGGCACAGAAGTTCATTCAATGATAAGATCAATAGAAGATGGATAGTGTCGAATTAAATTAATAAAAAAAGAATAAAAAGATAATGGGAGTATAACAGGCTTTCACCTGCTTGAAATATACTCTACCATTGACTTGAACATCCTGATCCCATCATTGGAGCCGAGGACTTCTTCAGATGCCCTTTCAGGGTGTGGCATCAGACCCATTACATTTCTGTTGCCGCTGAGTGTCCCTGCAATGTTCTCCTGTGAACCATTGGGGTTTACTTCTTCGGTCACATGACCTTCGCTGTCAACATATCTGAACGCTACGAGATCATTGTCTTCCATGTTCGAAAGGGTTGCTTCATCTGCGTAGAAATTACCTTCCATGTGGGCTATGGGTATGCGGATGACCTCGCCTTTCTTGAATGCGGATGTAAAAGGTGAATCGTTCGTCTCGACCCTCAAGTTCGTCCATTCACATCTGAACTTTGGGTATTCGTTGGTGGTAAGTGCTCCATCCAGAAGACCTGATTCAGTGAGTATCTGGAAACCGTTGCAAATTCCCATTATAGGCTTTCCTTCATCTGCCATCTTCTTGATGGAGTCCATAATAGGTGTCCTTGATGCGATAGCACCTGCGCGCAGGTAGTCGCCGTAGGAGAATCCTCCGGGGATAATTGCAGCTTCGTACTTATCAAGGTCGTGTTCCTTGTACCAGACAAGTTCTGCATCTGTTCCGACAACATCTTCCAGTACATGCAGAACATCAAGATCGCAATTGCTTCCACCAAATTGAATGATGGCGATAGTCATTTAAACTTCCCTCAAGTCGATCGTATAATTATGGATCATCGGGTTTGCAATAAGTTTCTGGCACATTTCATCAACTTTAGTCTCTGCCAGCTCTGAGGACTCTTCCTCGAGATCGATGATATATCTCTTTGAGGTCTTGATATCATTTGTGTGGTAGCCAAGGTGTTCAAGTGCTCTCTTGATAGTAGTGCCTTCAGGGTCCAGCATTCCTGACTTACGTTCTATGGTTACTTCTGCACGGTATTGCATTTTTTTCCTCTGTGTTTACTTATGATGTGATTATGGCTATTAATGGACACCAAGCAATTAAAAATATCGCTTTGACAATGATCTCTTTCTTAATGTGGTGTGGCCATTATCTGATCGATATCTTGTACCTTAAATTATTATCTTATATATAGGTTTATAAGGTCTGTTTGGCTTTCCATATCCTTTGTAAAAGCGTTACATGTGTAAGTATTGCGATAAGTGCCACTGCGACCATGATCTGAGAACTGAATGCTCCCAGTACCAGTATGATCATACGCTCAGACCTCTCTGCGATACCAACGTTCATTGATGAAGAGCCTGCGGCTTCGGCACGGGCACGCGTGTAGCTGACCATATAAGAACCGATTAGAGCGATTATACATAATAGCCACAACGGTGCCTGTAATAACGTGGGTTGTTGTATCATGCCTGTTATTGAACCGTAGATGATCCCGGCAAAGATAATTGCGTCAGCATATCTGTCACATACCGAATCAAGTACTCCTCCAAAAGGTGTTATCGTCCCTGATGCCCTTGCAACGGCTCCGTCAAGAACATCAAATATGCCACTTAGCATTATATAAACAGCTCCCATTATCAGATTCCCTGTGGCGAATTCGATGGCAGCCAGAAAACTGATGCCAAGGCCTATCACGGTCAGCACATTTGGTGAGATCGGAATTTTTTTTTGCAATTGGCAATGCAAGTGTTCTGATATTGTTCTTCAGTTCATTGAAAATAGTTTATCCCTCATGAGATCAAGGATCATCTGTCTGACTGTACAACTTAAGGCTGGATATGATTATTATGCTTCATCGCGTTTTAGTTTTGCCATTGCTGCGGCCATATTGATCTTTGCATCTTTATAATCGGGATCTGCATTCAAGACCTTTGCAAAGCAAGTGATGGCTTCTTCATATTTTTGCATGTGGTAGTAAGCGACACCTTTTTTGTTCCATTTAATGGTGTATTTTGAATTAAGTTCCATGCTAGTGTGGACATTCTCATAACATTCGATCGCATCTTCATATCTGCCAAGGATGTCAAATATAATTCCCTTATTTATCCACGCATTATCATATTTTGGGTCGATATCAAGAGCCTTTGAATAAGATCTGATCGATTCTTCATGCTCACCAACATAAGAATGAGCGATACCCTTGTTGTACCATATATCAGGATTATCGGTGTCGAGCTCAAGACCCTTTTCAAAACAGTGGATGGCTTTATCATAAATGCTAAGGTCGCAATATGCAATGCCGGTGTTGGTCCAGACCAATGCGATAGCTTCTTCATTCCATATCAGGGGGTCCTTTGATTCGGATTCAAGTACTGCAGAATAGTACTCTATCTTCTCATCCGGGTATTCTGCATAGAATCCCATATGGAATAGTTGCTCTACTGTCTTGCCTTTCCCTTCCACTAAAGTCTAACTCCATTTTTATTTTTGAAACAAAAGATAAAAGCATACCGATTATCAAATATACAATGTTTTATGGGTTTTTATTCCAAAGGACTTTCATTCTTAGTGCATAATTAGAATATATAATCAGTGGTTCATTATTAAATGGTCAGTATTTATCCTGTCTTATTTTATCACTGTATATATTCCATGTGTCAATTTCCGATACATAAATATATGGTAGACAAGTGTTCAAACTACATGGGCAGAATCGCAGGTTTCTTCAAATTGGCTTCTTCTTCCATCAGGCCGGTTATGATCTTTAATGAAATGGAAGCTCGTGGTGAATACAAAGCGTTCATCTATACAGATGATACTATTCACAATGTGTGTTCTGCCTCTGAAATACAGTCCATATCACTTAATAATGCCATGATCGGTTTTGAGAGTCTGGCAGCTTCATCCCCATTGAGTTCATCATCAGAAAAGTTCAAACTAATCGGGGACACTGACATCTACAATTCTGATGACATCGCATGTGAACTTCATTGTGGGAATGTGGAGAACATGCCAATTCTGACACGACTTTTGCAGGATACTTTCAGCCTTGATAACTGCAGTGATCATGAGTTGTTCCAACGTTTTGATAGTTCATTAAGGACTATTCGCGGGGTTTATGCAATTGCCTTTCATATAGGTGATAAAGTGTTTCTCGCAAGGGATCTGATCGGTGTGAAACCTCTCTGGTATGACGTATCTTCAGGCTTTGCATTCGCTTCGGAAAAGAAGTTCTTAGAAATGTCCGGGCTTCATGAAGTGGTGGAACTTGATCCTCGGCAGATTCTATGCTACGATCTTAAAAACGATACTATAGAGGTATACGACAGAGAATTTTTGCAGGGACTTGCAGAACATCAGGGATCATTCATGGAGGTCCGGAACGGTCTTCTTTCTTTGCTTAAGGAAGCGGTCTCTATACGTGTGCCGGATGAGGATTTTGGTGTAATGTTCTCAGCAGGAATTGATTCCACTATCCTCGCCCTGCTTTGTAAGGGGTTTGCCGAAGCTAAAGGTGTAAGATGTAAGTGTTATACAGTGGGACTTTCAGGTCAGGTCCAGTCGCCGGATATCATCTGTGCAAGAAAGCTGGCAGATGAGCTTGAACTTGAATTAAATGTGCATGAGATCGGTCTCGATACTGTGGAAGAGTATCTAAGTACAGTTGTCCCTTTGATAGAGGATGCGACCGTTCCGAAGACAGGTGTCGCATTGACGATGTATGCAGCTTGTAAGGCGGCGAAGAATGATGGCATAAATATATTGTTCGCAGGTGCGGGAGCTGATGAACTTTTTGCCGGATATAACAGGTTCAAGAGTTCAGAATCGGTAAATGAGGATTGTATCAGGGATATCATGGAAATGCATGAAGTGAACACGTATCGAGATGATACGGTCGCGGCGTTTACAGGTACTAGCGTGCGTCTTCCTTACCTTGATGAGAAGTTTGTGGAATATGCCCTTGCCATTCCAAAAGAGTATAAGATATCCGATGAGATGAACAAGATCATCCTGCGAAAGGCAGGTGAGGAACTTGGGTTGCCAAAGTATGTGACCGAACGGGGAAAAAAGGCCGCTCAGTATGGTAGCAGGTTCGATCAGGCTTTAAAGAAGCTTGCAAAAAGAGCAGGTTTTGCAAATAAGACAGATTATATCAATAGTTTTCAGGAGATGAGATAAAGTGAAACTCGGCGTTCTTTTCAGTTCAGGCAAGGATTCCTGCTATGCATTGCATATCATGCAGGAAAAAGGAAATTCGATTGAGTGTTTGATCACGATAAAAAGCAAAAATCCTGATTCTTATATGTTCCATACCCCGAACATCGACCTGTCAAGGTTGCAGGCAGGAGCCATGGGATTCCCTCTTCTGGAGACCTTTACAGAGGGAGAGAAGGAGCTTGAGCTTGATGATCTGAAAACTGCCATCCTGGAAGCACAGAAGGAATACGGTCTCGAAGGGATTGTGACAGGCGCACTGTATTCCAATTATCAGAAGGACAGGATCGAAAAGATATGTAATGAGCTTGGTCTCGATGCGTTCTCACCATTGTGGCATATGGACCAGGAGCAGGAAATGCGGGATTTGCTTGACAATGGATTCAGGTTCATTTTCAGCAGCATAGCTGCCTATGGTCTTGACAGTGGTTGGGTGGGAAAGGAAATTACTGCTTCTGAAGTGGATAAGCTCGTAAAGCTCAATGAAAAGATAGGCTTGAACATTGCAGGGGAAGGTGGTGAATTTGAGAGTTTTGTCATTGATGCACCAATGTTCAAAAAGAGGATACATATAAACAAGTATGATCTTGTGGAGAGGGATGAATATACGGCGAGGGTCATTATCGAGGATGCTGTGCTTGTGGACAAAGCAGTTGAATGACCTTGGTCTAATAAACGAATGATGGTGGCACAATGTCACATTGTGCTTTGCCATCCTATCTCAAGACGAATAAAGGTATTTTTCATTACTTTCCTTTTCTTGACATGATCATTACTACGCTCAGGATGGATGCTACCAAGACCAAAGCTTCAAATCCGGGAGTGGCCGTTGCATCATTTTCGCTTCTTTCAGAACTTGCATCGATACCAAGACCTGCTTCTATCTCTGCGTTAAGCCTGATCTGTTCTGCCATTTCCACAATCTCAGCTTTGTCTTTTAGAAGTTCGTAGAATCCGTGCCATTGTACGTAATCCGGTCCCATCATGAACGCTCCCATTCTTGCACGCCTGCCTTCGTGGTGCCAGAACTCATATATCTTGAACTCAACAGGTTCATCAAAGTCCTGCTCTGTCAGCAAGCCGTCTTCCCTTAGCTCGTCAACTATCGACTTTGAATCTGCATATTTTTTGTTGTAGAGCTCTACAGTGTTATCTGCATTTTCGTAATAGTTGTCCACCCATGTCTCTGAATGGCATTGTTCGCAAACAGAGGTCATCCTCTCACGCTTTTCCTGCCAGGTGGTTCCGTCGCTTATTGGAGTTCCCAGTATGTTAGCCGTGTTGTCGGTATGCCTGGATACAGGTGGTTCAAGTTCCCACGAAAGCCGTGAACTTACATCGTGGGTGGCCTTTAGCTCATCTGTTCCTGACATGTGGCAGACGGCACAGGTAGGTGCACGATAGTCCTCTCCGGCCTTCCAGTCCTCTTCGGTCCAGTTCCAGTCATCACCTTCTGTACTGTATATGCTTCCGTGTTTTGATTCAAAGTATATTTCGGTCTGTGGATGGTCAGGCCCAAGATGGCATTGCTGACAGGATTCAGGCTTTCGTGCTTCTTCAACTGAAAAGACATGACGTGTGTGGCAGGAAGCACAGGATCCGGAACTGCCATCGGGATTTATTCTTCCAATTCCATTGTTCGGCCAAACGGAAGGATCATCTGTACTTTTTCCGGTCATATTGGTGCCGTGGCATGCCTGGCAGCCGTTGACAGTTGCATTGTGACTGGCGGTGTCATATCCATCAAGCGTGATCTCGCTTTCAAGATATGGTAGTTTTTGACCGTCAAAATCTACCTCATAGTAAAGAGCACCAGGGGCATGCAGGCTTCTTGTATTCTCCTCAAATGCAGCAACGTGGCAATTTCCACAGTCAGCAGCCGAAACTACCGGGGTCATATAAAGTCCCATATGTGCTATGGCATCCGGGTCGTCAGCTTCAGCAGTATGGCAGCTCTCACATGTTATGCCCGCTTCAGCATGCTTACTGTTCTCCCAATCATCGATGACGGCTGGAAATTTGTTCATGGAACTGTGACAGTCAAGACAACTGTCAGATCCAGCAGCAGATACTGATATTGGAACAATTGTCAGTGCCAATATTGCTATAATAGTTAGTGTGAATATGTGCCCGTTCTTCATTTTCTACCACCCGGATTGTAATTACAATACAAGGTCAAACAATAATGATCCCCATTATAAATGCATCAAACTCCAATAAAAGGATTTGTAGAACTTCTTGTAAGGATTGAACCTATCCTGAAAAACCAAATTTGTTAGTGGGGATTAAGAATAAGGAAAATGATGGAAAAGATATGAAAAAGAATAAGGATAAGAAAAAGTTCTGTACAATGGCAGTAAAAGAAGTTCAACAGGCTTTATTTTGTATCTTTCTTTTCAGTTGCTTTTTTTGTATCAGTTTCGCCTTCTGAACCCTTGCACCATTCATCGATCACAAGGTCATCAGCACTCTTGATGTCGGAAATTTCAGTGGATATTTCACACCAGCTGTCTATCTCATCATCCAGTGTAGGCAATTCAATATCCTTTTCCTTTTTGTCTTTTTTGTGTTCCATTAATAGCCCCCATTTACTATATCCAAAGGAAGTTGAAATATTTACTGGTTTTTGATATCGCAGTCACCAATCATTTAAGTCAAAGGACCAATCTTTTGATCGGGGTGTAATCTTAAATACTGATGTAGCAAAAATCTTGGTGTTATTAGGTTTATTATGGCTTCTGTTTAAAATTTATTTTCTGCTTAAAGAAATATCTCTATTTCAATTGTGAAAAGGTATCTGAAATGCAAGAATCTCATTTCCACAATAAGCTTTATCAGTTCAGTAGCCATTAAATGATACTACGATCGTGAGATTTATTGTTCATAGTTTCTTAAGAGGTATTCTATATGGAAAATGACCCATTCAAGCAGATCCAGAAGCAGATAGATGAGCTTAAGCGCCAGCTGGATGAGAAGGATAATAGGATAGCTGATCTGGATGGACAGATCGTTGAACTGACCACTTATATAAACATGCTTAATGAGAGATCTATAGGGCATTCTGATGAGATGAAAGAGCTTTTCGATGCAAATCCTTCACAAAAGCGGGGTATTTACGCCCGCGATTCAATTGTCTATTCTGCTGATACTGAAGAGTTGAAATAATTGTATTTGTTTTCCCTTCTTTTTTTGTAGTCCTTCTAAAAAGGTAATGTTTTAAGTCAGCCGGTCAATAATTGAGCAGTGAGATAAATGAATCTGCCGGACCACAAGACCAAGATCGTATGTACTATAGGACCTGCTTCTTCTTCGGAAGAAATGCTGCGTGAGCTTATCTTTGCAGGAATGAACGTGGCGAGGATCAACTTCTCGCATGGCAGTTTCGAGGACCATAGTAAAGTTATTAGGCTGATAAAAAAGCTGTGTGATGAGCTCAACGTTGTTGTTTCGGTGATGGCAGATCTTCCGGGACCAAAGATACGTGTAGGCGAGATCAAAGATTCCCCTATAAATTTACAGAAGGGGGATAAGGTGAAACTTACCACTGACAGGATCGTAGGGTCAAAGGACCTTATTCCAGTGGACTTTGATAAGCTTCCTTACTGTATCGCCAAAAAGTCTGATGTTTATTTCAATGATGGTTTCATTCAGATGAGGTGCAGTGGCATTTGTAGCAATGAGGCTGAATGTGAAGTGATCGTAGGTGGTCCGCTCTCATCTCACAAGGGTGTGAATCTTCCCGGCATCGATCTTTTGCTTGATCCTGTCACTGAAAAGGACCTTGAGATCCTGGATTTTGCATTGGAAGAGGGAGTGAACTGCTTCAGTATCTCGTTCATCGAGCAGGGTTCCGACATACAGAAGATAAGGGATCATGCTGCTAAAAAAGGAAGGTCCGTATTCCTTGTGGCGAAGATAGAAAGAGGTCCCTCGGTCGAAAATATCGATGACATCATGGACGCTACCGATGCTTTGATGATAGCACGTGGTGATCTCGGTGTGGAAATTCCAATAGAGGAAGTTCCCATCGTACAGAAAGAACTGATACATAAGGCCAATCTACGTGGAATTCCGGTGATAACCGCTACTCATATGCTCGAATCCATGACCGATAACGTGCGACCAACACGTGCCGAAGCTACTGATGTTGCAAATGCTATTCTTGATGGCACCGATGCTATCATGCTTTCTGGAGAAACAGCAGTTGGTAAGTATCCGTTGGAGGCCGTTCATACGATGGTCAGGATTGCAAAAAAGACTGAAGCATGGCGTGATAGTACAGGTAGTGGAATTGGCAACATCAGGGATGCCATTGGTGAGACTGAGATGGGTATAAGTGATGTCATTTCATTGCAGGTCTATGATGCAATTCGTAAATTATCTATCGAATTCGTAGTTACACCCACTTACTCCGGGGCCACTCCAAGGCGTATCTCACGCTTTAAGCCGGAGAACTGGATAATCGCTATGAGCCATCTTGACCTTACCTGTGAACAATTGGCATATTCCTACGGTGTCTATCCGCTTTCTGTATCCGATGGCAGTGACGATCTTGAAAAGAAAGTGCTTGGTGCCCTCCTGTCCAGGGGGATAGGCAAGTCAGGTGACACGATCGTTCTGACACAAGGCTATTCTGGCGGCACCAACCTGTTGAAGATAATCGAGATCGAGCATTTGCTCGAATGATCATTCTATCATTTAATTATTTGTTCTGCATGGGGGAGATGTGTTCTTAAAGGACGCTCTCCAAAAGCAGTTCAGTAATATCCTTTATCCTGAACTCTTTTCCTTCTTGTCGGCATACATCCTCAAGATGATGATAACAGAACGGACAGTAAGAGACAACACCGTCAGGATAATCTTTTGTTTTTTCTATCGTTATCATGCCGACCTTTGATGAGATCTCAGGGAAGTTCGGCTTCACACCTGCAGGTCCTCCGCAGCATCCGTGTTTACCGCCAAACATCTCCTTGACCTCGACTTGCATGGACCTTAATATCTCTCTTGGAATGTCTGACATCTCCAGAATGGCACAGGCATCTCGTATAGCTACTTTTCTGTCCAATGCTTTGGGAACGAGCTTTCCTTCCTGTATCAGGTCTCTGAACAATTCAAGAGAATAGACCACTTCGAATTTAGGTTCCCTGAAAAGCCTGGCATATTCTTCCTTCAGGACAATATAGCAGCCAGGACAGGAAGCTATTATCTTTTTGATTCCGAGGGATTCAAGATATTCGACATACTCTTTGGCGTATTCCTTTGCTTCTTCCATATGACCGTTGTCAATGAGGAAAAGACCGCAGCATTTCTCTTCGGGTATAGCTCTTGGGGTGATACCTGCCTTGTTGAGCAGCTTGATCGTGGAGCGGGCGATATCCTGATGTGCAAATGCTATCCAACAACCGGTCATGTAGGCGACATCGGATGTTTCGGAAAGTTCGATCTCATCGTTTATCCAGGAGTTCCTCAATGTGACATCCTTTCTTCCGGGGCTTCCAGCTTCGATGATGTTCTTGCATATCTGTGATGTTCTTGCAGGTTCCTTTCCCTGCTCTGCCAGTATCGTCCTTTCCCTCTGAATGATATCGGTTATCGGAATGTTCATGGGGCATACATCGTCACAGGCACCACATCTGGTGGATAGATAAACATCGTCCACCTCGTCCTGATCAAGCTCATCACCATCGATAAGTTTCTGTAAAAGCATTATCTTCGATCGGGGTGTATATTTGTTGTCCGTGACCTTTGCGATATGACAGACATCATTACATTTTCCACAGTCTATACAATAACTAACGGCAAGCAGGTCTTCATCCATAATATTGCTCCGATGCTATCATATATGTCCTGATACATCAAATGTCGTATGGAATCCCTGCTTCTGTTCGTTCTCACGATCATCTTCATCAGTGTCCTTACCATTCGGTATCATATCACTCCGTTCTTGACCCTTATAGCAGCAGCTTTCCTTTTTGGGACTTTCAGCGGAATGGACTGGCTCATACAGTATGTGACAGGCGGAGCAGGACGTATCTTTTCACTTCTGGGGATTCCCATCTATTGTGGTGCGGTCATTGCACAGCTATTAAAGCATGGTCATTTCATAGAAAAGATAGTTGAGGATGTAAAACGCACCATCAAGGCTCCTGACATGGCAGCCGGAGTTGTCGGTTATCTTCTTTCAATTCCTTTGATGTGTTGTCTTACTAGTTATGTCGTAATGCTCCCGCTTATCGAACAGATGGAAAAGGAACAGTCTTCAGGCGGGAGACTGTTCTACATGGCAGCATTTGGCAGCGTGCTTTCCTTTGTACTTATATTGCCATTGCCGGTCGTTTATAGCATGACAACAGCATTCGGAGTTTCCAATTCGGATACCTTCAGCATCAATTTCATCACTGTCCCTCTTTCCCTGTTCCTTCTGGGTACAGGGTATGTGGTCGCAAAAAAACTTTCAGGAGGTTCTCAACACCCTCTTCCAGAACTTTCAGGTCTGGTAGAACCTGCTATGCTCGATCTGCCACGGTGGAAGGTCTGGTTGCCCATAGCATTACCAATAATACTGATATCTATTGGCTATCTGTTCTCTCCGCTTTCAATTATAAGTGATGTCAATATCGCCCTTGTGATATCCGTGTTCGTTTCCCTGATGCTTGTTGATGAAAAACCTCGCAAGATCGCACTTGAGAAAGGAACGAAGAATGCAGGGATCATTCTCTTTGATCTGTGCGGTGCAGGAGCACTTGGTTTTGTGATAGCTGCCAGTAGTTTTCCAGATGATGTTTTTGCTCTTATCAATGGTGTGTTCCCTGTTGTTGTCGTTCCTTTTGTTCTGGCGGTCCTGATCCAAACGGCACAGGGTTCACGTATAGTTACAGCGGTTATAACATCCACCATCGTTGCAGGAACTGATATTGTCACATCCGTTCCGACAGTTCCGCTTATCCTTATGATAAGTGCCGGCACTCTGATAGTTTCCTATGTCAGTGATCCATATTTCTGGCTGATACAGCGTTCCACAGGTGACAGCATACCAACCGTTGTACGCAGGTTCACGCTTCCTCTTGCAGGTGCAGGTGTCCTTATATTTTGTTGTGCTATGGTATTATTCATGTTCGCATGAGTTTAAGGATAACTATAAGTTCCTATGAATTCCAACAATGATACATGATTTCGGAAAGAATAGTGGTTACTAAAGATGATATTGTAAAACTGAAGGTCGATGCCATTGTTAACGCTGCCAATAAGTCCCTTCTAGGTGGCGGAGGTGTCGATGGTGCTATCCATAAGGCTGCAGGACCACAACTTCTTGAGGAATGCAGATTTCTCGATGGATGTCTGACAGGTGAGGCTAAAATAACTTCAGGCTATCGTCTTCCTGCAAAATATGTTATCCATACGGTTGGTCCGATATGGAAAGAAGGCGCTTCAGGTGAGGACAACAAGTTGGCTAAATGTTACCGTAACTCTCTGAAGGTTGCTGCAAAGAACGGTGTAAGGACGATAGCTTTTCCCTCTATAAGTACGGGTGCATATGGTTTTCCTGTGGAGAAGGCGGCGAAGATAGCCATGCGTGAGATAGCTGGTTTTCTTGAGAAAAATAAGACCATTGAGAAGGTATTTGTTGTTTGTTTTAATGAGGAGGCTTTCAGGAGCTATTCGGATGCTCTTGAGGAATGGGTGGCAGAAGAGCCATAAATAATTGCCAACATAATTTAAATATGATTGTAATTATGTCAGAATCACACGATAATCTGGAAGCGATAAAGAAGGCAGTAGCGTTCTTCACTTAAAAGAAAGTGATGGCAGTGCTCCATGGAGGAGATATTGTCTCACTATTTGCTGTAAGGTTATTCAAGGACCTTGATGCAAAGCTCTATTTCGTTTTCGGAAACGATCGTGGGGATAAATCTCTGCTCATAGAATGGTTCGGTGATTTCGGAGCCGAAGCCTGTGGGATCATCGGGGACCTTATGATAGAAGACCGCCATGTTGCACTGCTCTATGGCATCAACGAGGCAGAGGTAAGGGCAATTGTAGCATAAGGTAACTTTGGTGTGTTGTAAGGGGATCTACACACGCAGCAGAGTTTTGAATCTGTCAATGGTGTTTCGATAATAAACCCCGGTGAAACTGCGGGCGTTCTTGCAGGAAAGAGCACCGTTGCCCTGCTTATGTATCAACACCGGATGCTGAGATCTTCGAGCTGTAAGTGGGATTTATTTATATTTAAATGCATTTTACTCCACCTATTGGAAGGAATCAATGCATTTTATTATTGCTAGTTCTTAATTATTATTCCAGATTTAACCTAATTTCATTACCCTCTACAACATCATTTTCAGGTATTGCAATTTCGTTTTTGATTCCACTTCCCTTTTTCCATATTGTATAAGAAGATATTGCTTTTGTATCATAGGGAGCACCTTCTGTTGAATAAGGGACATTTATTTCATACCACCCATTTTCATCGGTTGTGGCTTCATTTTGATATTCAAATTTTCTTTCTTGATTTGATATCAAATTTGTTTTTACAAATACAATTTCGTTTGGACCTGAATAACCGTTAATTTTTGCTCCGGGCACATACTCAAATATTTTGACATCTCTAATCTCTTCATAGTTATCGATTCTATTTTTAAGGTACATATTCATGTAAGTGCCATTTGATTCATGGATCAGTCGGAGGTTGCCAATTTGTGATCCGTCTGAAATATGCAATTTTACTAAATTGGTGTCCATAAATTTCTCGCTTATATAAAAGCTTTCGAAATCGTTTCCTGCAAGATATTCATCACCTGCAGTATTCATTATATGTCTAGATTTACCTCCCACCATTAAACTGTCAGTGATTACATATTTTACATTTCTTTTATTCAATATGGATATGCATTCAGATTCGTTTGAACTTGCAAAAAACCTAGCTGAATCTTCCAGCCCTGTTTGGAAATTGTTAGCAACTGGTGGTCTTTTGGCAATATAGAGAATCCAGTTACCGTAGTCCCACCAGCTCAAGACTCCATATTCAGGTTTTTCAGAAGGGTTCAGATAGTATGATGTTTCAGGAGTGTTGGTTTCAAGACATTCAAGGGATTCCTGCCAATCGGATGATGGGACCAATGGATCTGTTAAGGTACTGATAGTAGGGGCAAAGAAAAGCAGGCCAACAACTAAAATGAATATCATTGAAATAGCTAAACTGGCTCCAATTTGCCAAAAAGAGATTTTTGAAGAGACTTTTTTTGATCGCTGTTTTGTTTTCTCTTTAACTGTATCATTTCTCAATAGATCAAATGTTGCAATTATAAAGTATCCTGTTAATATTGCAATGTTTATTGAAAGCAGATATGCAAATCTTCTCTGGGATATCGTAAGCACGATTACAATAAGAGACCAGATCATGAAGAACACCATTTCAGGTGGATACTTTTCTTTGACGGCATTCTTGATGACAAGGCCAAAACCAATCAAGGCTGTTATGCTGAATATTACGAAATTGTGCCAGAGATGTGTAAGTGTAAAACCTTTGTCGTAGAGGATCGGAAGTGCTTCGGTGATCATTCCAAGCACTGCTCCACTTCCAAGAAGATAAAGAAGTCCTGAGGTCAAGCTTTGATAGAACTCCGGGGAAAGGATGTTGAGGGTTGCAGTTCCAATGCCAGATATAATTGCAACGATAACAGGATAGTACCACCATTTTAATCCCTTTGAGCCAATAAACCATGAGAGTGCTCCAAGCACAATAATGGAGATCAATAAAACTGCTACGTATAGAACATGGAACCAGGAAAGGAACATCCCACTTATCTCGTACCCGGGCCGAATCACGGTTGAGATCAAAGGCGCTATTATAGCTAGTGTTAGGAGATAGGTCGTAATTGTATTGATCACAAGGTATTCGGAAGATATTTTCTCCCTGAGGTCGAGCGTGAACTGGACAAAAGCATACAGACCAATCAGACCGATAAATATGGGAGACCCCATCCATGTAAATACAGCAAGGGCAAGGATAATACCAGCAGCTCCTGAAAATACCAGAGGTTTTGCAATAGATCTCTGAGAATTAATCTGTTTGATGTTTGAGAATGAGAGGTTTACGCCCTTTCCATATTTTAAGGATAGCATGAAAAGTGCATATGCGGTTGTTGAGAGCAGAACCTCAGCAACGTGATGATCAGTGGCCCCCACACTTGAAACTGCAAGATGTGCCGGTATGAGTGAGATCACAACTGCACTCAAAATAGCTGTTCTTTTATCAAAGATCGTTGATGCAGCAATATAAATGGGTATGATGGTCAAGGCTCCCAGCAATGCTGGGAAGATGGCACCTGCGATCTCGACCGTATGGATGTCCGGGTTCCCAAGGCCAAGGACCAGAGCAAACAATGCAGCTGCCTGATCATACAGGGGTGGCCATCCGATATCAAAACCGTATGGGTAATTGAGATATGAATCAAATGTGAGGGTGGATGGGAAATTTTGCGTGGTGTATATGATCCTCCTCATGTGATAAAATGGGTCAGTTCCGGTAAAGGTTACCTTCCCATTTGCAAAAATTATCAATGAAGACAGTGATCTGATAACAAAAGCTGTCAGTACCAAAAAGACAAGCATAAATTTGCTTTTTAAAAGTTGGTTAAGGTCTATCATAGGGTCAGCCCAAAAGTCATTGGCCGTTTATTGATTTAGTTATATAAATATATTCCCAACCCTCTAAATAATATATGGCAAGGTTTTAATATATATAAATTTATTACCAATCTTCTTAGGGTGCAAGAACATGGATCAAAATACTGAATGTAAATCTAAGACCAATAGGGTACTTGTCACAGGCGGTGCAGGCTTTATAGGAAGCCATATCGTTGACCGCCTGATGGAAAATGGTAATGAGGTCATAGTCTTTGACAACCTAAGTTCCGGAAAAATAGGGTTTATAGAACATCATCTGGATAAACCTAACTTTACACTTATCAAAGGCGACTTGCTCGAAGCTGAGAAGTTGGAGACTGTATGCCAGGGTATTGATCTTGTATACCATGTGGCTGCAAACCCGGATGTACGCCTGGGTGCAGTGGACACAAAGGTCCATTTTGACCAGAACATAACTGCCACCTACAACCTGCTCGAAGCTATGCGAAAGAGCGATGTTCCAAATATAGTATTCACCTCCACATCGACAGTATATGGCG
>Ga0255419_10141_pt1 | contig 15680 bp, 17 predicted proteins | sample ANMaggSeSYBR02J3_FD_182658 | JGI IMG/M metagenome (GOLD analysis project Ga0255419, IMG submission 182658) | Sediment cell enrichment communities from methane seep in Santa Monica Basin, California, United Staets - ANME aggregate JGI... | ecosystem: Environmental > Aquatic > Marine > Cold seeps >...
TTTATCCTGTAATCCAGTCTAAAGCTTTTTAATACGATCTCTTTACTCCAGCCTGTAGTTGGGCGCCTCTTTTGTAATTATCACGTCATGGACATGGCTTTCTCTGAGGCCCGCAGGTGTAATCTGAGCGAACCTGGCCTCGGTCTGAAGCGCCTTGATATCCGCGCACCCAAGGTAGCCCATGCCGGATCTCAAACCGCCCACAAGCTGGTAAACATTATCGGCCAAAGAACCGCGATATGGGACCCTGCCAACGATCCCTTCGGGCACCAGTTTTTTCTCCATGTCCGTTTCTTCCTGAAAATACCGGTCCCCGCTCCCTTCCTTCATGGCCTCTAAGGAACCCATACCCCTGTAGACCTTGTATGTCCTGCCTTGGAACAGGATTGTCTCGCCCGGGCTCTCCTCGGTGCCTGCAAAAAGGCCCCCGATCATGACCGTGTCCGCCCCTCCTGCCAATGCCTTTGTGATATCCCCGGAAAACTTGATTCCCCCGTCCGCCACAACGGGAATTCCCTGTTTCCTGGCCTCTTCGGCACAGTGCATTATGGCAGTCATCTGGGGTACACCGACTCCCGCAACGACCCTTGTGGTGCATATGGAACCGGGGCCCACACCCACCTTCACGCCATCAACACCCGTTTCAATGAGCGCCCTTGCCCCTTCGGCCGTGGCCACGTTTCCGGCAATCAGCTCCAGGTCCGGATATTTCTTTTTAAGGTCCCTTACGGTCTGAAGAACTCTCTCAGAATGTCCGTGTGCCGTATCTACAACAACCACATCCACATTGGCGGCAGTAAGACCGGCGATCCTTTCCTCCGTATCAGGCGCAATACCCACGGCCGCGCCCACCCTCAACCGGCCCAGCTCATCTTTACAGGAAAAAGGGTACATTTTTATTTTTTCAATATCCTTGATCGTGATAAGCCCCTGCAGTTTACCCTTTTCATCAACAACCAGGAGCTTCTCGATGCGTCTTTCGTGAAGGATGGCCTTGGATTCCTCCAAGGTTATACCCACTTGTGCCGTTGCGAGATCCTCCTTGGTCATCACGGCTTCCACCTTTTGATCCAGGTTGGTCTCAAACCTGAGATCCCGGTTGGTAATAATCCCCACCAGATTGCCCTTTTTTACCACGGGCACGCCGGAAATCCTGTATTTTTCCATGATCTCCAGGACCTCATAGATCTTACGATCCGGCTCTATGGTAATGGGATCGACAATCATCCCGCTTTCAGATTTTTTTACCTTTTCCACCTCAAGCGACTGCCGTTCAATGCTCATGTTCTTGTGGATAAACCCTAGCCCCCCCTGTCTCGCAATGGTAATGGCGGTCCCGGATTCGGTCACGGTGTCCATGGCCGCACTGACAATTGGGATATTTAACGCGATATTACGTGACAACCTCGTTTTTACATCCACTTCGACCGGCAAGACATGAGAATGCCTCGGAATCAGAATAAGATCATCAAATGTAAAGCCGTATGGAACATCATTCATATTCATTTCCCTCTCCCTTTAATCTTGGTTAAGCGGTTCAACGTTCACGGTTCACGGTTGAAGAGCCCTAACTGTCTGATATCAAAAAAATGATACCTCATTAGAGACGACACGCATGTTTCACCCAATGGGTGAAAAAAATTAATCTTGGTATTGTGCTGTAAAGTGACGGATTTCAATTGATTATAACCTTTGAACCTTGAATCCTGAACCGCTCACTTCAGGTCTAAACAAGTTATCAAAATACCTTCCAGAAGATCTGACATACTGACCGTCAGTTGAACCGATTTAAAAAAATGCAGAATTCTTATGACAATCAGGGTTCCCGCCACAATCACCCCCGCCCTTCCCGGATCTAAACCGGGCAATGTCGCTCTTTCTTCTACGGTCAGGTTTCTCAGCCTTTCAAAAAGGGCCTCAATTCGCGCCCTTGTTAATGTCAACCCGTTTATCATTTCCGGCGTGATATCTTCTACAGATATCCTGTGAGACATGACCCCAAGAGTGGTTACGGTTCCTCCCGTACCCACTATCGAAAAATTATTTCCTTTAACATAAGGTTCGGGAAGGAATTCTTCAAGAGATTGATCAATGTGTCTTGAGAGTTTATTGATCTCTATTTTTTCCGGAGGATCGGTCTTCAGATACGACTGGGTCAGAATCCCCGCCCCTATGGGGATGGATTTGACCGTTTGGGCCTCCTCGGTGCCCGCTAAAAATTCCGTGCTCCCGCCGCCGAGGTCAAAGATGACAAAGGGGCCTTTTCGAATATTCAACGCTTTGAACACTCCCTTGCCTGTCAGGAGCGCTTCCTCATCTCCGGTTATGGTCCTTACGCGAATACCCGTGCTTTGGTAAATACGATCAAGGAATTCGTCCCTGTTAGCAGCCTCCCTGAAAAGACCCGTTGCAACCGCATGCACGGAACCCGCATTAAACGTCTTAAGGCTTTGCGAAAAGCCCTTTAAGACATTCAAGGTCCGGTCAATGGCATCGGGCTGAATGATTTTTTTCCCTGCCCGATCAAAGCCTTCACTCAGGCGGATATAGTCTCTTTTCCTTATCAGAGGCCGTAGAATGCCCCGGGGCCCTGATTTCTCCGCAATCAGGAGCCTCGCAGTGTGAGAACCGATATCAATGGAGGCGCAGGGTTTTGTCATTGAGGGAAGGTATCAGAATAACGGTCCTTTTTCAAGTAATCATTGTGTCCCCACATACACCGGTCTGAAGGCTGATTCATCTTTTTTGAGCGCCCCGTCAATGACCTTCAAAATCTTTTCCCTGTCTTCCGGCATTTTACCGTGAGCGTCTACATAGTTGGTATAATGATCACTGTGGACCCGGGATGTTACATTCAGGTTCTCGATCAACTGCCGTGTCTCTTTCAGCACTTCATGGGCGGACAGGACCTCGAAACGCCCTTTTTTGATCTGGTGCAAAAGCACTGTATTAATCTTTGGCAGAAAGGTCCGCAAGCGGATAAAATCCGGATTTATTGCGCTCAGGACACGGGCGGTTGCAAGGGCGTGTTCCCGGGTCCTCTCCCTTCCCCCTATTCCGAGGACCACATATTCGCTCAACTCAATACCCGCTTCCCTGACCCATTTCCCTGCCCGGATCTGCTCCGCGGAATCGGTCCCCTTTTTGATGCGTCGCAGCACCTCGTCATTCCCGCTCTCAAGACCCACATGTATACGCGACAGCCCGCTCTGTTTCAGCTTTTTGAGATCAACCAACCCTTTCCTGAAAATATATTTTGATGAGCCGTAAACGGTTATCCTCTCGAGATGGGGGAAAAGGGATCGCGCATATAAGCAGATACGGGCAAGCTCTGGTGTGGGCATGGCAATGGTGTTTCCGGCCGGGAAAAAGAGGGTCCGCACATGGGTACCGTAAATCTTAATGGCACTTTCCAGGTCCTCTTCTATCTCCCTCACGGGCCGCACCCTGTAGGCCGGGCCTTTTTTGTAGGTCATACAAAAGGTGCACTTGTTGTGGGGACAACCAACCGTAGCCTGTACCAGGAGGCTGTCCGCTTCACTGGGAGGTCTGTATATGGGTCCTTCGTAATGCATAGTGAAAAAAACCTGAGCTTAGCCTTATATTGTGTCTTGGGATTGAGAGGGCGTGCTGTCATGCTAAAGAGAGCCCCCGAAGAATAGCCGGTAAATCACAAATAACAAACAGGAAAGAGATGAACGTCGAACATCCAACTCTCAACATCGAATGTGGGTTTCGCTTTGCTCCATCTTCTTAATAAAATTGAACCGCCGAAGGCGTACCCTCATTCGACGTTGGACGTTCGATGTTCAATGTTGGACGTTCGTTTTTATATTGACTCGCTCATCCGGGCAGCTCTTCTTGAGGTGGCACTGCCTTTGCCAGTATTCGCATCATCCGGGGACGATATTTCCCCGTGTCCTTTGCCCCCCGGTTGAGCCATATCACGACAAAAAAGATAATTGCCATGGCACCAAAACCGCCTAACACGGAGGCCGTTGTCGAATCCATGTGAAGAGACTCTGCCCAGTCCGCTGCCATAAAGGCGCCTGCCACAAACCCTATGACAGGGAAGAGATAGACAAGCAAAGAAAGCTTCATAAGGGAACCCGAAGGCATTCCCAGTTCGACCATATCCCCCGCATTCGCCTCAAGCTCATTGGCCACCTCAACCATCATTGTCTTATCGTCCACGACCATACACGAGCCACGGGACTGACAACCCGCGCAGGACGAGCCTTTCTGAATGCGAACCACGGCCTTCTGCTGCACTATCTCTTCAACTACTCCCTGCTCGGTGATCATAAAGACCTCGTAAAAACTATTTATTTAGTGACTGCAAACTCCCTAATTTTTAGGACTTTGCTCAAAATTGGACATCAGGTCGGTCTGGGTTATAAGGTTCCCCGCCCAGCGGGATCTTCGACAGGGTTCAACGGTTCAACGGTTTTAACCCCTAACCTTGAACACTGAACCTCTGAACGTTGAACCTGAGCAGTTACCTAAACCTCTAATACGTCCTGCTCCAATGTCGTCAGTATCTCACACCCGTCCTTTGTGACAACCACCGTGTTTTCAATCCCCACCGATCCTTCACCGGGAAAGACTATCTTGGGCTCGACCGCGAACGTCATCCCCTCTTCCAGGGGATATGTCTGGCCCTGGGCTATGAAAGGGAATTCGTTTAACTCAAGGCCGATGCCATGACCTATGAAACGGCACTGAAGTCCCGGGGGGCCCAGGTAGCTGTCTGCGTAACCCAGCTTCTCGCCCAGACCAAGGGTCATTCGGAACAGGGCCTCACAGTCCGCGCCCGGTCTTGTCTCGGCCAGGACGGCATCATGGATCTCACGGCACGCATTAAAGGCATGAATAAATTTATCTTTCATCGGGCCTATGGAAAACATTCGGGTCTCGTCGGCCTGGTATCCCTGATAGCATGTTCCAAAATCAACCAGGATCGGCTCATTAGCCTCCATTACCTTGTGACTGGCACCCACCGGAAAGGCCGGGGAAAGCCCCAAACCGCCCATGGGCGAATCCGACTGGCTCACTATGCCCCCGGTAATGCCGCTCAGCACATGCCATGAATATGCCTCATAGTTGAGTGACCTGACCCTTATAAGACCCTCGCTGCCGTGTTTTTTTGCGGACGCCTCCATAAGGCCCCCGAATTCGATCTCGGTCATCCCCTGTTTGAGGAATCCCTTAGCTTCCGTGTAAACCCTTTTTCCGATATCCCCGGCACCCTTTATAAGTTCTATCTCAAAAGGAGATTTGATCTTCCGTATATTCCTTATGACAGGGGAGGCGTCCACAAACTTCACGCCCGGAAACATAGACTGGTACCTGAAGTACTCGTTTACCGGAAGCACGTCCAGTTCTATGCCCATAGTCTTTGGGACTTTGGCCCCGTGGTCCTGTATCATGGAAGGGAGATCCCTGACCGATTTCATCCGGACGATGTCATCCAGCGGTGATTCCACCCTTGCCCGCTCAGCTTCCCTTTTGACCATCAAGAGCGGCTTTCCGTCCAATGGAACAAACAGCAGGCCATCCTGGGTTGTTCCCGAAAGGTAGTAGTAATCCATCTTCTGAACCACCAAAAACGCATCCATGCCTTCTTTTTCCATACCGGCCCTCAGCCTGGCTAATCGGCCCTCTATTTCTTGGCGCGGGGTATACCTGAAACCATGGGCCAGACTCAGCCCTTTCAATTCCCCATGCACCCAGTCTTTATAATCCATACAACCTCCAAAAACGTGATTAATCCTTTCAATAAAACAGTTGAACTCACTGTTGTCTAAAGTAAAAATCCTGGCCCATCGAAGATCCCGTTACGCGGGGAGGACCAAGCTTTGGTTATCCCAAGATGGGGTGTGCTCTGTTGCAATTTCATTGAGTTATTGAAATTCCAAATATCAAAAAGATGAACATCCAACATCGAACGCTCAACATCGAACGTCGAATGTGGGTGTCGCTTCGCTCCGTTTTTTTAATAAAATTGAAACGCCGAAGGCGTACGCTAATTCGACGTTGGACGTTCGATGTTCGATGTTGGACGTTTGTTTTCCCCCTCACTCTTTCCTCTTTTCTATTTCCTCTTTCCTCCTCACGCCCTGCGCCTTTCCCCTTACTCTTCACTCCTCACTCCTTACTTCTCACTTCTCACTCTTCCCTCTTTCCCCTTGCGCCTTGCGCCTTGCGCCCTGCGCCTTTCCCTTTCTACATCCCCCATCCTCCGGAAACAGGAATTGCCGCACCCGTTATGAACGAGGCATCGTTTGAGGCCAAAAAGGCAATGACCTTTGCTATCTCTTGGGTCTCACCGATCCGGCCTAACGGCGTGTCCTCTATAATCTCATCTTTAAACCTGTCCGCCATAAAATTTTCTATTGTGGGTGTGCGGGTCAATCCCGGCAGGACAGCGTTAACGGTGACGCCCTCTTTGCCTGCTTCCTTTGCAACGGATTTGACCAACCCGATAACACCGGCCTTTGCCGTTGAATAGGCCACCTCTCCCTTACCGCCGATAAGCCCGTAAATGGAACTGACATTTATGATCCTGCCCCATCCGGCGGATTTCATGGATGGAAGAAGTGCCTTTATGAGAAAAAGCGGAACACTCAAATGTATACCCAGAACATCCCCAAACCCTTCCATGTCTATTTTTGCGGTTGTCCCGGGCCTGTCAAACCCGGCATTGTTCACCAAAATATCTATAACACGCTCGCCTCGAATCTCTTCCAACACTGATCCAAGGCTGTCCAAATCGGTTAAATCCACGCTTCGGGCCACTACCCAGACCCCATTTTTTGCCACCTCCCCTGCCACCTGATCAAGGGTCTCGCTATTCTTGTCCAGCAGAACCAGGTCCGCGCCCCGTGATGCAAAAACTTCCGCGCATGCCCTGCCTATTCCCTGCCCCGCCCCGGTTATAAGTGCCCTGTGACCCGTTAAATCCATGGCTTCTCCCTTCCGCTGTTTTCACTTTCCTTTATTCTCATTACATGGTTTTTTACTTTATCAGATCATTTTCAATGAAGTAAAGGAACCAATTCGCGGTAAGGGAATGAAGACGGCCTCTTACGTTATCAACCATATTATTATATGTATATTTATATTGCTTTTATCCCTCCCCTTTGATATTTTTAAATTATGAAAAAGGTAAGAGATGAACCATTGGGGAAATTACGTATAGTTGATGATTTTCTGCCTCCTCCTGAAGATTTGCTATTTAAAGAGGAGAATGTAAAAATCACTATCACTCTCAGCAAAGACAGTGTTGATTTTTTCAAAAATGAAGCAAAAAAACATAATACACAATATCAAAAAATGATCCGCAGGCTTTTAGATATATATGCTGCACATCATAAGCAACCACCCCGAACCAACCAGATCACCTGACCGGAAAAGCCTGGCCATTTTTTTCATTTACACTTTTTATGTGGATAATGCGGACAGAATCTTCCCCCTTTTTTAAAGGGGGACCGAAGGGGATTTTTCCCAACAGCCTTGAATTACACCCCCAAAGCTCCTAATGGAAACTTGGATGTTCTCAACCTGATTTTTTTAATGAATCGTTTATTTATTCGCCATATAATGACTCACAAAGAGTATGACAAAGGAAAATGGTAATAAGTTCAACTATTAAAAAACCTTTAGACGGGATTACAAGATAAACAAGATTTTTTGTCCTGTGCATCCTTAATCATAATCCTGTGTTAAAAGTCTCCTATGCAGTCTATTGAGAGAGTAGCGAAGTAATGACTGATGAAATGCCTTTTGACGAAACTGTCATTGCTAACAGCAAAGTTTCTCAAAAAAAGGATATATCTTCTGATTTACAAGATAGATTAATCCAGTCCATCTTGTTAATCCTGTCAGAAAAATGGTGGTTTGGGAGTCCCGGCGTTATTTCCGAAACCTTTTCCGGAAAACGGGAACTGAATAAACGTCACATAAAGGCATTGAGCGAACGTTTCGGATGTAGTCCCGCAATTTTCATATGATGTTTCGGAGAAAACGCTGATTTGGATTCTCTTGCGATAGCGAAGCCGATTTTTCTTGACTTTCCCTATATTAGAGATATCATTCCCTATATTTCATGAAACTAACTAACAACTGATTAATTCCTTTACCTATTCAGAGGTATATCATGGAGCACCCCATCAAACTCTGCCAACCCATCGCCTGAAAGGGATCGCAAACTTTTCAAGTTTACTTTCAACTCTTACTAACTCTTTTAGGCGAAATCAATTCTTACAGACCAATGAGATAGCCGGAAAAAACTTAGACAAAAAAGAATGAAATGAATAATAAATGCGTCATAACGTTGGATGATACACAGCAAGAGTCAAGAGTAGATCTGACCCCTTTATTGATAAATAAGAAATCTAATGAATCGATAGAAATTTACAAATCATTAATAAATCATTTTAATTTTTTGTGGGAATCTTCTGAAACTATAACCGAGAAAGCCATACAACAACGGCATTAAGGGCGACGGCAAAAAGCCGCCGCGACTTATGCCGGGCGTTGGACAGGGCAAGAATAAAGAAAACCAATATAGGGCAATTTAGAGAGTTAATATTTTGAAACCAGCATCAATTCAACGATATGGAGATGAACTTCAGGAAATTTTTTCTCAAGAACGAGCTGCTGTTTTTCTTTGTGGCCCAGCAATTGACAAGCTCGACAAACCTGGGGAAAAATTAAGGCAAGAGATTGAAATAGCATTAGAAAAAGAAGGTTTTGATGTTATTCTTGGCGAGGATGATGGCCTTGAAAAACTCAGAAACAAATATAGTTCGTATGCTCATGAAAATGAGTTGCTTTTCGTTGAGAAACATTGCCTTGCTACTGTTCTAATTGCCTCAAGTGTAGGGTCATTTTGTGAACTTGGCTTATTCTCATACAAAAAAGTTCACAAATTAAAGTCGGACTTCATTTTGATTATTAGTGAACAATTCAAGGACGATAAATCGTACTTGAATGAAGGGCCTGCTGCAGCCATAGAAGATTATGGGAAAGTTTACTACGGAGATCTTCAAAACTTCGATTATTCAAAGATATTGCAGCGCCTGAAAAGAAGACGTTCAGTTTGGGCCACTTCCTACAAGGGGCGGCCGCCCAAAGAGTTGGCTTAGCAATGAAAGTAAGTTTCAACATAGATCTTTTGCTATGGACCATTGGCGTTCTTCAGCCTGCATCAGCAAGCGATGTCTTAAAATTTATTGCATACATATATCCAGAAATTCAACCGTTGCCTCTTGTTAAAGACATTGAACAAATCCTCTTTGGTTTAAGGAATGCGGGACTGGTGTATAGAGTTCATGGAAAATCTCGCCTATATTCGCTTACATATGAAGGAAGCACGAAAATTCCAATTAAACTTAGGAGGCATAGAGATAAAGTTCGTTTGTTCTTGCTCAAGGACACAAGAAAATGTAACATAATTTTGTCGGGGGAGGATAATAAAGGATTGGTTGGCGTTCCGCCAACCTCAGATGTTAGTAGTACTTTACAAGAATTTCAGCGGCCAATAAAAACGGCCGTCGCACCTCGGTACCCTCGACACAACGGCCGTTTTTATTGGCCGCTGGTCTCAAAGCAACTAAATTTCCAAGTTGGCCTTGATTCTTCCTCCCCCGATATTTATCTTAATTACTATTCCTTCCCTTCTCTGAAATCTATCCACGAAATCAGCCCAGATCCTGCAGGCGATAATGATCTAAGTATTACTGATCTTGCTCTTGCTATAGGTGTTACTCCTCGTTTAATTACCTCTTTGCTGCATGCAACGCACAAATATTATAGACAGTTCAATATTGGCAAGCGTGGCGGTGGCGAACGACCAATAAGTGCTCCAAGAACTTTCTTGAAAGTTATTCAGTATTGGATTCTTGATTACCTTTTATATCCATTAAAAAGCCACCAAATTTGTCATTCATATCAAATTGGGAAGTCAATAATCACCAATGCTTCTCCTCATGTAAATTTTAACTATGTTGCCAATATTGATATAAGTGATTTCTTTGGTTCAATAAATCCAACCATGATTATGGAGCTTCTGAGGAAAAATGGATTTGGCGAGCAATTGTCAAAAACAATCGCACGTTTGACTTCTCTCAATAATGGACTTCCCCAAGGCGCACCAACAAGCCCAATACTTTCTAATGTTTACCTATACTCTGTTGACGAAATAGCTGGACAAATATGCATAGACACAGGGGTGGTTATCACAAGATATGCCGATGACATTACTATAAGTGGAAACAACAAAGATCTTATTACAAATGTAATAACACGCCTCACGCAAGAATTAACTGCCAAGGGATTGGACCTCAACACAAAAAAAAACGAGGATAGCCAGTCGAGGTGGCCAACAGCGCGTGACTGGCATAGTAGTCAATGAAAAAGCACTACCCCCAAGAAAGCTTCGACGACGCATTAGGGCAATGTTCCATCACGCAAATCTGCATCCTGAAGAACATATCGGAAAAACGAATATTCTGAGAGGTTATTTGAGCTATTTCAACTCCTTTCCTACCTTAAAGGGTAGCTCAGAACTTGAAGGGTACAAAGATATTTTGAAGAAAGTAAATAGTAATGCCCAACAATCGCATGCACCAGATGGCGGGAACGTCGGCGGTGCTGACGCTACAAGTTTGTAGGCGCCACTGGTGATGCAAGCCGTTGGGCGGAGTGACTAATGAACAATAATGCGGATACAAGCGCTCAACAACTTAAGCAAAGACGTTTAGATCTTGATGCTCAGAGACTGGAGGCCGATAAGCGACTAAGGAGTCGTGAACTAGACATTAAAGAAAAGGAACAGCAGCGTTCCATGTGGCACAGTCCTATTTTTGTCGCTGTTCTGGCGGGAATGGTGGGTCTCCTGGGAAATGCTTTTGTTGCGTTTCTAAATAGTTCTCATGAGCGCGAGCTGGAGCGGCAAAAATCTGAAGCTGCATTAATACTCCAAGCACTGAAAACTGATAATCCTGATAAAGCAGCCAAAAATTTGGAATTCCTTGTCGATACGGGTCTGATAACCAATCAAGAAACATCGATTCGACAATACCTTGCAAACCGGGAAAAGGGCCAAGGGGCAAGTCTTCCTTCGGGGGCGGTTGTTGCACAAGAGTCAGTTGGGAATTTATTGGAAATTGTAGACCAACTCCCAATAACTGCGGCTTGGGAAATACTCCGTAGACCTCCAGTTTCCATTGATGAATTTACAAAGAAGGCAGTAAATGCCCGATTAGGTGGTACTAAATTGGAGGAAGCTGAGTTAATACTCGGAGGAGTAACGAATGATGCTAATGCAAAGACCATCCTAAAGATGGTCTTAGTTCTTATGTCTGACCGATCTCCAGAAACTCTTCAGCAGTGGAAAGGAGTACTAAGATATAAGGCGGTAAAGAATAATCTGGGCAATAAAAATCCGCCCAACAAATAAAGGATTAGTACCGAGTTCGAGGAACGAGAGCTCGGTACTAATCCAAGGTTCAAGAAGCTGCGGAGTATAGGGGAAAAGGTCAATAAAGGGGTCAAGTCTCCGGTTGACTTTTGATTGAATAAAGGGGTCAAATCTACGGTTGACTGTTGCTGGTTATTTTGATATGGGTACTTCATGTCCAGGCCACTAAGGATTCAATATCCAGATGCATGGTATCATGTTATGAATCGCGGTCGACGAGGTGATGAGATTTTTAGCGAGGATAAGGATTATGTCGCTTTTATTGATCTTCTTAAGGAAATCGTTGAAGATTATAATGTAAAGGTCTCTGCCTATTGTTTGATGTCAAATCACTATCACCTATTGGTGCAAACTCCCGATTCCAATATATCAAGAGCGATGAGGCACCTTAATGGTGTTTATACTCAGCGTTACAATAGAATTCATCATTGTGATGGTCAACTGTTCAGAGGTCGGTATAAGGCAATTCTTGTTGAGGCTGACAGCTATCTTATGGAGTTATTAAGGTATGTCCATAGGAATCCACTTGAGGCAGGCTTAGTTGATAATCTTCAGAAGTACAATTGGAGTAGCCACAAAGGGTATTTATCCAAAGCCACAAAATGGGATTGGTTGTATAAAAAGTTTGTGTTGTCATTATTTTCAGAGGACCATGCAGAAAGCATCAGGCTATACAAGCAGTTTGTCACCAAAGAGGTCCCCCATGAGATTAATGAGATACTGGGTCGTAGAAAGTTACCGTCTGTATTGGGAACCAAGAAGTTTATTGACAAGATTAAAGAGCTGTTTTTTTCTGATAGAAGCCATGAGGAAATCCCTGAAGCCAAATTACTCGCCCCTGACCCGGCTAGAATTCTTGGGGCTGTCGCAAAATTTTATAAGGTAAGAATAGATGATCTCCTTATGTCTAGAAGAGGATATTTCAATGAACCAAGAAATGTTGCTATCTTTCTTATGAGGCGGTTGAGGGGTGATACGTTGAAGGTGGTAGGTGAAGTTTTTGGAACCAACAAAAATAGTACGGTTAGCAGTAGCGTTGATAGAGTAAAATATGAGATGAATAGGGATAAGGACATTAGACGACGTGTTGATAAATTAATCCAAATCCTGAGCAACAGTCAATCGTAGATTTGACCCCTTTTTCTTTTTTATTCAGGGGGCAAAAGCAAAACCAGGTCCTGAGCGCCTGGATTCTTTACTATTCATCAATGGATCTTAAATTTTTGGATATCCACCGTTTTGAATGGCGCCCGGACAAAACGCTCTTTTAAAGCATACGGAACCGTACAGTCGAACAGAGTCTTGCATGTAAGTCCTTCGGAAATAATCGAATAGCTGAAATCAGGGCTCTGAGAGGGGTCCCGCGGATGGCAGCGGACGCCCGGAATAAAAACCGTGCTGACATCTCCCTGATATCTTGTGGTAAGCGCCCAGAGCACCTCGTTACTGTCAAAAGGGTCGACATCCTCGTCCACTATAATTACCTGCTTCAATTCCGAAAAGGCGGCAAAGGCCGTCAAAGCGGCCTGGCGCTGGCGACCTTCATCGGCTGGAGAACTTTTTTTAAACTGCATGACAGCCAGCAACTTTCCACCCCCCGCGGGGTGGGCATACACCTTAAAAAGGGTAGAGTAGAGGGCAGGCTCCAGTCTCCGTAGGAATCGGCCTATCTGTTTCCGCCCCTTTCGTTTGGCGGTGCCTCAATAGCCAATCCATAGAGTCCTTTGCCAGCCCTCCCTCATCAAACCGTACGTACGGTTTTCCCGTATACGGCTTTCCGATGTTCTTCACGCCAAGGCATGCGCATTCTTCCAGGGTGCAGTCGTCGGAACTTTGAACAGTCCATAGCGTCCATATAGCACACGGCTGGGAAACCTTTCATATCCGCCAGCACGGAACTTGATCTTGTGCCGCTTGCGCATATGCGTGCGCAGTCGCTCCTCCGCATGCCACTTCACCTTCTTCAATACTTGCGTACTGTTTCGATAGTGAAAATAGCCTGTCCAGCCGCGTAACGTCTGATTCAGACGCTCTATCAGCATTGGAAACGGCATCGGCGTAAGAGCTCTCCGGGTCAGATCAGTCGTCTGCGCCTTGATGCGCACAACAGCCTTCTTCCCCGGCTGAACATGGGGATACGCCTTACCGCTTATCATGCTTCGCTGCATCCAGATTTCAAATCCGAGAAAGTCAAAGCTTGTATCCCATGCGTTCACTATGTTCGTCTTCGCCTCGTTCAATGTAAGCCCGAGCCGTTCCAGAACATGCTTCAACATGGATAACGGTTTATCGGTATCCCGTGCACTTAACACTACCATATCATCGGCGTAGCGCACCAGTCGGGCTGCATACCTTCTCTCCAGGTTATGCCGTTCCCATATCCTGTCCAACAGATGCAAATACAGATTGGCCAACAATGGGGAAATCACGCCTCCCTGCGGTGTTCCTCGCCTATTGCTCTTCCCGCCGCTAATGTGACCCTTTCCATCCTTCCCCTTTTCCACTACCGGAGACTTCAGCCATTGTTTGATGAGATGCAATATCCTACCATCAACAATCCGCTCCGCGACCACTGCCATCAGTTTGGCATGCGGTATCGTGTCAAAGTATTTGGACAGATCGGCATCAATAACAAGGCTATAACCCTTGTGCAGGGCATCTGCCACATCATCAACAGCGTCATGAGCCGAACGCTTTGGCCGGAAACCATAGGAGCACTCGCAAAAATCCGCTTCAAATATCGGCTCAATCACAAGCTTCACCGCCATCTGCACCACCCGATCACGAATCGTGGGGATGCCGAGCGGCCTTTGGCTTCCATTCGGTTTGGGTATCATCACCCGGCGTACCGGCATGGGCCGGTACGTCCTGTTCTTCACTTCCTCCGTCAACCGTTCAAGAAACAGCTCTACCCCTTCTCCCGCTTCGATGGTCTCAAAGCTTACACCGTCTATTCCCGGTGCCCCCTTGTTCGACCGGACAAGATTATAGGCATGGCGCAAAATATCAGCCCGATAGACCTTGTCATACAAAGCATAGAAACGATAGCCCGGTTCCCGCTTGGCCTTGGTGTATAGCTTCCTCTGCAATGTCCTGATCTTTCCCGGAGTTAATAGCACCTATCGCAATCTCCTGATCCTCCATCCTTCAAAAGCACAAACAAAGCAGGGCTCCTTCCCTCGGGTCCGGGTTATGTTGTCCCGATCCCTCAGACAGTACTATGAGCCCCTCCGACTCCCGGCATGCCCTAATGCGATTTCGGCATCGCCTTATACGCAACAGTTGACAGTTTGCGCCACCGCCACCATGTCGGGCCTCCCGTCCTGCACGATCAATCTTCCGCTGCATGCCATCCCTGCTACCCCGGTGAAATCTACGGGACGATTCCGTTATCCAATCCCGCAAACTCTGGCTTTCCCTCTCAGACCACAAGGTCAGCTTCCACAATCAAGTAACGAGGCTACTCATAGGTTCGCTTTCGCTACGGCCTGCAGCTTCGCCCATGGGAAACTTACGACCCCTGATTGCTCAGACGCCGCTCCCCAGTGCTACAAAGGCATACGGATAACTCCTTCGGCGGGACTTAAACCCGCCAGATCAATCGCCGATAACGGCATACGGTCAAGTCTCCGGTTGACTTTTGATTGAAGATGTAACAAGAAAACGGATTATGTCGAAACCATTAAGGATAGAGTATCCCGGAGCCTGGTACCATGTAATGAATCGAGGCAGGCGAGGAGAAGATATTTTTACTGACCCCTTCATGACCCCTTCACAATCAACCTGAACAAGACACTTGACCATTTAGTATGATATAGTACAATACGTTTGTACAAAATAAAATTAATTAGGGGATGATCAAATGGAAGCAATAGCTGTAAGTAAATTAAGAGAGAACATTGGGACGTACTTAAAAAAAGTGGAAAGAGGTGAAGCCATAACCATAACTTCTCGAGGACATGAGGTCGCCATGCTTATTCCTGCTGTAAACAAGATGGAAAGATCGAGAAAAGAACTGAAACAGCTCAGGAAATCCGCTGTGATGGGCGACGTATTATCTCCTGTGGCAGAACAGTGGGAGGTTATGAAATGATCGTTGCGGACACCCATGTTATTATCTGGGATGCACTAAAACCGGAAATGCTGTCGAGAAAAGCCAGGATAGCAATTGCTGAAGCGAACGACAGGGATGGGA
>Ga0255419_10142_pt1 | contig 15679 bp, 15 predicted proteins | sample ANMaggSeSYBR02J3_FD_182658 | JGI IMG/M metagenome (GOLD analysis project Ga0255419, IMG submission 182658) | Sediment cell enrichment communities from methane seep in Santa Monica Basin, California, United Staets - ANME aggregate JGI... | ecosystem: Environmental > Aquatic > Marine > Cold seeps >...
AAATCAAAAAATTCAGCAACATTAAAACCAATTTCCGCACCGCAAAGACCCGCAAAAAAGCCAAGCTTCACGCCAAACAGTTCACTTGTGCCGTAAAGACTTACTTTCCGCACATCTTCGGGGTGATATCTTCCCACAACACCTAACCCTGATTACCTGATCAGCATTCATCAATCGATATCTTTGCCTTCCAGGTCTAAAATAATTTGGGCTGACACTTGCTCCCATTCTGCCAGGAGATCCCTGGCCTTATGATAATTTTTGATCGCCCATGCCAAGTGTTTCGCTTGGCTTTTTGATATCACCCTGTGGACCATCTTCCGACCTTCCCGCCAGCTCCATTCGTAATATGGGCCATGCCAAGCTGTCGGGTCCTTCGCGCATTGGCAATTGGGTTTCCCGCACTGCTTGGTCCTTTTCTGTAGGGATCCCGTGCAGATCAAATCCAGTCGTGCCAGCTCCTTCTGGATCGTTTTAATCTGCGCTCTCACGGTCGCCAAAACTTCTTCAGATTTTTTTACCAAGGTGGTTGACTCCTTTTAGTCTGGCGAGCATGATAGCGCCAGATCATCAAGGTGTCAAGGCCGATTTTTGGTTTTCTTTCTGGGAGGCAAAAATGGCGTTTACCTTACATCGAGAACGATTGGGACCTTTACCCGTCATCAATCATTTTCTGCGAAAGTCTGGGCTATTGGGTCGCCTGGATGAATTCATCCCCACCATGGATAAACGGTGTGCCCTCCCTTACGCCAGTGGTCTGGGGATTCTCCTACGTTCAATTCTTGTCGAACGAGAGCCGATCTATCGAATCTATGAGACCGCTCAGGCTTTTGCCCCTTCCGAGCTTGGCATCAATTCTGGAGAGATGAGTCGGTTGCGAGATGACCAGATCGGACGGGCTTTGGACCACTTGTTCGATGCCGACCGTGGAACCTTGCTTACCCACATTGTGGTCGATGTTGCTAAAAAATTTGGGATCGATTTCCAGGAACTGCATAACGACTCCACAACCGTATCATTCACCGGGCAGTATCGAGGTGCCCACGGACGGATAATACGCAGCCGGCGAGGCCTTTGGGTCACTTATGGTTTCAACAAAGACCATCGACCTGATTTAAAGCAACTCCTGTTCATTTTGACCACCACTGCAGATGGCGGAATTCCAGTTCAATTTCGTTGCGCGGATGGCAATACAGCAGATGTGACTACTCATCTCGAGACGTGGAGAGTCCTCAAACAGGTATCCGGGCGCGCAGATTTCCTGTATGTGGCTGATTCCAAACTCTGTGATACATTAACAATGGAAGCGATTGAGAAGGAAGGTGGCCGCTTTGTCACCGTCCTACCTCGGTCACGTCGAGAAGACTCTGAATTCCGAGAATGGATACAAAGTCATGACCCGCCATGGGAGGAAGTCCGGGATCGACCTAACCCACGAGGAAAGGCTTTGCCCCGTGATATTTGGCAAGCTTTCCAATACGCATTACCCTCAAGGGAAGGCTGGCCGGTGATTTGGGTATACAGCACCCTCCTGGCTCTTCACCAACAGAGCTCGAGAAGAGATCGATTGAAACGGGCCCAACAGGACTTGGATGATTTTCAAAAGTGCCTGGCCGGACCCCGATCGCGCTATCGCTCACGCCATGAAGCCCAAAAAAAGGCTGAGGGAATTGTGAAAAGATGCGGAGTTTCGAGATATCTCCAGGTGAAGGTTATCCAAAAAAAAGAACACCGCTTCCGGCAGGAGTCCTCGGGAAGACCTGGGACAAAAACGAGATACCGGCGTCTGACGCGGAAGAGACTCTCTCTGGAGCAGGAGCTGAACATAAAGGCAATCGCCTATGACCGGAAAAGTGATGGGATGTATCCTTTGTTGACCAATGACAATGACCTGACGCCACAACAGGTCTTGGAGGCGCATAAGCGCCAACCAACCATTGAAAAACGCTTCTCCCAGATCAAATCAGTCCTCGAGATAAAACCGGTATGCTTAAAAAACGAAGGTCGCATCGAGGCATTCTTCCTGATTTACTTCCTGGGTCTTTTAGTGCAAACCCTGGTGGAAAGGGAATTACGGCAAGCCATGAAAAGGGAAAAGATTAAATCTTTACCTATTTACCCCGAGGAACGGGCTTGTAGCCGGCCAACGGCTGAACAAATTTTTCGGTTGTTCAGCCTGACGGAGAAGGCGGTGCTCATGAAAAACAAAAAGGTGGTCCAGGTGTTTGATCCAGAATTGACCGCTCTCCAAAAACAAATACTCCAATTGCTGGGACTTAAAAATTCAATTTATAAAGACTAGAAATTGCTAATGCTATGTGGGGAGATATCGACTTGGACATCTGCGGAATGTAAGTAAAGACTGGCTGCACCTGGCAATTCCAAGACACCATCAGAGTATTTACCAGAATCAACTACCGTATAAAAAGCCCACCCTCCATATGATCCATATTGTACCCAAGAAGGATTCTCTATTTTCTCATCAAACAAGGAGTCTACATGGTGCTGATTGTCCTTAAGATCAGATCGATGTTCGACTTTTTTGGTTCGCCTTTCACAAATAGACGTTAGTAACAATCCCTTAAGGGTAGGATCACCGTGACCGGTCCCAGCGAGGGCGATACCAACGTTGATCGGCAGACCATAATAATTCTCCTCCAATATCGCAGGCGGTGAAGTCCACCACCCTTTTCCAGGACCATACAAATAGTGACCTCCGGCACCAAAATTCAAAGGGAATACCTGAGCGCTCGCTGAGACGCCACACCCTACCCCGGCCTTATAAAAGACACAATCATGGGCATCATTGAGACGGTTACGAACATATCCAAAACATCCCTGACAAACCAAAGCAAGAATAACACACAACCACGTTGCCCAAGATTTCATTGAAGTCAACCCATTCCTAAATAGCCTGTCTTTAAAGTCCCTTAGCATTGTTTTCCGAACGTTATTTCTTTTTATGGTCAAAATCACCTAATATCTTTTATCGCTTTTGCTCACCCGTCCCCAAATTTGGTACTGCGACCCGAACTATAATACCCGGGCCTCCTCCAACTGAGTGATAAGGAGGTTGAGGAAAGGACCCTTCCATTTACAACCAGCAAGATCCCGAAGCAAAGCAACTACTTGTTCAAAATCATTCCAATCCCTGACATGAGTCTTGTGCAAGTGGGTATAGTTATATTGATGAAGCGAGTCACTTTTATCGTCAACAAGCCGTGGGAGGAGAAGGTAGTCGTCAGGATCGGTGATCTCCTTTCGGCAGACCACACATTTTCGATTTCCCAGGCCTGTCTTTGCCCTAAATTCAGCGAGGACGATTTCCAAAACTTGCCGTTTAGGGTCACGTTCAACACATGAAGAATGCATTGCCGCATCATTAAAAACAAGTAGAGGGTCAGCATCGTTATATACAAACGCAGGGAACCCAACAGCGGTTTCTGCATCATAAATAACTTGCCCACAAAGAGGGCATTCAGTCTTTCCACATATCAAAATGCTCATTGCGATCCCGGCAATCTAATTTGCGTAATTTCGCCACCATGGAAAACAGTTGGTTGGTGTTGCCCAAGTTGTTTCAACATTTCAAAATCGGCCAAACCCGGTCCCGCAGAGGTCGGATGGGTATGCCCGAAGACACGAGTAGTTTGTCCTTCAGCAAAGGAGTTTCCAGCCGGTCCTCCGGCGACAACCGCTCGTTCTCCTGTTGCTAACAGTGATCGTTCGCCAGGACTATCGAACCATGCATTTGCGGGCTAACCAAGGTCACTCGAATATTCGACCATCACGGGCTCTTATAAAGATTCCACAATTAAAATTATATCTTCAATTCTGCTTTTTTCTAAATAAAAAACATCCCAGTTATTAAAAATTATCGAGTCGAAAGAAACGTCATCACAAAAAAAGGTGCCGGAAAAGGGATTTAACTCGTAATGACAATCTCCGCCAACTGCAATTTTTCCAGCGTCTAACGCAATAGCTTCATTGCGTGTTTTAATAATTTTGTTGGGATTACATTTCATAATATCCGAAAACTCATCTAATGAAATATCACCGGAAAGCTCTCCTTTCCCTAAAATCTGTGCGGCTCTTCGAAATAATGAAATCAACCGTTTTTTCCCCTTGGCCAACATCATGCGGTAATGGGGATAAAGGTGGATTTCAGGCAACGTTAAACCAACCCGAAGGTCATCCATTGTGTTTTTTCGCCAAACCGCAAATGACCAAATCCCTTTGGGCCACTTAGGATTGACCCGAGTCAGCCCTAATTCCTGTTCAAATTGCCTATAAATTGTGTAGTTATGGTCAAACCTACTTCCAGCCATAAGCGGATGATTAGTCCTCGCAGAATCTGATTTTGAAAATAAAAGCGCAAATGAAAGGTAATAGCAATCACGGATTTTAACAAAACTATGGGAGACATATAGGCCTGCGTCGTCTACTCGAATAAACTCAATAAACCTCCCTTTTACGCAGGGATTTCGGCTATATTCAATATTTATTGCATGCAGAATTTGCAGACAAGAACTCGCCCAATTGGCCAGCGTCCGCTTTTCTTTTGGTATTTCTCTCATCGTATTACCTACATTCCGCGCTTCGTAGGGTGTATTTTCAGAGTTTTCATTTCGCTCTAACGTTTTTAAACCACTCCAGTTACGTTACTCGTAAAAGATAGCCATCCTTTCTCTCAGCGCCATCGGTGTGGCCGATACAGGAATACGGAACCGAGTATTTCCACGGACGGCACGCGTTGATGGCCTTCAGGCGCCTTGTGGCGGCGAGTAAGTATAGGGCTATGAAGGGGCCTTCTTTCGTGGAGTATGGCGGGTGGGTGGGCCTCTAAAGGCAAATGGGCAACCTCTTGAAGCGCTAAAATACGAATTTCGAATTAGGAAAGTTAAAGTGGTTTTGGGATTTGTTGCCTTGCAAAATAGCCACGCCGCGTTATCTTTGATGCACAAGTTATAGAGGTTACTTTCTTTGGTTGAGGTCTAACATGGCCTCGTGAAATCCAAGTTTTTTAAGAGCCGATATCGGACAAGGCCCCCAGTATACAACTATGGTTAATTCAACCTCCCCTACAGTATATGCCCGTTTTTTCAAACCGTTGACGCTAGCCATCCGTGATGCCACTCACACCCGCGAATGCGGGTCATTTAAGGACAATGATTTCCTTATTTCTGGGGTCAGTCGGGTTGTAGCTGCAGTCCAGAGTGGGCGCGACTGGGTTCAGCGATTGTATTGTATGGTTGAGTCTGCAGTAACAGTCAACTGCTTTTTCAAAAGCTTGCGCAGCGAGCGTAGGCTTAGAATGGTCACAGAGGTCGCAGGATCCGTGGCAAAACAGTGCGACGATTCGACCATTTATGATCCTTTTGCAGAACATCCTGAATTGGAAAATTTCAATATATATGCGGGCGATGGTCATTACCACAGCGCAGCTGTGCATGAGAAAAAGATCGAAGGAAGGGCATGTCCGGTGCAGCATTTCTATGCCATCAATATGCGGAGTGGAGCCATGCATCATCTTGATGTGGCCCGCATTCTCCCGGGCAAAAAACGAGAACACGACATGAAAGCCCTCAAGCGACTGGACGCTAAGGTTCTACGAATGGGTACACCCACAGGGCGTAAGGTGTTATGGTCGTATGATCGTGCGTGCATCGATTTCAGCCAATGGATCAAATGGAAGCGGAGAGGCATCTACTTCATCACCCGAGAAAAAGAAAACATGAACTTACAGGTTCTCAGCGCACTTGAATTCGATTCAGGAGATCCTCGCAATGCCGGGGTCGTTAGCGACCAATCGGTCCAGACCAGCAAAGGAACAAATGTGCGCCGGATTATATATTTAGACCCTGTCAATGAGACGACATATTATTTTATAACAAATGAGTTCACCGTGCCCCCAGGTGTACTCGCATTCATTTACAAAGAACGATGGAATATTGAAAAGGCGTTTGACGAAGTAAAAAATAAATACCAGGAAACAAAGGCTTGGGCCACGACTGATACGGCAAAATGTCAGCAGGCCAAATTTATTGCACTTGCCTATAACTTGCTGTTGATCTTCGAGAGGCACCTTGAAAAAGAAGAAGGTATAATCGATGAAAAAATCAAGCGCAAACGTCAAGCGAAACTTAAGGATGATATTGCCAAGGCAGCCAAGGCCAATAGGAAAATGAGCACTATGTTGACTGCGCCCAAGAGAGCCACCCAAAGGAGCCTTCAGTTTATTCGTTGGCTGAGAGCCGAACTGGAGCAACCGACTTTGTGGCGGGAAGCCCTGGTCCGCCTACGCCCACTTATGAAGAATTATTTGTCTTGAGCCGGCCACACCGATGGTTTATTGATATGAGTGCTTTTATGTTTTCCTGTTACAAGTCGGATTACTCCTTAGCAAAAGTAATTCTTCTGTCTGTTTTTCTTAGCGCTATGCTTATTTTGAATGCTTGCGACGGAAAATCAGCATTACCCCAGGTTGTCAGCCTGAGCTTCTTGTTACCCAACTGCTCTCTGAGGATCCGGTTTTCCTCGTGGAGGTAATCAATGACCAGAGATTGCCGCCGGTTGATCCAGGCTGCGAAGGTCATGGGAAGGAGTTGTAGGGGGAGGAATTGAACGTTCATGGTGCAATTGTGGCTGAATTGTTGACTTCCGTAAATTCTTTGGTTGTAATGTAATGAAGTTTTCGGACACCACGGGGATGAGTGCCAAACAAAGGTGATTTTTCGATTTAAACATAACTCTCATGTAAGATTGATGAAAGGTCCGACAGCTTGACACATACTCCATTCATTAAACACCGCAAACATGGTCCGGACTACCGCGTCCGGTATAGGTTCATTGATCAACAAGATGGCGGTAGAAGAACTCTCCCTTCCCAAGGCTACAGGAGTGATCTCCACTATGAAGGCGACGATCTTGAGATTGATGGCAAATTCATTGTTTATATGGTTCATCCAGAATTCCTTGATGCCGAATTGAATGTAATTGTCGACGATACAACATCAGTCCCAAAAGAAGGTTATGCTGATATGTGGATATTGGATGAAGAGATGAGAAACAAGGTTCATCGTCACAAAGCAGTGCTGGAAAAAATTTGCTATTTCATGGAAGGACCTTGGAAAGTGGCTAAAGCAGAAATTGTTCTGATCCACCCTAGTTTAAACACCCTGTAAGGACGTGGTCCGTCAGTTGGGAAATATTTATCGGTGCTGGCGAGCCAAGAATGGTGCCAGGTGTTACGATGGTGGCCACTTGGGAAAGGATCTTTCGGCCCAGGACTCGGCCTTTAACTGCAAGTCTCCTGCGTTGGTCATTTGTCAGCCTGAGCTTCTTGTTACCCAACTGCTCCCTGAGGATCCTGTTTTCCTCGTGGAGGTAATCAATGACCAGAGCATGCCGCCGGTTGATCCAGGTTGCGAAGGTCAGCAGGAGGAGTTGTAGGGGGAGGATAGAATCGTTAATAACCAAATAATGGCCGAATTGTTGTGCTTCGTAAATCCTTTGGTTACGATCCATTCGTAAAAATGGATCCTACGCGCCTGCTCAGGATTATCCATGGTGAGCCAAATGCTGGAGCCCTTCTGAGTCAAAGAAGACTATTGTCCATGTCATTAAAGTCAACCGGAATCTCTCGTTTTGCAATCTCCCTTATAATCATTTTCCTCTTGGGGTTTGTGCTTATTGTCGGGATATTTGTTATCGGGCCGATAAAAAACTTTTTATTACCGGGAGAAACACTTGCCTGGATTGTCGCTGAATCGGGAGAGCCGAAGGGAGACAAGGCAAATTGGCGCCTCATCTACCGCCTTGCTCCCGCCACGCCAAAGACCGGGGAAGGAAAAATGAGAACCAATTCGCAATTGCTCCGGGCAGTAAAAGAGGTCTTAAAGGACCGTCTAGACATGTTCTGCAAATCAGCGGTTGCGGTCAAGATCAAAAATGGGGCAATTTGGTTTGAGCTTGAAGCTTGCAGCTCTGCTGAAGTCGCAGGATTGAAGGCATTGGTGGGAATGTCAGGCGCCCTGGAGCTCTGCCTGGTTGTGGACAAAGCCGATTCTTCCTTCGACCTGGAGGCAGAGAATGCACGCCTGAGGAAATGGTTGGGAGAACCGGCAAACCAGGATAAGATCGGCAACGAACCTCGATCGATTGCGGAGTTCAATCGCCTTTCCCCACAAGCGGGTGGCCCTTTGAGAGCAGGATTAATTCGTTGGGTCTGGTCGGAAAATTCCGCTTGTGGCAACCTTGATTGCCTCAAAACCTCCCTGCGCTATCACGATGACAAAGATGTTGCCCAGAGGAGGGATGTGGCTTTCATGCCGCTCAATCTGGAGAAAAGGTCTTTTTCTAGTGAAGATTGCGATAAGGGGAAATTCAGGGTCGTTCCTGACAGGATGGGCCAATCGGCGATTAGTTTTGAACTGCTGGATAAGAATAAACCGGCTTTCCAGGATTTCACCGGGAAGAACACGAAAAAAGCAATGGCCATCATCATCAATGATAAGGTCAGGAGCGCACCGACCATCATGTCTGCTCTTCCCGGGAGCGGGATAATCACCGGAGGTGAAACCGGTTTCTCCCGTGCCGAAAGAAAATTGATCATCTTCTCCTCGAGATTGGAACCACTCCCTGCCTCTTTAAAGTTGGTCGAGGCCAAACGGCTTCCATGAATCCGTTGCCGAGGCTCAATTTCTCTCTGTTAAGGGTGCTCTCTGCGAACGCCGGGAGAGCGTGAATTTTGGTTAACAGATGAAGAATGTGAGGAAAGATTCCTCAATTCCCTTGGCCCTTGCTGTCCGGTTTCTTGATAAGGCGGTTAAAGACCCATTCCCACCGTCCATCCCGGGACTTGAAGGAGAGCATGGGAAAGGCACCGATTCCGTCAATGGGCTTGCCATCGAGTATGAATCGGAAGCGGACCTGGTGCAGCCGAGGCATTTTAAAGGAATGGAACAACCAGCTGGCCTCGGGAATTTTGGATCCCTCCCATTCGGGGTCGGCCATCGTCGTGGTTCCCCGGTAGCACCAGTCCTCGAAGTGTATCGTGGAGATGGACTTCGCTAACTTGCTACCACTTGTAGTCGCCAGAATGTCTGTAAGTGGTCCGGGTTTGATTGAAGCGATGGCCCTGGTTATCAAGTTGAGGTCATCATGGAGCAACTTGATTCTATTAAGATGCCACTCCCAGGAGGATTTCGCCTTTTTCGAGTCGGCAAGTTTAAGGGCGAGGGTCGCAGCTCTTTTCAACCGTTGGGCCGACTCCTTCAGCCACAGGAGTGTCTTGTCGTTGATGGCGAACAGGACATAGAGCTTCTTCGGCTTGCCCCTTCTCCGACCGAACCGGCCACCGAAGAGCGAATGCATGGTGCCTTTGCGAATGACCAGGGAGGAGGACAGGAGGCTTTGGGTTCTGAGCAGATCCCAGTCACGCTTGCAGGATGAAGGGAGCGTTGCAGACTTCAGGTTTTCACGGTTGTCGAGGTGGTCCTGCAGGGTTTCCCCAGTCATGGACCGTATGGCATTCCACAGAGCTTCCCTGGCGGAATCCTTTGACCACCTGTCAGTGAAGGTGAGCTCGATCAACCCGCGTGCGGCTTCGTTCAGCCGGGCCGACGAATCCAGGATGCCCCCCTTGCCTTCAGCCTGCAATGCCACCCAGTTGAGCCCCTCTTTGGAGGAAAAATAAAGATGGTCGGCTCCAAATGGAATGAGGTGCTCCGCGCCTCTCTGCTGCGGGAGGGCGTCCTTCCTTCCGGCTCTGCGATGACCTGCCCTGATGGCCCAACCCGGCGAACCGGGGTGGGTGAACCGTCCCAAAAGGACCTTGGCCATATCGTAGAATACGAGCCACCGCGCCGATGTTGCCTTGGAGAGGTCCTGGCTGTGGAAAGGCGGGGTGGTCCAAAACCATGAAAACGCCTTCCGTCTCAAGTGACGAATGAACAGGTGGTCCTCCTCGTGCAACTCTTCAGCTTCGGGCTCAGACTCCAACCAGTCCTCATCGGTCAACTCCTGGGACAGGATCGCTTTGATGACCTTGGATGCCTCGGTTGCCCTCTTGGGGGCGTTCCCCTTGGGATGGGCTTTTCCCAGGTCGGCTTGAATGCTGCGCAGGAGCGGTTTCAGGAGGAGCATTCCCTCGATGGTGATCCGCATATACAGTCTTGATGCTGATAGTAGGAATGGGTCTGCGGTAACCACCCAGATGGTGTCATTGTGGTAAGGGATTTTCCACGGCTTCTCCGGGGTGTCCTTTAACACCGAGATGAACTGACTTGGCTTTGCTGTATTACCCTGCCCCTCCAAGGTCGATGGAGACAGCAGTGCCCATACAGCAGCCATCAGAAGAACCCGGTGGTATTTCATTGATTTGCTCCATTCCATCATGCGTTGCATCCAATCTCGGTCTTTGCAACGCCTATACGCTAAGGAAACCATATTTGCTATACTACCCCAGTAGAGCCCCTCTCCAAGCACCTGTCAGAAGTAATCCCTATAACTGGGCTAGAAATTCAAGGCGATGACAAAAATGGTTATCACTTGGTAATGGTATTTGGGGCTTTTTTTTTTGGACGGTTGGCAGTTCCGGGCATTCGGGGGGATTTTTTTCTTTCCTCCCAGGAGTCCCAAACGCCCCGAAACTCGCAACCACCAAAAAAGTCGCAGAACGCGGTAGGGATGGGCCTTACGGCCCACCCCCCGCACAGATCCCAGCTTATGTAGAGTATATTTTTATGTAGAGCTGGATGGTCGTGGTCCTTTCGCCAGTGGGCTGGAGGCCTGATCCGCTCCCCATAAAAATGGGTCCTTTAGTCGAGCGATTAGTCCGTCCGGAGGGCGGAAGCAGCCTTTCCGTAACTTCGATGAAAGGCCCGGACAGACCTAACCGAAGTCGATTCAGCGTGAATAGAGCCTCGAAGTAATATTCCAGAATGGTGTCCTCCAGTCCGGGGCAACAACGCCCCTGGTCCTCAAAGGCCACCATTTTTATGGGGAGCAATCAAAGGTCCGGTCGAGACAGCAGCTAGGTCTCAAGCAGTCCATTGACGAGAGGCGGTCTCCAACTCTCCATAAAAATATACTCTACATAAGCTGGGTTATGGGGAGCTCCCCATAACCCAGCGGGCGGAATTACCGCACTGGGCTCCTACCTCGGGTGGTAACGCGCAAGCGCCTGCGCGGAAGTGGATGCACAATATGGGGTTTGGGAAGCCAGTGGTCGATGATGCGAGCCATCCTTTTCCAGTTTAGCCGATTTCGCTGGCTTCGTCGCCTTAGCGTGCGAAACCAGAGGTGGGCCAGGTGATACCTGAAGGCCCCCATCGCTGCCGAGGTTCCCGGCACCGCGAAATATTGGTAGTAACCGTTTAGGACGCTCTTCAACCATTGACCAACTTTACTGAGCGGTTCGTGCATTCTTTTCCGTAGATCGATCTTCAACGCCTTAAGTTTCCTTTGTTGGCGCTTCGTTATGGGGAACCTCACGATCTTGAAGTATCCATTCCGGTCTTGTCCACATGCGTGGGTGAATCCCAGAAAGGAAAATGTCTCTGGCTTTCCCTCTTTCCTTGCTTTCCGGTCTTTGGCCGCAAATCGACCAAATTCCATCAGGCGAGTCTTTTCCGGGTGAAGTTCGAGATTGAATCGCGCGAGTCGCTCGCGCAGTTCCTTCAGGCATCGTTCGGCTTCCCATTTGTATTGGAAACCGATGATGAAGTCATCCGCATAGCGGATGACAATCACCTCGCCCTTGGCGCCTTTGCGCCAAGAGTTTATCCATAGATCGAACGCGTGGTGCAGGTAGATGTTAGCCATCAACGGTGAAATATTTCCCCCCTGTGGTGTCCCTTCCTGCTCGTAATGCACCTTCCCATCTTCGAGTACGCCAGCCTTCAGCCATTTCTTGGCGTGATTGATGACGCGTCGATCCCCGATTCGGTGCTCGATGAAACGGACCATCCATTCGTGATCGATGGCATCGAAGAAGCCACGAATGTCTGCATCCAGCACCCAGTTCACCTTCCGTTGCGTGATCCCGACATATAGTGCGTCCAGCGCATTGTGCTGGCTGCGGCCAGGTCGGAATCCGTATGAGAAGCCTTTGAAATCCTGTTCATAGATCGCGTTCAAGACCTCTGTCGTCGTCCTCTGGACAATCTTGTCCTCCAGGATCAAAACGCCAATTGGTCGTAGTCGGCCATCTGCTTTCGGGATGTAAGTCCGTCGAACAGGCTTTGCCCGGTATGCTCCGCGCGCCAGTCGTCCGGAGAGGTCTTCGAGGTTTTCCTCAAGGTTCTCCCCGTATTCCTTCCACGTCATACGATCCACTCCGGCGGCTCCTGTCCGATTCAGGTGCATATACGCCAGTTGCAGTCGATCCTTATTGTAGACGTGGTGCCAGAGCGATGTGAACTGCTGCTTCGCATCCTTGCGTGCAGCTTGCCGTATTCGGTCCAACTCGCTTTGCAGATTTTCCCTACTCTGTGTTAGGCATCTGTTTTGCTGGCCCGAATTCCCCTCGGTCGGCCGCTTTCCCTCCACCCGCTCCGCCAGCTGCGGCGCACCGCAGCTTTTGTTCGCAGGCTTCTCCGGTACAGTGCAGCCGTCTGACTTCCTGGTCCCGTTCATCGGTGACTTGCCCCCATGAGGTTCTCACCGCGGACCGAGCAGCCATCACCGCTCGGCCAGCACCAGGATCTCGCGATTCCCGCATAGGAAGTTTGAGCGCGCGCACGGGTTCTTCGACCACGCAGGGTCCAGTCGTCCCTCACCTTTAACGGTCCGACTGGTGTTGCCCCTCGTATGAGACGAGAACGGAGGCACCCTGATCTACTAGGCGCTTTTCGGGGCTCAATGTCCCTGCTCGCAGCTCCCCCTGTCAACGCTTCGACCACCCCGTTACCGTTGTGGTCGCATGACTCGGGGCCGAGGTGGCTGGTTTGGCCTTCCTCGTATAAGACTTTCACTTACTACCTCCTATCGGTTTTAATCGTCGCTTTCCGTCCCCGCGCCTCCGCGTTAAAAAAATCTTCTGCCTTCTTTTTCTTCTCCCAGGAGTCCCAATCGCCCCAAAACTCCCAATATCACCGAAAAGCCCCAACAACCAAGATGATATGGCTCTGTGTTGATTTTTTTTGCCTTCTTTTTTTCTCCCGGGAGTCCCGATTGCCCTGAAACTCGCAACAACCCCAAAAAGCCGCCGCCGACGAACAGCATGATTGCTCAATCCGAGATCCACACCCCTTGCAGATGCGTCGTCCTTCTTCATCCTTGAATACAAACAGGGTTTGAGGATGACCTGGCCCATCAGCGCAGTGGCAGGTGGGCTTCCCGCATTTTCTCCGGACCATCGACACACGGTGTACCCCCTTGAAAAACCCTTGGGGTATCTCCCCTAATGGTGAGCACCGGTGGGTTTTATGGCAGATTCGGATTTGGGCCCCACATTTCAGTCAAATTGGGATCATTGTTGACTCACTGGTTGTATTGAAAAGGTTAAATTTTTGTAACTACTCACCCCAGTCGTTATAAATTTTGCCTGAAAGGGCTAAATTTATTGCGACAAGTGGATTGTATCCCAGGTTCCCCATGGTCTGCAAGTAGCTTGAAATACGACAGTAGGCCTCAGCGTATAACCGGACCCTGAAGCAGCCGGACACCTTTTGTTTGACCTTGCTCATTCTAAGATCTCGCTCCGCCCGGTTATTGGTAAATGCTACAGGTGTGGATTTAGCGAAGAGCAAGATTGCCTCTTCGTATAGTTTCATTCGTTCCCATAGGTTGTGGGCATCTGACTTGGCGATTCTGCCGCGCTTGCCATCCTGCCGTGGTGGAATTGGGGGTAATTCCTTCTCTCCTCGGGTGATGATGTTTCGATAATTCTTCTGCAGATTGGCGTATTCTGCCCCGCTCAACTTCTTCTTTTTACTTTTTGCCACCCTCTTACAGGTCTTCTGGAGCAAGCGCTTCATGTTCCTTGCCCAGGCGTAGCCATTGGAGTCCACGATAAAGGTCAACTCCCGCAGAAGATGTGAGCCACACAGAGCATGACCGCAATGGTCATAGGAAAGATAGGACGCCCAGCAGTCGTGGACCACCACACCGGTGTAGTTGGGAATCACGCCAATGTCCTCAATTGCCTCACACCCCCGCTTGGGGTGAAGGAATTTCAGGGTGATGACCCCCGATGAATACACATGTATCCAGTTGTTTTTTTTGTTGACCCTGAGTGATGTCTCATCCGCATGAATAACGGGACTGGCCAAGAGCCGGTTTGTCGCCGACTGCTCCCAGGGTTCCAATATGTCATTTAGCTGCCACACATATTTCAGGATGGTGGCTTCGGCGATGGCGTTGCCGATCAAGGCTTTGATCGCCTTCTGAATCCGATTCAGCGACATCATCTGGGCGATCAACAGGTTCAAGACGAAGGCCTTGATACCATGGCCATACTGTAATGGGCCGGCCATGTTTGCCGGGAAACGGCCTTTTGTCTCGGCGTCACAGTTGGGGCATTTTTTGATCTCAGCTTTGACGTGCTCGATCGTTTTTACAAAAAGGATATCGATCAGGGTGCGCCTCTCGTATCCCTGGATGGACACTTTGCTGAGATCCTCACCACAGTTATCGCACTCGTTGACCTTGGCCAACTTCTCTCGCGTATTGGTTCGAATATTGTCAGCCTGGGTATCGTTCTGAGCATTGCCCTTACCCTTGCCACCCTTCCCCCCGGACTGCTCTGGCGAGGTCTCGTCTTTTCCCGTCTGGGATGATGGTATGCTGGAGTTCTTGTTGTTTTTCCGAGTGTGCCTTTCCATGAACACGGCCAAAACCACTTCGAATAACATGAGCATGGTCCGGAACAGTGCCTTGGTTTCAGTAGACATGGTGGCTTTGCTCGACAGGCGTTTGAATTCCTCCTTCAAGGCGGTGAATTCATCACGGAGGGATTTTTTATCGACTTTGGCCATACTCAATCCGCCTCATCGGCCTCGACGGCCATCATCGCCGCCAATACCGCTAGCCTTTGGTCTCGGGGTAACGCCTGATATTTCTTGCCCCAACGAACAGCCTTGCGCTTGACGTTCTGCCGGTCCGTAAAATTTTTGCCCGCATAACTGGCCCAATGCACACGATCGAGTGCAAAATTAAACCAGACCTTTTCCGTGCGTGCTCCACCACGACTCATGGCCTGCAATTGGATGCAGTTCCAGTCTCCCAGGGTGTCGTCATAAAGTTTCGAGGGATAACCAGAAATCATGACTTGGCAGGGCACAGACCGCAGCAAGTCCAAAAGCTCAAGATGGTCGCCTTCGGTGTAATCATGCCGGTATCGACGCGGTGATGTCCGGGTCCTGATCAAATAGGGTGGGTCACAATACAACAACTCGAAACCGCTGAAGTCGTAGTTGGTAATGAAACGGTGGGCACAGCCGGTGACCAATTCCACCGGGTGATCACACGCAAAATCATTGATGGCCTGAGGATCAAGATCAATGCCGATGTTCCTGAGCGCCGCCGGCTTCCGCTTCATGATGGCGCCGCCACCAAGATGCGTCTCAATGTAGGTGTCATGAGGGGGCATCATGGCAATGATCGGTTGGCACAGGCCAGCCGCTGCTTTGGAACCAAAATAGCTGATCATTTGTCCTTGGCCATTCGCTTGATT
>Ga0255419_10055_pt1 | contig 15533 bp, 13 predicted proteins | sample ANMaggSeSYBR02J3_FD_182658 | JGI IMG/M metagenome (GOLD analysis project Ga0255419, IMG submission 182658) | Sediment cell enrichment communities from methane seep in Santa Monica Basin, California, United Staets - ANME aggregate JGI... | ecosystem: Environmental > Aquatic > Marine > Cold seeps >...
TGTACGCTGGTGGTGGAATGGCAATAGGCTTTCCAAACAAGAGATTTTGCGTGAACTGGATGTGATGAAAGCTGCAGGGATAGGGGGCGTTGAAATTAATCCCATTGCATTCCCCCAGGGAGCAGACCCGGCCGCTTATAAAGCCCTGACCATTTTTACAGACGAATGGCTGGACATGCTGGATGTGGCCCTGCAGGGAGCCAAAGAACGTGGTATGGTTTGCGATATGATTGTTGGATCCGGCTGGCCCTTTGGCGGTGAATTCCTGAAAAAGGAGGACCAGACGCAAATGGTGACCATTGAGACCATTGACCTGCAAGGTGGGAAAGAACAGCGTTTCAAAATACAGGATTTGCTGGACAGCGTAGATCCCAATATCCATTCAAAGAATGAAAAGGTATATAAGGACTTGCTAATGGCCCGATTGCTTCCCAAGGAGTCAGATGACTTTACCGAAGGGGAAGACCTGATGAGCAAGATGGGCAAGGAGGAACTGAGTTTTAATGTTCCCGAGGGTAATTATGTGCTGTATTACATCGTGAAACTGACCGGCTATATGGCCGTTATAAACGGGGCTCCCGGTGCAGCTGGTCCGGTACTGAATCATTACAGCAAAGAAGCAACTGAAGCTTATCTGAACCGGATATCAGGGTTTATTACGGGCAAAATGGGCGATATGGGTGGCTATATCAGGGCCATGTTCTGCGATAGCATGGAACTGGAAGGGGCCAACTGGAACGATGATCTGCCTGCCGAGTTTGAACAAAGAAGAGGCTATTCACTGCTACCCTATCTTCCCTTTGTTTTAAAGAAAGTCGGACATATGGGGAATCCCCTGGCAGAGGAATACGGGACCACCTTCTCTGCGAAAGTTGAAGAAGAAATCAAACGGGTGGAGCTGGATTTCTACCAGCTTCGGATTGAACTTTTTAAGGAGCGGTTTATCGATCCCTTCAATGACTGGTGCCATAAAAACAATGTGCTATCAAGAATGCAGGCCTATGGACGTGGAATGCACCCGCTGGAAGCAAGCATGGAAATTGATATTCCAGAATGTGAAACCTGGCTGTTCAAGGATGTGGGAACACAATATCCCGATATCGGCTTAGGAGGCAGGGCTCCCAGAATGTGTAATAAATACGTGGCCTCAGGAGCTGCATTGGCAGGTAAAAAGATTGTGAGCTGTGAGGAGATTACAAATACCTCCATGGCGTTTATGGCAAGCCTGGAACGGATTAAAATTGCCGGTGACCAGAGTAATATTTCTGGTGTAAATCATTCCATCCTGCATGGCTTTAATTACTCGCCCCCCGAAGCAATGTTCCCCGGATGGGTGCGCTACGGCACCTATTTTAGCGAGCAAAACACCTGGTGGCCCTATTTCCGCAAGTGGTCCGATTACAAGGCCCGTATTTCATACTTGCTGCAGAACGCTGAACCACAGGCCAATGTCGCCATTCTTCAACCACTTATTGATTTATGGATCTTACATGGCCCTCAGCGCGATCCCTTCCCGCAAAGATGGTATCCCGATTACCAGAATAACCTCTGGGAGGCCGTTCACCAGAATGGTGGAGGATGCGATTATGTGAGTGAAAATATCATCAAACAGGCCATATTCAAAAAGGGCAAAATGCTATACAAGGACCGTAGTTATTCAGTCTTATTGCTTCCTGAGATTGAAACGCTTGATTTAGAAACTGCCCTTGTACTCCCTGCAATCTACACAATAATGGTATACTTGCTCGTAGACCGTTACCCCGTCATAGGTCGCCCTGGCGAAAAAGGCTGGAAAGCTGGTAGGCTGGTTGGTTCCAGGTCCCCGATCGACCGGGAGACAATAATAAGGATTAGGGCTATCGGGTCCGGGAATCTCCTCTGCAAACTCCCTGGTTTCCCGCACCGACGACATGGTGAAAAAGCCCAGCACCTTCTCGTCTTCATCTGCAATGTTGCAGATATTTGATTGCAACAGGGGGGGTTGTTTGTCAAACAGAGCCCCCTGCCCCTGGAGGTTTGCCCCTATTTCATTCCAGTAATGGAATCCCTCGGGACCTACTGAATACTGCTTCACCAGCAGACTATATTTGAACAGAAGTTTTTGTTCCATCTGATCGTTGGGAACAAAGTCAAAGGCTTTGCTAAAGGATCCAAAATCAAGTTCCTTTGTGGATAGGCTGTGGATGGCCGGAAGTACACTGGTAATATAACAGACCTTGGGATTATCTTCCTCAGGAAGGGGCCTCACTGTCCAGCGGTTCAAATATATAAAGGCATCCGTGTCAGGATTATGAAACTCATAGGTTTCGGTTAGCTCCCAACGGATGTATTCATAGGCCTCATCGTTATAGGTGAAATCGACATAAAACCGGATTCCAGGGATGGGGTCATCTTCCCCCGTATAAGTCATGTACTCCACCTTATAGTAAATTGAATCTATGGCCGGAACGGGCCTGATCTTGTCAAAATCAGAATGGTATTCATTCGCGTCCTGGGTGACCACCTGCACCTGGAATAGCATCCCGGGACGCAGAAATTCTGCATCCAGCTCTGCAGTGTAAAATCCCGGAGGGTAACTGTCGCTAAACTCACGGCTCTCCCCATCCTCCCTGAGCAAGAGTACGAAACAACCTGATTCTGGATTAAAGCTTGGTTGCTCCGGGTGGGCGGAGCGAGATATTTCGATCGTTTGGATTCCTGGGCTATCGGTAATGTGTGCATTGATAACCAGTTGTCCTTCCTTCAGATAAAGGTCGTCGGGACGATAACGCTCCACACAACTGCTGAGAAGGGCCATAGCAATCACATTCAGAAGAACAATTAGTGTGGGAAGAACTTGACGCATTTCATTTGGAAAAGCCCAAAGTTATAGTTTTTCTGTTATGAACCCACCCTAATTTTCAGGCAAGTACGGAACTACAACAGAATTAGTAATTAGCCAGGATGACGCAAGATAAACTGAGCTTGTACCATGCCGCCAATCTCAATAGCTCTCTGTAAACCAAGTAATTAATGATCATTCCTTTTAATTCAATATTAACATAAAGGCATGTTAAAATGCCTCAAAATCTGAATGATATGTTGTAATTTGAAGAAATCATGAATTGTAAATTAAGCAGGAACGATGAGAACAAAAGGAATATTACTCGCAATGGCTCTTATGGTCTTTATAATGGTTCCTCTTACTGCACAGTTGACCGTCGGGGGATTCATAGATTTCAATATTGCTGGGATCAGCGTAAACCCTGGTGGGGACAATGAGGATTACTCAAGCTTTTTTGGAGTCGGAGTCGGTGGCATAGTAACTTACACTCTAATGAATGGATTTGCCCTTCAAGCTGAGCCTATGATCTTGCAAAAGGGTGGGAAAGTCTCTGAATTTGATGAAACGCTTACTTTGAAAATTCTCTACTTTGAAATTCCGGTTTTCCTCAGGTACAATTTTGCCGCCAGTGAATCCTATTTACCCTATTTGATTCTGGGTCCCAACCTTGGATTTCGCACTTCGGCCAAAGTGGTCTTTCCCGATGGGAGCAGTTCAGATGCCAGTGATGATTTTTCAGTTATTGATCTGGGATTGGGACTCGGGGGTGGAGTTGAGGTGCCACTTGGTAGCTTATTCGTTTTTGGAGAAACCCGGTATGTCTTTGGTCTGAACGATATCAACATGGAATCTGGAGAATCCACAGTGAAGAACCGCGGATTGCAAATACTTTTTGGTGTTAAGGTTCCTATCGGGGATTGATCACAACTTTACCCTGTGCATGCCCTTCGTTCAAGTAGCGCATGGCCTCCGCAGTCTTATCAAGTGAATACCGGCTTTCGATAAGCGGTTTTATATTGCCATCCCCTGCGAGTTTTGCGAGAAATTCCAAATCCTTTTGGCTTGACTTAACAGTTAGGGTATGCATCTTCCTCGAGCCAAAGGACATGAAGCGACCGAATATAATGGACCTGATAATTTGCGACAAAGCTCCACCGACCATGACATATATCCCACCGGGATTAAGCATTCGTTTATAGACAGAAAGCCGGCGGTTCCCATTGACAGCTAAAATTAGGTCGTATGAATCACCGTTTTTGGAAAAATCTTCTTTTCTATAATCAATCACTTTATGGGCGCCTAAGGAAAGCGATTGCTCCACATTTCTCGAACTGCATACAGCACACACGATGGCACCATAGTATTTTGCAAGTTGAACAGCAAAGGTTCCCACTCCGCCGCTACTGCCGACAATCAACACCTTTTGCCCCTGCTGAATGTTTCCCTTGTCTCGCAATGCGCGTAGAGCTGTCGTCGCTGCTACAGGAATGGCAGCTGCTTTTTCGAATGAGATGTTGGCTGGTTTAAGTATCAATGCTTTTTCCGGAGCCACAACATATTCTGCGAAACCACCAGATCCATGATCAGAAAGGTCTCCGATGACTTCATCCCCTGGCTTGAACTGGCGAATGTTGTTGCCGACCGATTCCACCCTGCCTGCTATATCGGCTCCAAAAATCCTGTTCTTTGGTATCATTCCCATACTCATGGAACGGTAGTCCATTGCATTCACCGATACTGATACTATTTGGACCAATACTTCATTGTCTGTTGGTTTCGGCTTTTCTACATCACAATATACCAGCTTGTCCGGGACACCCTTTTTATTATATACTACTGCTTTCATTCTTCTAAATCTTGTTTTAACATCAGCTCCATGAGCTTTATTGCCGACATCTCACCCTTCTTTTGGATGAAATCGCGGGGTGTATGATCGCCTATCTCGTAGGTGAGCGCCTCGGCGCCAAATTCAAAAAAGAGAAAGGCTGTGGAGGTGATCCTGGCATCCTCCTCTGACCTGGGTTTAATATTTGGAATATAATCCGGAAATTCCTGCGCGCTAGCTTCAATGAGTTTGGGCACAAGCCCCGGCATGTTCCCTTCCAGTTCGGGGCCAATGGTATAATAGATATCCTCTTGCGTGGAATGGAAGTCCACACCAAAATAGAATTTGCCCCCGGCTGATCTGGTCCGCTGCTTCATAAAATCCCTGATTGCCGAAGTCTCGGGCTGGTTAAAATCCTCCCAGTCCCTGTTAAGATCAACGCCGCCACGGTTGTGTCGCCAGTGACCATGATAAACTCCGTCGGGATTCGCCATGGGTACTACATAGGTATTGTATTTGCTCCTGAACACCTCTGCCAGTTCAGTATCGGAACAAAGGGTTTCCACAAAGGCCTGCATGGCCAGAAATCCAGGAATTTCCGGGGGGTGCTGACGGGAGATTACCATGATCATTCTTTTATCATCACTTTCGCCGATCCTGAGTAGACTGACCGGTCTGCCTTCATGGCTAATTCCGATAGTATCCCTCTTTACATAGGATCTGGACTCCAGTCCACGCATCCATTGATCCACATGATCAGATGTGATAATCTCCTGTGCAGAGATCCACACTGTATCAGGCCCTACAGTAAGCATCATGGTGGTGTCCTGGAAACTGGCTGAGTCCAGGGCAAGCCAATTCACTCCATCAGTGCTTATTTTTGGATGATAACGATGGTAGACACCTTCGGGATAGCTCAGTTTGACGTAGATATCACGCGGATTGTCAGACCACAGCTTAAATGCATACCATGGACTCATGTTGATCGGGGAATTCTCCGGGGTGATAAGTACCGTTATAAGGGTATCGTGGGTTCGTGCCACACCATTCATCCTGGCTCCCTCAAACTTGTTTGATATATAGATCCCGGTCCCAAGATCAAAGGTTCCTTTATATTGCAGCTGGATTGGGACCGTTTCTGTACTTACCTTCTTTACTGGCTCCTGGCCCTCCCATTGTGTATCACGATTACAGGACCATAAAGCTGGAATAAGTATGAAAATGTGCAATAAAACAGTGCGTCTCGATGATTTCATGGTCGATGGAAGTTTTCTTTTGGTTGTGTAATTAATTATCTTTCTAAAATAGAGAATATTTATACAAACATTTAATAGAAAATATCATGGGAAAAGGTCAAGACGCAAAGAAAAACATTAAAAAAGAACCTGCTAAAACTCCAAAAGAAAAAAAAGCAGAAAAGAGACTCAAGAAACCCAAATATGACTAATTGTTATTTTATCCTTGTAAAGCCCGGATCTGTCCAGTCGATATCATTATCAGAATGGGAAAGCCATATGATCATCTCTGCTAAATAATCCACCAGGCCTGCCATATTTTCAAAGTCGAATAAATCTGCTTCGTCCTCAGGTGTATGGATATAATCGCCAAAAGTTGTTGTCGCAAATGTCCCGCATGGGATACCTGTTGATATTCCCTCATTTCGCTCTATTCTTGCAAATGCTATATTGTCAGACATATAGAATAGCCTGTCGGCCTGGGCAATGGTATCAATGAGCTGTGACTATGATATATTCATCCTTCTTTTCAGCATCTGTACCCTCAATAATTCCGACAATATTTCTTTCATCAATCGAATCACCCCTCCTGGGTTGAAATGTATAGGGGCGGATCAGCTTGCCGTCTGCATATCCGGTGTTGCACTCATGTGCCACTGAAAAATGATGCCTGTTATGGCATGCTGCACACGATCCTTTTGAGCCGTCCAGATTAATCCTTCCGATACCCGTGCTGGGCCAGGTCTTGAGATCAAATTTAAAATTCCCTTATCATCTTTCACAGGATTGCCTTCGCTATCCATGAGCAAAGCAACTATTGTTGAAAGCGGTATGGCCTTCTACTACCTCTGCCGAACAAAAGATAATATCGTTCCGGATGAGTTCATTGTTGAGTTGAAAGGTGCGAAGTTATACAACTTCTTATACTCCGCGAATCCTTTTTTTGTATTCACCCAGTGCATCATCGAGTCGATCATGAGCAGTGGTATCACCCGGGATATTGTGAGAAGGGTGTATGTAGAGTTTCACTCCTCTTTCGGCCAGTATCTCAGCTACAGTAGTTACGGTCATCCATACGGTGGTGATAAAACCCATGGTGGAAACCGGACCGATTTTATCCATGTGATTTGTTAAAGGAACGGAGGCGTCATTGGCAGGAACACAGGTATCCACAACTACATCGGCCAATTCAAAGAGGGTTTTACCACAGCTGTGTCTTGTCTTCTTGCCTTTTGCCTCTGCGGCAGACCCGTATACAATAACTTTCATTCCCTTTGATTTGGCTTCCAGCGCCACATCGATGTTTACTGCATTAATGCCGGTATGAGAGAAAATCCATATACAATCATTCTCGTCGAAGTTCCATCCCTTCATAATTTCCTTCCCATATCCTTCCACTCTCTCCAGGAATACAAATTGCTGAACACTCATCCCTCCCACAATATTGGTGAAGAATGTCAATGGAAGTTCAATCATGGGATGAAATCCAACAAAACCTCCTATCCTGGGATACATCTCCTCGATGGGAAGAGTGGCATGACCACAGCCAAAGGTGTGGACCCATCGCTCCTTCTCAATGGAATCTGCCATAATACGGGCCGCCTCCTGTATCTTGTCCATCTGGGTGGATTCAATCGTATTCATAATATCCATTGCATTGCTTAACCACTGTTTTGCTAACATTTCTTTAATTTTTAGTTATGAATTATTGTTCTGCTTATTATTTGCCATACTCTTGAGGACAAGTATAAGAAGGAACAATTGCAGGAAGACTCCTCCTGCAATAACTGCTGGCAGCATTCCTGTTCCAAATGCATTTGCGATGAGGCCCATACCATAATTGCAAGCCATGTTTCCCAAAAGGGCCAGAACCAGAACAATGCTTAGAGCTGTCCCGCTCAGTTGCGTGTATCTGCCGGCTACATAGCCCATGACTACCGGAAAACATGCAGAAAGTCCGGCTCCAAGGATGGCCATACCCGCATAGGTGGCAAAATGAGTTTCCGCCAGAAATACAAGCAGTGAACCCGCAATAGAGAGCCCGATGCTTCCAATAAGAACCCGGCTAGATTTCACATGGTGCAGAGCCCAGCCAAGGATTAGCCTCATGGCGGTCATCCCTGCTACCAGGCAGGTAAGACTAAAAAGGGCATGCTGATTTAGAAAATCTTTATTATCCTGCAAAAAGGTGGTACTCCAGTTGTTGGCCAGCCCCTCCATTCCACTTTGAATAAACAATACAAATCCGGTCAGGATGATCCATGGATTCCTCATAAGTCTGCCAGCCTCTTTGATTGGAAATCCCTGGGGCTGTTTGGGAGGCGGGAACTTAACAATCAGGAAGAAAACGGTGGACAGTAGCACAAAGATTCCAATCCAAAGCAGGATTTTATCATAGGGAAGGATATGGATCAATAATCCCAACAGGAGCGGAACTCCCAGTGCTCCGATCCCAAAAAACACACCCAGTAAGCTTAATCTGGCACCACGGTCCCCTTCAGCTGTGTCAGCGGCCATTGCATTGGTACCTCCATTGATGGCGCCTCCGCCAAAACCAATCAGGAATACAGCTATGCGCAGGATTGCTATATTGCCGGTGAGGACAATACCTTCCAGTCCCAGGAAAATCATCAGTCCGCTGGCAAGGAGCAGAATCTTAAATCCGTAACGATCCACAATGGGACCGAATACAAGAGAACCAATCAATAAACCAAATGGAAGAATGGTGAGCAGGGAGCCTGTTGACAGATCCGAAAGTCCAAAACGATCGCGCAAATGGGGCAGTATGGATCCCAGGGAAATCAATACTATTCCAAACAAGAGCATGCCAAGACAGGCTGCCATAAAAACAAGTTTACTATTGTATGCTTGTTTACCCTGGTTAATGGTCATATCATGAATTCATTTCGTATGGCCAGGAATCCGGCTCCAAATAAACCTGTATCACTGTTCAGTGAAGTACCTTCCAGAATTACCTCCTGCATGGCGATAGGCTGGGCCCATTTCATGGCTTCCTCAGATATCCTGTCCAGTAACTGAACTGCAGGTCCGAAGATCCCTCCTCCAAAAATTATCTTTTCCGGATTAAATATGCTTACCAGGTTGGCAACTGCCATACCCCAGTACTCAATAGATTTTTCGATGACTTGCACTGCTACCTGATCATTTTTGGAATAGGCTTTAAAAACCTCTTTGGCAGATATCTTTCCTGAAACCAGGAAATCACTTTTGCAGCCTTTGCTAAGCAAGCTTTCGGCGCTCCTGGCAATGCCGGTGCCGGAGGCGTAATATTCAAATTGGCCACATGGATTATAGTCCCGAGAGTAAGGCCGATCCAGTGCCATCCACCCTATAGCTCCTGCAATACCACTCGCCCCGTTAATTATCTGCCCATTGGATACAATGCCAATGCCAATGCCGGTTCCCACTGCCATGAATATTGCATTGCTGCATTTGCGGGCTTTCCCTTTCCACATTTCGCCCAGAATATAGCAGTTCCTGTCGCTCTCAATGGAGACCGGAACGCTGGGATCATTCAGGCCATCCCTGACCTCCCTGAAAAGGGGATAGGCCTCCCAGCCCTTTATATTGGGAGCCCATACGCTTTGATTGCTTTGATTGCTGATACCCGGAACGCAAATACCCACAGAGTCGATTCGGTAGTTTTTGTCCTTTGCGAAGGCAAAATACTCAAGTACCTGTTGTACCAACATGGATCCGACTTCGGCACCTCCTTTATCTCCAAGCAGGAGCTTCGTTTTATGAATTATTTCACCTTCTTTTGAGAACAGGGCTCCTGATAACTTCGTTCCACCAAGATCAATTCCAACAACAGTTCCTAAGCTGCTACTCATATCTTTTGACATAGTTTAAAAATACTATTTTTTGATAGACTCTTTCATCCTGATACAAAGTCATTCATCCTCCCTATTTGCATCTTGTCCCTCAATTTTAGCCGCCCGGTAAGTTTTACTTTCATAGCAGGTCATTTCCCTTGAGATTTGTATTGAAAATCAATAGCATAGGGCAGTGAAATACAGATTGCTAATATTCCTTTTCCTTGGACAGATAAGCCTGGTGCACAGTCAGACCACCATCAGTGGGATCGTTCGGGATACAGAAGGACTGGCTGTACCCGGGGCAAACATCTATTTTGAAGGGACCTTTGAAGGGACCACCTCTGATAGTTCAGGCATATTCAATCTCTCCACAGGCCTGAATGGAGAAAATGTACTGATCATTAGCTTCATGGGTTTTGAGAACTATCGTCAATCCTTAGACCTCGACACTGTTCAAATCGCGTTTGATATAACACTCCAGGAAACTAAAAAGGACCTGGGAGAAGTGGTCATCACCGTAGGTACTTTTGCAGCTGGCGATGAAAGCAAATCGGCGGTATTAAGCACCCTCGATATGGCCACCGGCTCGGGAGGTTTTGGTGATATGATCAGTGCAATTTCTTCCCTGCCCGGAACAAGCATACCTGGTGATGAGGGCGGCCTGATGGTACGCGGAGGGGAACGTTACGAAACAGCTACCATCATTGACGGGATGGGGGCAGATGATGCATTTACAGCAAAACTTCCTGAGCTGCCTGTGCGTGGCCGGTTTTCCCCGATGCTTTTCCGAGGTACCGTATTCAGTACCGGGGGATATTCAGCAGAATACGGACAGGCCCTGTCATCGGTCTTAATACTGAACTCCATTGGGATGCCCAAAAAGGATGAGACATCGGTCACGGCCCATACTTCGGGTTTATACTTTTCGTATACTAAGAAATTGGATCGGACCGCTTTTTACACCAATACCGGATATAACAATATGGGGCTTCTGTATGCAATTGTTCCATCAAATTTCAAATGGCAAAAAGCTCCTGTAAGCCTCAGTGAGAATCTTGTGTTCCGGCAGAAAATTGGGCTTAATGGAATGCTAAAGGTGATGGGTGCCTATGGATATGATAATAGTGCTTTGTATTACAACATATTAAATACCGGCAGAGAGGCATTATATAAATTGAAAAACCATAATTTTTTTGCGATTGCCACCTACAAAGACCAGATCGGGGAGAAGTGGATTCTTCATTCGGGATTAACTTACGTGTATGACGATCTGAGTATTGGAATCCAGGATACCGCAACTCTTGCGAGGCACAAAAGGACCAGCGAATTGAAACTCTCCATTTCCGGACCTGTTTCCAATAAAATTCATTTAAACATAGGGGCTAATCTTTTTATGAAGACCCTGGACCAAAGCTATAGTTCGCTGGCCGAAGAAGATCCCTTTATAAGCGATTTTAGAAGTCCAATCGGAGCCATTTATGCCGAAACTGAGATCAAACTGTCAAAACGTATCTTTTCGCGGATTGGGGCCAGATTTGAAGCTTTATCCCTGTCCGATGAAGTCTGCCTGTCTCCGCGACTTGCGCTGGCTTATAAGACTTCAAAATTCACACAGGTATCCCTGGGATATGGCCAGTTTTATCAACAGGCACAGGGGGAATACCTCATTTACAACAGTGCATTGCTTTCGGAAAAGGCTGAGCATCTGATTGCAAATTTTCAATACAATCGAAACAGCAGAATCTTCAGGATTGAAGCCTACTATAAGATCTATGATAATCTGGTGAAATACGAATCATTGTATGACTTTGAAGCAAGCTCGTACAATAATGAGGGTGACGGTTATGCTCAGGGGATTGATTTGTTCTTCAGGGATAGCAAGACAATGAAGAACGGCGATTTCTGGTTGTCCTATTCATTGATGGACAGTGAGCGAAACTACCAGGATTATATAAGCTTTATGACCCCATCCTTTATCTCCCTTCATACCCTGTCCATTGCCTATAAACATTACATTGAATTGACCGATTCCTATATAAGTATGGGTTATTCATTCTCCAGTGGCCGGCCCTACGTGGATCCCAATATCAGTTATGTGGCCCAGGAACTAACCGGGACCTGTCATGACCTTGGATTCAGCATATTTCACTTTACTGAGATATTTGGAAAATTCACCATGCTTTTTGCACAGGTCACCAATGTATTCGGCGCCAATAACATATACGGATACAGATTTGCCGTCACTCCCGACATGTCCGGTATCTACCGCTCCGAACCCATCCTGCCTGTTTCCAAGCGCTTCTTCCTGATTGGCATACATGTTTCCTTTACCGGACAAACTGAGATTTAGAACCAACCCTAAATACGATAAATATGAAAATTCCCTTGCTCATCGCACTGCTTTTTACGGGTCCTATGGCATCTGCAAATGATACCAGCTACTATGCTGTATTAAGAAGCAGCCTGGTGATTGCTGACCAGGAGTACAGCCTTTCCACCTATCAGAATCTGGCCAATACCTGCGATCGGGTTATAGCCTTGCGGGAAAATGAATGGTTGCCTGTCTACTACCGGGCATACGCATATGCTCATTTGGGATATATGACAGAGGATGAAGAAAAAAAAGATGCGCTGCTGGATAAAGCTCAGGCTTCAGCAGATGCAGCACTGATTATGAATCCGGAAGAGTCAGAGAATCAATTGCTTATAGCATTGATCTGCTATGGACGAATGGAGATAAATCCCATGTTCAGGGCCACTACTTATTTCCCAAAGGCAAATGCTGCATTGGAAAAAGCCAAAGAGCTCAACCCGGGAAATCCACGCATTTATTATCTCGAGGGGAAATCCACCATTTATAAACCCGCCTTTATGGGTGGAGGAGTTGAAGCCGCCCTTCCCATTCTCGAAAAGTCTCTTCAATATTTCGAGGAATTCACCTTGCCATTTGATCTCTATCCACACTGGGGAGAGGAAGATACTCTCAGGCTTTATCAGAACTGTAAGGGCGAAATTGAAGAGAATTAGCTATATTTCAAGATATGAAACTCTGGAAGACCCCTCCATCTACCGCAGTTATCCTGAGATACTTACTGGCCCCACCAATAATCGGACTGGCGATCACCCTCTTTTCATATCCTTCAGGATTCAAGTCCCTGGGGACCATGTTATATGTACTTCTCTATTCCTATTGTATCGGCATACCCTCCATTGCATTGATTTCCATAGCCGGGAAAAAACTTGACAGACAATTTCCCTGGCTTAAAAACCCCTTTAAGAAACTGGTGCTTACAGTAGTGATGCAGATCGTAATTGTATTGCTTGTTCTGCTGATTGTACAAATTTCCTTTCTTCTGATCAATAAGAACAGCCTTGATCAGTTATTCGGACAGTTATCCACAGGATTTTACTGGGCCGTAAGTATCACTGTGTTCGGAATAGCCATTGCAAACGGTTTTCTTTTTTTTAAAAACTGGAAGCAATCTGCTCTTAATGAAGAAATACTAAAAAGAGAAAAGCTGGCCATCGAATACGAGGCTCTGCGCAACCAGGTAAACCCGCATTTCCTTTTTAACAGCCTGACAGCACTTACCACCCTGGTGCACCAGGATGCAGACAAAGCAGAAGCATTCATCCGAAAGTTCTCAGATGTATATCGATATATACTCGAAAACCGGAACCTGGAAGTTGTCAGTCTTCGCAATGAGCTTCACCTGATTGAAAACATGGCCTATCTCTACCACTACCGGCATGGAGATAATCTGCAGATCGAGCTTGAACTGAATCCTTCCGATGAAAGATATATTCTTCCCATGGCCCTGCAGATGTTACTGGAAAACGCCTTAAAGCATAATGTGATCTCAGAGGACAGACCTTTAAAAGTGAGGATCTTTGAAGAAGGGGACCATGTGGTGGTATGGAACAATTTACAGTTAAGAAATAATGTTTCTGATTCTAACAATGTAGGCTTAAGCAATATACAGCTTCGCTACAGCTATTTGAGTAAGGTGGCAGTTGAGGTTGAACGCAGTGATCAATTTTTTCAGGTCAGGATTCCCATATTGGATCAAACATGAGCATTAAAGCACTGATAGTTGAAGATGAAAAACCAGCTGCCGAGCACCTGGTAAGGCTTTTGGGTGAATCTGAGCACGAAGTAAAGGTGTTGCATAAGACTGACTCCATCAGCCAGACCATTGCCTGGTTAAAAAGCAATCCTTTGCCCGATATCATGTTTCTGGACATTCAACTGGCCGATGGGCTCAGCTTTGAAATATTCAAGCATCTGGAGATCCAATGCCCTGTTATATTCACCACCGCATTTGAAGAGTATGCCATTAGAGCCTTTAAGCTTAACAGCATCGATTATCTTCTTAAACCCATCGGGATTGAGGAGCTGAGTTTTGCCCTGGGAAAATTTATGGGACAAACATTACAGGCTTCGCCTGATAGCCTGTTGAGCAACAAGGTGGAGACCTTATTGCAAATGCTGAACCATCCATATAAATCTAGATTTATTGTGAATGTGGGACCCCGGATCAAATTCATTGAGTCCGGTCATATTAAGTACTTTTACAGCCTGGAAAAATCCACTTACCTACTGGAAGATTCAGGCAAATCATATGATATTTCCTACTCCCTGGATCAGGTGGAAACCCAACTCGATCCAAAGCTTTTCTTCAGGATCAGCCGGAAGTATATTGTCAGTATTGAAGCCATCCAGGAGATCATCACCTATTCAAGCAGCCGCTTGAAGTTGATCATAAAAGATTCGGACCAGGAAGACATCCTTGTTAGCCGAAGCAAAATCAACGATTTTAAATCCTGGTTGGAAAAGTAATGATTAGTTTACATTCTAATCAGTTGAATATCTTTCTCTGAATTTTGCAGACTCTTCCTTTCTTTTTTGTACTTCTTCGGGATCCATTTTCCCGATATACCACTGATGCATTTCGCTATTTAGCAGTGCTGTAAGCAAGGTCTCCACTTCCCGTGCTTCAGCTGCATGACCATGAGCTTTAGCTTCCATTATCATTTCTTTAAGCTCAGGAATGAATTCAGTGTACATTCTTTCAGCCACTTCAAAGTTTCCATGCCACTGAGTATAGTCAGGGCCCATCATAGCTGCTCCCATTCTGGCCCTTCGACCTTCATGGTGCCATAGCAGGAAATAGGTCCATTCAATCTTCTCATCAAAGTTCATCGCAGTAAGCATGCCATTGCCCTTCATGGTATTCATAATCTCAGTTGCCGGGATTCCGTACTTCTCATTGTACATATTCACCTGATTGTCATATTGTACATAGAAGTTCTCCAGATAAGCTTTTGTATGACACTGCTTGCATACATTTTGCATGTTATTCCGTCGGTCTTCCCAGGTGAGAAAATCCTCAGGAACCGGTTCGCCAGTAGCCTTTAGTTTTGCCAGCACGGCAGCATCAATTTTTTGTGATACTGCGGGTCTTAATGTCCAGCTGATCCGGTCTCCCACATCATGGGTTACGGCCTGATCCGGTGTTGCACTCATGTGGCATGTGGCGCATGTGGGTGCAGCAATATAATCTTCACCCACAATCCATGGTTTACTGTTCAGGTTCATCTCCTCCCGGTGGGCATGGTAATTAATCCCATGTTTCGATTCATTATAAATCTCAATCTGTGGATGATCCGGTCCCATATGGCATTTTCCGCAGTTCTCCGGTTGACGGACCTGTGCAACAGAAAAATGGTGCCTGTTATGGCATGCTGCACACGATCCTTTTGAGCCGTCCAGATTAATCCTTCCAATTCCGGTGTTGGGCCAGGTCTTT
>Ga0255419_10147_pt1 | contig 15147 bp, 13 predicted proteins | sample ANMaggSeSYBR02J3_FD_182658 | JGI IMG/M metagenome (GOLD analysis project Ga0255419, IMG submission 182658) | Sediment cell enrichment communities from methane seep in Santa Monica Basin, California, United Staets - ANME aggregate JGI... | ecosystem: Environmental > Aquatic > Marine > Cold seeps >...
ATAAGGTGTTTCAGCGTTGGCTTAATTCGGAGGAGTTCACAGATGAATTGGAGCGGTTGTGTGCCAATTCAGCTCGCGAGACTCGTCTTATATTGTCGCGATTTGGCCCTGTTGCTGCGGTGCGGTTAGTTGAGTTGATGCAGTCCGAAAAAGATGATGTAGCCCGTCGGGCGTCCCTGGAGCTAATTGGTAAGTGTCTTGGCTCTTCTGATAGTGAACTCGATGACCCCCGGCAAAGAGACGGTATCGGTGATGTCAGTGACGCTCAGGCACGTGAGATGTTGGCAATGCTGGCAAAGGGGATTAGCAAGTAGGGCGGGCCATGCCCGCCGTTTTCTAATACCTGAATTTGTTTATTTCGCTGAGGCGGTAGATTATAAATGGCGGGCATGGCCCGCCCTACTTGCTGATATCTGAATTTTTTTAGAGGTGTTTTATGGGTAAGATTAAGGATGATTTTGCGGTGGTGGTGGAGCGTATGCGACGCGTAAGGCCTCGCAGTCGTGGTGAGTTGAGTGCGTATATCGAGGCGTTTTTTGGCCTGCGCGTACCTGATAAGCGGATGTGTAAAGCCCATGATAGTCCATTGGATTATTTGGCGTGGTCGTTTTTCGGCTCCTGTGGTGAACAGCATGACGGTTTAGATGGTGTGGGTGATAATGATAATAGTAATGGTATGAGAGATTGTGTCGTATGGGCTAACAGGGGCGGCGGAAAAACGCAGTTGGGTGCGATAGCGTCGTTGCTGGAATGTGTATTTTTGGACGGCTGTCAGGTTAGGATATTGGGCGGGTGCGAGGATCAGTCGCAGCGAATGTATGAGTATTTGCGAGCAGGATTAGATAGGGGATATATGCAGTATGTTGATGGCAATGTGACATCGAAAGGATGTCGGTTTGTAAATGGTGCCCGTGTTGGTGTTTTGGCGCAGTCTGACAAATCGGTACGCGGCCACCATGTGCAGCGGTTGCGTTGCGATGAGGTGGAGTTGTTTGATAGGGATGTGTGGCAGGCGGTGCAGTTTGTTACGCAGAGTCGCGGGTCGATTGAAGGTAGAGTCGAGGTGCTTTCGACGATGCATCGCCCTTACGGGTTGATGCACGAGATACTCTGCGGTAGGCATATGCGTGTGTTTAAGTGGTGTTTGTTGGAGGTAATAGAGCGTTGCCAGGGGCGTCAGTGTTCACAATGTTGTTTGTGGGAGGATTGCAGAGGGCGTGCAAAGGAGGCTAATGGGTATTATTTGATTGATGACGCGATTTCTCAAAAGCGACGGTCCAGCGTGCAGTCGTGGCGCTCTGAGATGTTGTGCCTTGAGCCTAGTAGAGACGATGTAGTCTTTAGTGAATTCGATGTAAAGCGTAATGTCGCTGAGGTGGAGTATAATTCTGACTTGCCGCTATATCGCGCGATGGATTTCGGTTTTACTAATCCGCTGGCGTGTTTGTTTATTCAGGTCGATGCGGCTGGTCGAGTGTTGGTTTTGGATGAGCATATCAAGAGCAGAACGACGCTGTCAGAGCATGCAAGGTTGATTAAGCAGCGTTATCCGCAGGCGGTGGCGGCGACATATTGTGACCCGGCGGGTAAGCAAAGGCATGAGATTACCGGTACTGCTGTGACGCAGGAATTGGCTGCGTTGGGGATACCGACGCGTTGTCGGGCAAGTAGGGTGTTAGATGGTGTGGAGATGATCAGGTGTTATTTGTCGCCTGCGGCTGGGGATGTAAAGTTGGTGGTTTCGCATCGGTGTGAGCAGTTGATACGTGCCTTTGAGTCGCTGCATTATGAGCGGCTCGGCAATGGCAGGTTGTCTGAGGTGCCTTCTAAGGATGGTGTGAACGATCATGTGATCGACGCATTGCGGTACTTTTTTGTGAATCACTTTCCAGTGCGATATCCGGTTTGTGAGAGAAGATATTGAGTATGTCAGTATAGACAAAGGCTATAAGCACTCACGAGTGACTTATAGCCTTTTTTGTTGATTGTTGTTTTTAGGTGTGCTTAGAGCGCCCTGCGGCGTTTTAGCCAACCTACCAGGCCTACACCCAAGCTACCCAGGAGCATCGCGCCAGGAGCGGGAATGACGTTGGGGGCTTCGGTAATTTTGCCAAAGAGTTTTGCCCTGCTGGTACATCCTTCGGGAGTAATCATCTTTTCGACAAGGTGATATGGGTCATGGCCAAAGCCCAGTATCTGGAGTGTGTACTCGGTGCCATTGATTGTGAAGGTTTCGTTGGCATATGGGCCTGGGAATTTCACTGTGTCAGGTTTTAAAAAGGGTTCATGAACCGTAAAAGTGAAATCGTAATCGCCTGTGAACGCGTCGCCCGTGTCGCTAATTGTCATGCTGACGGTCAGGTCGATTGACTCCGGCGGCCGCCCACACAGGTATGTATTGTTCCTGTGCCTAAGCAGGCCTATTTCGAATGGGTCGTCAACCTCGAAGCTGCTGGCTGGTGGAGCGATGCCCGTAAAGCCAAGGAAGCTTGTGAAGACTGGGCCACCCCAGCGGACACGGTCTTCTACGCCGTTGCCGTAGCCTATCGATGCTGACTCGTAGGCAATGTTTGTGCCGCCATGTGCAAGCCAGGAGCCCGATGAAGCGTCCAGCGACAGGCTTGCCTGGGTGACAGAGACTAGTAAAATTGACACGATTGATGCAAGGATTAGTTTCTTCATTTGACTTTTCTCCCTATACTAGATTTTCTCCTTACAAGATTACCGGGCACATACTGATACCCAACGGGATTTCAGTATAATCGGATGTATTGTTATTTGCAAGTTCAGAATAAAAAATAGGTAAATTTGGGAGTTTTAGAGAGAGTTTTTTTGGCTGGGGGTGTTGGCAATAGGTATATTTGGTATATTTTATCTATTTTAACACTCATATCGAATTGATGATCAGCAAAGGGGGTGTGGAATATCGAAATAGCGATTAGTGGAAATCGTGGATTCCCGCTTTCGCGGGAATGACAAAGATGGGCGGGAATAACAAGGTAGGGTATTCGAGAGTTTTAGCGGCTTATGATGATTTCGTCTAGTGTGCGTTTTGGTACGTGGTGGACGTCGTTTTCGTCGCGGTAGTACTCAATTGAGCCCGTTTGTGTGATGTCTTCCAGTACAATTTTTTCGCAAGGCTTGCCCAGGGCGATAACTAACAATATGTCGAGGTGGTCGGGGATATTGAGTTCGGCAGTGAGTTTTTTTCGGTTGATCGATCCTATCATGCAACCGCCAATACCTTGTTGGGCGGCACCGAGCAGGATGCTTTGTGCAGCGATGCCATGGTCGCAGCCTGGTGACTTGGCGATGGTTGTGTCGTTCAGAATGATGATGTAGGCTGCGGGTCGTTCATTTTTTTGGGGGCATGGCCAATTTTTGAGGTATCCGGCCCATGCTAACTGTGGGAATATTTTGTCGTTGTCGGCGGTGGTACAGGAGATGATATATTTTAGTGGTTGAAGATTGGCAGCAGAAGCTGATATGCGGCCCAGATCGATGAGTTCACGCAATGTCGATTCGCTAATTGTGTAGCTTGAGTCAAAACGGCGAAAGCTGCGATTTCGCTTGATGAGTTCCTTAATCATTTGTCAGCTCCTTTTTCTTCGTGATTAAAAAAATATAATAGAAAATTAAACCGCGAATGAACGCTAATTGAAGAAAAGGTGTGAAAAGTGGGAAGGGTGCGAAGAGTGTGAAGGGAACTATGCGATTTTCCCACGTTCCCACCTTTCATACTTTTCCCACCTTTCACACTTTTTTATTAGCGTATATTGGCGTTCATTCGCGGTTTAACGAAGTATTAGAAGTCAGAAGTCAGAAAATGGCGGGCATGGCCCGCCCTACGCTTGCTGATATCTGACATCTATTTTAATTCTGGGCGGATTCAACTCACGACTCACACCGAAAGATCAATATCCATAGGCTTATCGCCGCGGAACGCTTGTATATTTATGTTGATGTGCAATGACCATATTTTCTCGGGGTCAAGCATCGCTGCTCTGCGGGACAAGAATTCGTCGTCTGGTTTTTCATCGGCACAATCGATAATTGCTTTGGCTACTGCCTGGACGTCGCGAGGAGGAACGCAAATGCAACCCAGTTTTTCCAGGTCGCTGTCGTGATAGAAATGTTTATTTTCACTAGTTACTATTGGCAATTTGGCTAGCATTGCTGTGATAATCGATGTGTTACGCATGTCAGCACCACGTTGAGGCAGGCTGACAAATACATCGGCGCAGGCCAGGCCATGAGCAATCTGCTCATCTGTCGCGAAACCGGTCCATGTGATATGATTTTTTAGACCCAGTCGATTAGCCAATTCGCGGCAACGATCATAGTACAGTGGTGCCTGGCCATGAGCGCCACCCAAAATGAGGCCATGAATTTCTCTGTTATGCTTGCATCGCAATAATTTGATTGCACGGATTAGCACATCAACATTTCGCTCTGGCAGTACAAATCCAAAAAAGGCGACGCAAATACCTTTCTGACCAATGCCCATACGCTTGCAGCCCGTGTTTTTATCGACGTTTTCGAATTCGTTGAATCTCACATGACTACTAACCGGTGCACGATATATTTTTTCAGTGCTAATACCCTGGTCAACTACTGCCTCGTAATCACGCATATTTGATACAATTATCGCCTCGGCACTGCTTAATAAAGACCGAAACCGCCACCGCCACCATCGCTTGCTCAGTGCGATATCGTGTTGTGTTACGACTATTCGTATATCGGGTGCCATTCGTTTTAGTCGCCAGGCCACTACCGACATTGTGCCGGATTGCAAACCGCAATATTTCACAGATGGATTTTGTATATGAACAATCTCAGGTGAGAGTCGCAGTATCTCGCGACATATTAGGCCTGCATTCCATATCGACCACTTCCCAATCCTATCATACACCTCGTAGCCATTGGCCAATGTTTTGTTGACCCGCTCGTCAGCCGATGTCAGCACGCCAACGTCATATAGACCGCTCTGTACGAAACGCCTCGCAATTTGCGTAACGTGTGCGGATATCCCGCAATGTATCTCAGGAAAGCTACCTGATACTATCAATAGCTTAATTTTACTCATTGGCTTGTTAATACTCGAATACTTTTTTGCCGTATTTACTACGTATGTCGCATTGCATTTTTTGCAATCGTGAACTGATTTCATCAGCGAATTCTTCTCGTGACATTGCGCATGCCTGCTCGTGTGTTATGGCTTTGCCATAAACAATGCGTATTTCACCGGTCGAAGGGAACAACTGATGCCTTGGCCAACATTCATGTGCGCCATCAATCACGACTGGCACTGTTGTTGCACCTGAGCGGCGGACAATCAATTCAAAGCCGCTGTGTATTGTGCCAATGCGACCGTCCTTGCTGCGTGTGCCCTCCGGAAAGAAGGTCATCGCTCTGCCTTTCTTGATTCTGCCGATAATAAGCCTCAATGCTCGGATATCCGCTGTATTGCGCTGAATGGACAAAGCATTGAATGAACGGATTAACGCAGCAAAAAGCCGATTGCGAAATAATGTGTCACGTGCGATATAGTCCAGTTCGCGTTTTAATGCTACGCCGCACAATGGCGGGTCAATAAAACTCTGGTGATTGCTTACAAGCAGCACAGGCCCTTCAAGCGGAACATTTTCGCAATTAAATACACGCAACCGAAATACCGCGCAGAAAAAACCCTGCAACATCTTTTGAGCAAACCAATACCACCAATTCATAGAAAACCCTACTGTTAAAAATTGAGAATTGAGAATTGAGAATTTAGAATTGGAAATCTCAAAATTTCAAATCTCAAATACCATTCCTTTCTGAGACTCAGCCAGGTAGGGCGGGCTATGCCCGCCATTTGGGGTTGATGTGGGCTGTGCTCACGCCAATACCGAATTCCTACCCACAAATTATTCCGAAGAGCCGATTTTTGTGTTTTGATATTTTGTAACCGTTCACACTCCAGAGAACCACGAATTAACACGAATACACACTAATACTGTATGTATTACACTTTTGTACCTATTAAAAACCAAAAACCAAAATTGTAGATAGGATTACAGGATTTACAGGATTTCAATCTTATCTTATCAATCTTTTAATCCTATCAAAAAGGATTTCTGATTTAATGATTTATTTTTTTGGTTCTTATCCAATAAAGTTGGTAACTAATGCTGTTTGTTTAGTCTTTTTCACTAACCTTTATTTACTAGTAGTGTCTATATAATCATATAATGTGCCAACGACTTCATCGATACTCATCTTGGTAGTGTCAATGACAATAGCATCGTCAGAAGCCTTCATCGGGCCTACATCGCGCGTGGCATCTTGTCGGTCTCGTTGTTTTTGGGCGGCAAGAATTTCTTTGTAGTCAGTAAGCGTGTCACTTTCCTGAAATTGTAGTGTGCGTCTGCGAGCACGGCACTGAGGCGAAGCGTCCAAATAAAATTTGAAATCGGCGTCAGGAAAAACAACTGTGCCTTGGTCGCGACCCTCTGTTACCAATGAGCCGACAGAGTCTCCGGTACGCCTTTGTTGATCGACAAGCAGGGCACGCACCGCAGCCGCAGAAGCTATGAAATGACTCGCTGCAGTGACTTCTGCACCGCGAATGGCCTCGCTGACATCTTCGCCATCGAGTAGCACGAGATTGTCCTGGCCGTCATACCGAAACTCGATATGACATTTATCAGCAAGCTCCGACAGCTTATGCTGGTCGCTTAGATCAACGCCGCTACGCAACGCTGACAATGTTACACAACGATACATTGCTCCTGTGTCCAAATATGCCACAAAAAGCTTTTTGGCCAGGGCCGCGGCAACGGTGCTTTTGCCAGAGCCCGCAGGGCCATCGATAGTTACAACCAGTTTATTTTTCATCGGCGTCATTATAACGTCACAATGTAAACCGTACAACATAACAGCGGCTAACAACTCAGTTGCAATGGTAGTCAACTAAAAACTCAACCATATTCAATGAATTGTATGATCTATCTTATTGCTAATACAGGGGTTATCGATTTGTATAGGTGTATTCCCTGGCAGTATTGGCGTAAGTATATTTTGATTATCGCCACGTTAATTGTTATACTGTCGGGCCATATGGTTATAGTAATGATAGATGATAACGTTATATCAGTAATAACAAGGAGTTACGGCATTTTATAGATGTTGGCGATTTCACCGCCCGGTTCACTATAGGCCAATGGTCGCCAAATAGGTCCAAATAGGCACCAAGTACACTCGTAGGCGGTAACTGAAGTATTATTTTCAAAACGTCGATTATATTTACAGGTAGTATTTTATGAAAAGCTGGATTGAACAAACAAAGATCAATGTCATCCCACGATTGACCGTTGGTATTCTGGTATCCTTTTTCATCTACCAAGGTATCGTCAGTAGGCAGCAGGATGACAATGCTGACAATACTCAATTGCTCAGAGTCGCCCGCGCGTCGCTTTCTGGTGAAAGTCAGGCCGATTTTGCTGAGCTAACACTCCAGCTTGCACAAACAAACCCACAAATGCTCCTGCAATGGTCGCTGGAAAAGTGTCAACAGCGGATTCAGGACTATAGCGTAACGCTCGAAAAGCAAGAGCGTATCAAAGGCAAGCTGAAAAAGATCGAATATGTTGATGTGCTATTCAAGCAGAAGCCATACTCAGTGCTGATGCGATGGACAAAGAACGCAGGCTCAATCGACAAATTGCTATATGTCGAAGGAAACTACGATAACAAAATGATCGTCCACCCGACAGGCTTGCTTGCCTGGATAAAGTCAGCCAGGCGCGATCCGCGTTGTGAGCAGGCAAAAAAGTCAAGCCTTCGTACTTGCGACCAGTTTGGTTTCGAAAGGCTGCTCCAGAGCGTTATCGAAGTCAATAATTTAGCGTCTCAGAATGACGATCTTGAATTTAAATACATTGGCAAAACAACGGTGGATGATAGGCAATGCCTGGCTATCGAGCGTATTTTGCCCGAAGGCAAAAATTACCCGTGTGCTAGATTTGTTATCGTGTTTGATCTCGATTTTGGGCTGCCCGTCAAGGCATCGTCATACGATTGGCAAAACAACCTGATAAGTCAATACATTTACAAAAATGTGCAACTCAACGTCGGGTTGGCCGATGTACAGTTCACACCAAAAACAAATAACCTCTAATCCATAGTCATGCAAAAGACACCAAAAGGATTCAGGTTACATATAGGCTTGTTTGGCAGGCGCAATGTCGGCAAGTCATCACTTCTAAACGCCATGACTCGCCAGGATGTGTCACTGGTTTCCGACGTAGCTGGTACGACGACCGATCCCGTGGAAAAGCCGATGGAATTGCTGCCGATTGGGCCTGTGCTCTTTATCGACACTGCGGGCATCGATGATATCGGTGCCTTGGGCGAGTTGCGTGTTCAACGCACGCGGCAAATATTCGACCGCACGGATGTGGGCATTATTGTTACCGAGTCAGGGCAATGGACGGAGTTTGAGCAGGGGATTCTAACGGAACTCCAGGAACGCAAAACGCCTGTGGTGGCAGTATTTAACAAAATCGATTTGGCTGAGCCTGGCGCAGCTACACAAAAAAAACTCACCGACCAGAAGGTTACTATCGTATCGACTTGTGCTACTGGTGGCAATGGACTGCTGGATTTGCGAGAAGCACTGATACGCTCTGCACCCGATGACTTCATTAACGCACCACCTTTGATTGGCGACCTTATACCCGCAGGCGAGCTTGCTGTGTTGGTTGTCCCAATCGATTTGGAAGCACCAAAAGGAAGACTCATTTTGCCGCAGGTACAGTCAATCCGCGATATACTCGACAATGACGCGTATTGCATGGTTGTCAAGGAGCGAGAACTACGCGACGCGTTGGAAAGACTCACTCGACCGCCTGCATTGGTTGTTACCGACTCGCAAGCATTTCTGAAAGTGGGCGCCGATACGCCTGATGAAATACCAATGACCTCGTTCTCTATTTTATTTGCTCGTGCCAAGGGCGATCTAAATGAGTTTGTCCGCGGTGCCCTGGCAATCGAAAAACTCAAGCCAGACGACAATATCCTTGTCGCTGAAGCATGTTCACATCATCCCGTTGGCGACGATATAGGACGTGTAAAGATACCTCGGTGGCTCAGGCAGTATGTGGGCGGTAAGCTCAACTTCAATACTGTCCAGGGGCACGATTTCCCCGACGACCTAAGCAAATACAAACTCATCATCCATTGTGGCGGATGTATGTGGAATCGCAGGGAGATGCTCTCAAGAATGCTGCGAGCCCGTCGTGCGGATGTGCCGATATGTAATTACGGCCTGACGATCGCTTATACCTTGGGGATATTCGATCGGGCATTACAGCCATTTCCAGCGGCGTTGGAAACATACCGACAACTACGCCGACAATAGACGAGCATAATATCAATTTCAGAAATCAGAAGTCAGAAAACGGCGGGCATGGCCCGCCCTACGCTTGCTGATTTCTGATATCTGTTATCTGATTATGACCACAACGCCCACCAGGTCAGGCGCAGCCTTATCGATAGCGGTGGTAGAACTCGAAAGTATCTCTCTGCCGGCAGCCACAATCACAGCTTGGCTGTCCGCATTTGCCGTTGTTTTTTGGTTGTCTGAATTTGCCGGTACTTGCAGGAGTTGCCCTGGCACCGGCTGTGTTGTGCTCAAGGTAGTTTCTTCACCCGATTTGGCATCTGTGTCCTGGTCTTCCAAATTTGCTAAAGGCCTCAAATTGTCCAACCCAGGCTCTGTCATCGCCAAAACCCCGCGCATTCTGCCAAGCAAAAGATAATCGGCAGGCAGATCAAGCTCATCCCATGTCAATTCATTGTTGGCTACAGGACTGATTATTACGGCTGGCTCATTAGCCAAGCGGTATTGCTCAGCGGCTGCAAGCTGATTGGCTGAGTCTGTTTCGCATGCCAAAGCCAACAATTGTTCTTCCGTCGTGTTGGGCACTACAATTTTGCGATTACCGTCCTGGAAAACGATAACCGCGTCAATTTGCCTTGTACCACTGCGATCGAGTAATCTAAACATACCACACAATTGGTCAGGAGAGCACAAAAACGCGTATCGCCTGGCCTCGTCAACCAAAGGGTACCTGATAACACGGGTAATACCGTTGTCAGCAAAAAAATGCTCCAACTCGTCAGATGCTGCGGATTGACTATCAGCATGCACAGACAACTGAACACTGCCATACGGGCATATTTCAGGCCTGGCACGAGAATCCTTAGCTATAACTGCTACACGTCCTCTTGGTATTGGCGTCGTAGGTGTTGACGCAGCTTTTATCGATGCTGTAGGCACAGAAGGCGATTCCGCCTTAGCTGTAGCCAATTCTGCCGGTTTTTCACCTACCATCAGCACAGGCTCGCTACGCCGCTTGTCGCCAAAAGGCTTAGCCAGTACATTATAAACAATCGCCGCTCCTGCTCCGACAAGGCAGATCACCGCCGCTGCGGCAACCAATCGCCGCCATCGCAAATGACTCTTGCCAGCCAATTCAGACAATGCCTCATTTTGCGTCAGCAGCATATCTCGCTCAAGCCGATCGAAAACCCTATCCCTCAAGCCACCTGGTGCTTCAACAATTGGCAGTTGGCCAACCATTTGCGATACGTCACGCAATTCCTCAAGTAGCTTGCGGGACTCAGCGTCCTGGGCCAAACGATGCTCAACACGCTGACGCTGCGTTGCTGTTAGCTGCCCGTCGAGGTAGGCACTGAGCATCTCAGCTAATCTCTGCTTTTTGTCGATTTTCTTACTCATAACTAACCATTACACCGTAGTGTGACTTAACTTCCTGTTTTATAAACAGTTAACGTCAGCGTCACCTTTGTGAGCCTTGCTTCTCAGCCAATTCTTTACGTAATGCCATTCTGGCTCGGAATAACCTACTTTTGACCGTACCGACTGGTACCTCCAAAATGGCTGCAATTTGCGCATAATCCAGTTGCTCGATATCTCGCAACACCACCACCGCTCGAAACTGCTCGTCAAGGGCCTCAATCGCTGCCAGCACCCGCTCGTGCATCTCGTTGACCTGAGTCTGCACTAGCGGAGAAACCGCATTAGGGTCAGCCACAGCATTCAAAATAGAAGCCTGACCACCAATAGCACCATTTTGCCGTTCAATAGAGCATAACTTCACTCGCTGATTTCGCCGACAATGGTTAATTGCCAGATTAAAACCGATCCTATATAGCCACGTATAAAAAGCCGAATTGCCGCGAAAACGCTTCAGCCCCTGCATAGCACGCACAAAAGACTCCTGGGCAAGCTCCTGTGCGTCATCATAGTTGCCAACCATCCGCAGCAGCGCGTTAAAAAACCTGTGTTCATAGCGGCCAATCAACGTACCAAACGCCGACATATCGCCATTCTTGCACTGATTTATCAGTACCTCATCACCAATCTTTGACGCTGCCGACATATTACTTTGTCTATCTCTTTGACCGTTCAAAACACACCCGGTTCCATAACTTACTCAATTTTCTACATTTTCTGCATTTTCTGTTGGTTAATGCCTTATCGGACCGGTATTTTCCCATAACTACCGCTGCAAGTCAATTCTATTATGGCTTTTACATCCATTAGACCACCGTGGGGCCTTGTACTACCGACCTTGACGAAACATAACTCATACGATACAGTGCAGCTATGAGTACCAGAGAAAAAAACACGTATGAGAATCCATTGGTAGGCCGATATTGTTCTGAAGAGATGCTCTATATCTTCTCGCCTCAGTTCAAATTCACCACCTGGCGCAAGCTTTGGTTAGCCTTGGCCCAGAGTGAAGCCCAACTGGGACTGCCGATTTCAAAACGCCAGCTATCACAGATGGCCACCCATCTCGATGACATCGACTACAACCGGGCAGGGCGATACGAAAAAAAATTCCGACACGACGTTATGGCTCACATACACACCTTTGGCGATGCCGCTCCACTTGCCAGGCCAATTATACACCTTGGAGCTACAAGCGCATTTGTAGGCGACAATACCGATCTAATCCAATTGCGTGGGGCCCTTGAGCACATACGCAGTCAGCTCATAACCGTTATCGACCTGTTAGCGAAATTTTCACGCAAGCACAAATCACTACCCACCCTGGGATACACCCACTATCAACCCGCGCAGCTTACCACCGTCGGAAAACGTGCTACACTGTGGTGTTACGATTTTGTCGTTGACCTTATTGAACTGCAACATCGCATCGAGACAATGTGCTTTAGAAGCGTCAAAGGCACAACAGGCACGCAGGCATCGTTTTTGAAACTATTCGAAGGCAACCACAAAAAGGTACTACGTCTTGAAAAACTCCTCGCTGAGAAAATGGGCTTCAAAAAAATAGCTCCCGTTACAGGACAAACGTATAGCCGAAAAATCGATGCCAACACATTAGCTACCATTAGCGGCATCGCGCAGTCAGCTCACAAATTCTGCAACGATATTAGGCTACTTGCCAATCTCAAGCAAATAGAAGAACCATTCGAAAAAAGCCAAATAGGCTCATCAGCGATGGCCTACAAACGCAATCCCATGCGATGCGAACGCGCGACCAGCTTAGCTCGATATGTCATTAGCCTGACATCGTCGCCTGCCATGACCGCTGCAGAGCAGTGGCTCGAACGCACACTCGACGACTCTGCCAACAAAAGGTTAGCCATCCCCGAGGCATTTTTAGCTGTCGATGCGATTCTAAACATTATTGCCAACGTCGTCGATGGCATGGTCGTTTATCCAAAAGTAATAGCTTCAGCAATCGACGCTGAACTGCCATTCATGGCCACCGAAAACATCCTCATGGCAGCAGTCCAGGCAGGCGGCGACCGTCAAAAACTCCACGAGATTATCCGAAAACATTCCCATGCCGCCGCTGCGCAAGTAAAGCTACACGGAAAACCAAACGACCTGATCAACCGCCTGAAAGCCGACCCCGCATTCGAAGCAGTCGATTTCTCAGGCGTACTAGACCCCAAAAAATACATAGGCAGAGCACCAGAGCAAGTAACTGATTTCCTGCGTGATACCATAGCCCCGCTAAAACAAAAATACCGAAAATACGCCTCGACAAAAAAAAGTAAACTAAAAGTATAACAAAAAAAAACAAACGTAACCGTTCACGCAATTTTTCCTTGCCAGACCCCGTAGGGGTCACAACAATAATAGCCGCGGGTGTAGGGGCAACCCCCCGTGGTTGTCCTGCTATCGACTGCTGTTGGTAATTTAGGGCAGGCACAGGGGCCTGCCCCTACGGCCAGGTATTTTGTTCAACCCCTAGAATACTCACACACAAACAATGCAAAAATACAAAACAGAATTCATTGACTTCCTCGTGCGCTCGGGCGTGCTGACTTTTGGCGAGTTTACCACAAAGAGTGGCCGCAACACGCCGTACTTTATCAACACAGGCAATTACCGCACAGGCGCTCAACTCGATCGACTGGGCCAATTCTACGCCAAAGCCCTCACAGAGCATCTTGGCACCGATTTCGACAACCTTTATGGTCCTGCATATAAGGGCATTCCGTTAGCCGTTACCACTTCGATCGCTCTGTCACGACAAGGCCACGACATATCTGTCACATACAACCGCAAAGAAGCGAAAGACCATGGCGAAAAGGGGTCATTCATAGGCCACAAATACACTGGCTCAGAACGCGTTGTCATTATAGAGGACGTCATCACAGCAGGCACGAGCATCCGCGAGTCGATGGCACTACTAAAAGCCAATGGCAACCCAACCGTCAAAGCTGTAATCGTTTCGGTGGACCGCGCCGAACGGGGCAAAGCCGACCTCTCAGCCGTCCAGGAAGTAAAAAAACAATTCAACCTACCCGTCTATGCCATCGCCTCAGTCCGCGATATCATCACACATTTGCACAACCACCCCATCGACGGAAAAATACACCTGGACGACACCACCAAACAGCGCATGCTGGACTACCTACAAAAATATGGTGTAGCTTAATCCTGTATTAGTAGGGCGGGCCATGCCCGCCATTTTCTGACTTCTGACTTCTTTTATTGCACTATCTCAAAGACCCTCGCTGCCTCGTCGTAGTGCATCTCGTTGACCACTCGCACATCATTGGCTTCCAATCCAATTAACTCGAGCGGATTGTAAAACCCAACCTGCAGCAACTCCTCCGCGGTCAATATCCCAATACCCCCAAGGTAATTCATGCACTCTATCATTGTCATCGCCGACCCTACCAGGTACCCCGTATTGGGGTTATATAACCTGCCGCTCTCGCTAATGACCGCGTCATCACCCATGCTGTTATACTGTCCTGGACCAAGCCCCGCTAGTGACGATGCGTCACTGACCACCACTGTGCGAGCAACCCCTTTCGCACGGATTAACGACTTGATTAGCGTACTTGGCAGATGATGACCGTCAGTAATTATCATCGCGGATAAATCGTCATTTGCCATACCCGCCCACATCGGGTTATTATGCCGATCAACCTCAGAGGGCACCCCGTTCCCCAAATGTGTCAATGATTTTGCACCTGCTGCTGCTGCACGGGCCAACTCCTTTTCGCCTGCCATCTGGTGCCCAAGCGACACAGTTATACCATGCTCGACTGCCCATAAAATCAACTCCTCTGCTCCGTCAACTTCAGCCGCAATTGTTACCATCTTTACTGTTCCGCGGGCACGCTCGACCATCTCCGCTAGCGAATCAACATCACATTTCCTCATCCAATCAGGATTATGCGCACCCCTGGCTCCTGGCTGGGGCGAAAGGAAAGGCCCCTCCAAATGTATACCCAAAAGCTGACCTCGCAGCTCCTCGCTATCGACCAATACCGCGAGCATCTCCAGGTTACGCTTGTACACCTCAGGCGTACTGGTTATCAACGTCGCCAAAAAACCACTCGTGCCAACAGCCAGTACACCACGACACGCCCTTGCCATCTCTTCCGGACTGACGGTAAGACTCGAAAAATCAACCCCCATATGACCATTCACTTGCAAATCAACCAAGCCAGGTACTTTCATCGAATACTATCTACCTTTCATTGCTGCAAAAACCACTATCACCTACTCAGCATACCATTTCCACTTTAGATACCACTTAACAGATACCACCATTACCCACGCCTGTCAACTCGTCACGT
>Ga0255419_10078_pt1 | contig 15085 bp, 14 predicted proteins | sample ANMaggSeSYBR02J3_FD_182658 | JGI IMG/M metagenome (GOLD analysis project Ga0255419, IMG submission 182658) | Sediment cell enrichment communities from methane seep in Santa Monica Basin, California, United Staets - ANME aggregate JGI... | ecosystem: Environmental > Aquatic > Marine > Cold seeps >...
CATCTTTGGAATTACCATCCTATGTCCATATCCCGGTTGTGACTTTTATGAACCGTCGACGATGAAGAGTTATGATTGGACCTTTGCCGACGAATATTCAAATCCTTACTGGAATACAAAGCATTTTACAAATGCCGAACTAAAGAAATGGCAAAAGTATTTAACGGATAAGTTTTCTTCCAGTTTATCTTGGCATAACAGATTGATAAAGGAAGGCAGTGATCACTAATTTTATTTGCCCGGGACCAAACTTCAACAAGATAAGGGATGTGCTTACTGAGTATTTTAACCTTCTCACATAAAGATAATCAAGCCGACTAAAAAAAGGCACCCTCATTTGAATGGTACGACATGATGTCATTTGAACAATTAGGGATGTGAAAATGAATTCTAAAGAATTGAATTTTTTGGTATCGGCGCTTACAGAACATAATCCGTTCATGAAGACTGAGAATTTTATGGACTGGTTTTTATCCCGCCGGCAGACCCATAAGTTCCGCATTGAGCAGATTCCATTTAAAGATTTAGAAGAATGGTCTTTTGAGCCATCAACAGGAAATCTCATTCACTCAACCGGAAAGTTCTTTTCCATTGAAGGGATCTGGGTAGAGACCAATGTAGGAAGGGTATCCCAATGGTCGCAGCCCATTATGAACCAGCCGGAAATAGGCATATTGGGAATACTCGCCAAGAAGTTTGATGGTATTCTTTATTTCCTCATGCAGGCCAAGATGGAGCCGGGCAACATCCATTTGGTGCAACTTGCACCAACGTTACAGGCCACCCGCAGCAATTATACCCGCGTCCACAGAGGAGGAACACCGCCATACTTAGAGTATTTTTTGGACAAGTCCGACTCAACCATACTTGTTGATTCACTTCAATCGGAGCAGGGAGCCCGTTTCCTGAGAAAACGGAACAGGAACATCATCATAGAAACTTCTAAGGAGGTGCAGGTCCTGGACGACTATTGCTGGCTCACATTAGGTCAGATATACAAGTTGATCCAATATGATCACATTATTAACATGGATTCCAGGACTGTTTTGTCCTGTATTCAATTTGCGGCACCCGAGCTGCAAGGCATGGGAGTGTCAGATTTACTCCCTACCGTTAAAAATATGGGTACTGTGGATGCAAGTGCCGTCAATTGTGATTTTGATGAATTCCAACTGAAGCTTTTTAACTCTGCCTTAGCCACGAATGAGGGCGTCTACGATTCGGATACGATTATTAGTTGGTTTACAGAGCTCAAAGTCCGTTATGAATTGAATGCGGAGTGTATACCCCTCAAGTTCGTGAAAAACTGGCACAAAACCGATTACCAGATTCACCATGATAAAGGGAAATATTTCACAGTCATCGCTGTGGCGGTTCAGACTGATAATCGAGAAGTGCTGAACTGGACGCAACCATTGGTGAAGCCTCAGGAGGACGGGATTGTAGCCTATTTAGTGCGGAATATTAGTGGCGTTTTGCACTTTCTTGTACAGGCAAAAGTCGAAGCAGGCAATTTCGACGTGGTCGAAATGGCACCGACGGTTCAGTGTGTTACGGGGAATTATAAAGATGAAAAGTCCGAAAACCTTCCCCCATTCCTGGAATACGTTTCAAACGTCCCACCTGAGCGAGTTCATTTTTCAACCTTTCAATCTGAGGAAGGGGGGCGTTTCTTTCAGGAAGAGAATAAGAATATGCTGATTGAACTGGGGGATGATTTCCCTCTAAAAGTCCCTGATAACTACATCTGGATGACGATGGGCCAAATCAAAAATTTTATCAGATACAATAATTTTTTCAATGTTGAAGGCCGCTGTTTGTTGTCCTGTTTTGGCTTTCTTTAGAATATATCGCTGTAGAGGATTGTGTCAGAATGAACAAATTGCGAATTGGTGTAATGGGTTGTGCCGATATCGCGTGGCGCGCAATGCTTCCCGCAATGATGGAATGCGAAGATGTTTGTCCGGTCGCAATAGCCAGTCGTACCGAAGAAAAGGCGCGAAAATTTGCCGAACGCTTCAAATGCGATGCTTTTGTAGGTTATGAAAAACTTCTTGGTTGCGACTCTATCGACGCAATTTACATGCCTCTGCCCACAGGTCTGCATGAAGAATGGGTGGTCAAGACGCTGGAGGCTGGAAAGCATATCCTGGTCGAGAAGTCTTTTGCCGAAAATATTCGATCAGCTCGCGCCATGGTTGACCTCGCCCGTGAAAAAAAAATGTTGGTACTGGAAAATTTTTTGTTCCCACATCATTTACAGCACGCGTGGGTGAACGATCTGATTGCAAGGGGTGAGTTAGGTGACATTCACCTGCTCCGGTGTACTTTTGGTTTTCCACCCTTGCCTGGGAACAATTTTCGTTATGATAGGCACTTAGGGGGCGGGGCCCTTCTTGATGCAGGCGCTTATGTGGTCAAAGCTTCCCAACTTTTCCTGGGCTCCGACCTGAGGGTACTGGGAGCGAAATTGAAGTACGATGATGACCTCGGTGTGGATATTTATGGCGATGCCATGTTGACAAACAAAATGGAACAGGTGGCCCAGGTTTCTTTTGGGTTTAACTATTACTACCAGTGTAACTACGAATTTCTTGGCACGAAAGGTAAGCTTGTGGTTGAGCGGGCCTTCACTGCCGCACCAGGGTTTAGGCCCACGATACGCCTGGAGCATCAAGACCTGAAACAGGAGTTTACACTTGCCGCCGATAATCACTACGTAAACATGTGCCGCTTTTTTGCAAGGACGGTGATAAACGGAGAGGATTTCCAAGTGCACTGGGATTCCCTAATTTCCCAGGCTAAGCTCCTGGATGCCATTAGAAAGGAAAATGTATGACGAGTCCCTCGATTTATGTAACCAAACCGTCACTTGCTCCGCTTGAGCAATATGTGACCTATCTAAACACTATCTGGGAAACAGGTGTAATGACCCACCATGGTCCCATGGTTCAGAGGCTTGAAAAGGAGTTAAGCACTTATCTCAAAGTTAAGCACGTAGTGTGTGTCTCTAACGGAACCTGTGCCCTTCAGTTGGCTATTCGTGCCACAGATATAACGGGTGAGGTAATAACAACCCCTTTCACTTTTATTGCGACGGCCAATATTATCGCCTGGGAACGTTGTCGACCTGTTTTTGTTGATATAGACCCTGATACCTGGAATATCGACCCAGAAAAAATTGAAGAAAAAATCACAGATGAGACTTCAGCTATTCTGCCTGTTCACGTTTTCAGCGCTCCCTGTGATGTTGACCGGATCCAAACTATTGCCGCTAAACATGGTCTGAAAGTAATCTATGATGCTGCCCATGCCATCGCAGTTGAGGTCGACAGGAAGTCGATATTGCAGTATGGGGATATTTCTGCAATGAGCTTCCACGCGACTAAACTTTTTAATACGGCGGAAGGGGGCGCATGCGTTACCGATAACGACTTTCTGGCCGAACGAATACGACGCATGCGGTTTTTCGGATTTGACGAACGAAAAGATATCGTAGATGCCGGCATGAACGCCAAAATGACGGAGGTTAGTGCCGGACTTGGTTTGGCCAATTTGAAGTGGCTGGATCGTGTCAGACGAAACCGGCGGGAGAAATATGAGCTTTATCAAAACCTCTTATCAGAGGTGCAGTTTATAACATTTCAAAAATATGATGCGGAAGAGTATAACTATAGCTATATGCCGATTCTTTTTGACAGCGAAGAGCTTTTGTTACGCGCAATGGACCGTTTGATTGATGGTAATATATATACCCGTAGATACTTCTACCCTTCCCTGAACACTGTACCCATTTTCGCACCACAAGACTCATTACCTGTATCTGAACGGGTAGCCCGTTCGATTCTTTGCTTACCGCTTTATGATACTCTTCCTAATGAGGATATCGAACGTATTTGTGAGCATATTCGCCAGGCTTAGAAAGATGTTGAGAAGGTCCTTTTGGCCTCATAATCGCCTTGTCGCATACTTGGTGGATGAATGAGACGCAGATAAATGGGGTTGATCCAACTTTCATGAGGTAAGTTTTATCATGTCTGAGTCAAGAGTATCTGGACGTCTTTTAAAGCAGGTGCTTATAAAGGGATAATAAATCTTTGCACGATTCTTCTATGCTCATTTCCTCACGTACATAGCGAATGCCGTTCTCTCTGAGAGTATTGTATTTGTCCGTATCATTTAATAAGTCAGCAATAATACTCGTCAGCTTATTCGAATCACCAGGAGGAAAGCTTAAGGCAGTTTTTCCACCTTGTCTTAAATTACTCAAAAAGGCATGGTCTGATAAAACAACAGGTGTTCCCCATGCCATAGACTCTATGACGGACGTTGGAATGAATACGCTTTCTTCACGTGCATAGGGAAAAATAAAGAGGTCAACTCTTTTAAAAATATCCGGCACAGTTACTTCTCCGGTCAATTTGATGCATTCTCTCGGCCAGGTATTATTGGGATCACACAAGAGCAGATTCCTTAATTTGGGATTTTTCAGGAGCGGGACCGCAACAATAAGCTGAGTTCCTGTTCCAGTCAATTTTTTACCTGCTCTTAGTAAAGTAGATAGGCCACGACGTTCAATGACATACTTTAATCGTTTGCGGGTCTGTTGCCACATGCCAGCCATAAATAGCAGTTTTGGATGCCTTGGTATGTCCTTGCGGTGCTCTAAAATCGGCATTTTGTTGTCAAAACAGATGCCCAAACGCACCTTTTTCTCATATCCAGAAGAAAATTGATTCAACACTAGGTGGCTTACCCATGGTTTAAGCATTTCCGGTGTGGCTTCTTTGCTGATGGAATACATTATAGTAAAACAAGGCACCGAATGTCTTCTGCATAATCTGTCAACATTCCACATGGTCCAGGTGTTGGCCGGTTTATATATATGTTGAAATGTGGCATAAGGAAAATGACAGACAAGATGCGGCTTGAAATTTTTTATGATCGGCCCAATGGCCTTGTGCAGGAAAATGAGATGAGACGGACCCCATCCACGCTCCGCTGATTTGTAAGGTACCGGGAAATCCGTTGTCTGGCCCTTTGCCTTGGTACATAGGAGCATGACATCATGTTCCTTGCTTAACGCAAAGCCAAGGTCACGCACAAATCTCTTCCGGCCCTCTGTCCAAGGGCTACATATCTCAGGTGCCACCAATAAAATTTTCATGGGCCTTTTCTACCACAAATGATAAATTGCTCCGCCAGGCATCTAAGAGGTTTACGTTGATGTTTGAGCCCCAAGAAAAAAGCAAGATTTTGGGAAAACCAGCAAGGCACTACTAAATGGGTCCCACCTATGCCGTAACATAAAGTCTCGTTAACCCCCAATTTGTTCAATGTTTTTTCGGTTGCTTTTATCCGGTTATATATGCTATCGGGGGCGACACGATGATAACGAATCAAATTGTAAATCAGGAAAGGTACCGCAAGAAGCCAGCGACTGAAAAAATTGTCGAAATCAACAACTAACAATCCTCCCGGCCTTAGCACACGCAGCATCTCAACGAATAGAAGCTGTTGCTGTTCATGAGGGAACAAATGGAGAAAGCGGGTGGAGATTAGGGCGTCGAAAATTCCGTTTGGAAAAGGCAATTGAAAGGCATCCGTCTCCAAAAAAAGGCTAAGCCCTTGACAACGAGCGCGGGCCTGGTGCATCATTTGCGGGGTTAAATCGCAGGCCACGGGCCGGAATCCCATGTCGACAAAGAGCTTTGTTATATGGCCGGTGCCGCAGGCCACTTCCAAAACCTTGGCCTGGCGTGTCAAGGGGTCAAGCACTTCGCGAAGGACATAGTGATGCAAGCTTTGAAAAAGACGCCCGTAGAGAGTCTCATAGCGCAGGGCGTGGTAATGTCGGGATTCAAGGCTGTAAAATTCCTTGTAGCGTTTGGATTCCAAATTTTCCATGGTAAATGGATCTCTGAGCTAAAAAACCTTTAAGGGCCTACATGAAAAGCCGATTCATTAATAATAAGCTTATTTGGATCTTTGTTTTTGCTGTTCTTCTCATCGGTGCCCAAGCCTACATGATTCCCGGTTTTCGCAGCGATGTCATGGTCTTATTGCGCAAAATGAGACTATCGTCTCTCGGGCTTGCTTTCCTCTTTACACTTTTTCATTTTTTTGTGGAACCTGTGCGTTGGTATTTTTACTTGGGAAATCCGTTAGGACCAGACCGGGCACCATACAAAAAGCTGTTATGCATCTTTTCTGTGACTGCACTTGTCACTTATATCTTCCCCGCCAAACTCGGTCTGCCGGTGAGAATGTATCTCTTGACCTCGCAACTAAAGGTAACATTGTTAAATGTTACAACCTTCATGGCTTTAGATGGTCTATTGAACTATTCGTTGTGGGGACTCCCGGCCCTCATTTTCCTGCCGGCCTACGGCATTGATTTCCCGCAATATGTCCTTTTGTTTCTGTTGATAATACCGGTTTTTTTGCTTCTCGCTTACCTGCTTCGGCACAAGTTACAGAATATTTTGAATATGTTGCATGACAATATGAGGCTGCTAACCCATAAAGTGGTTTTTTCGGCAATCATATGCTTACTTTTTGATATTGCAGGTTACGTCTGCCGCCATAGCTTTATCCTCGCGGCTCTAAACACGAAGCTTGATTTATTCCAACTTGCCATTATTACAATGATCAGTATATTCGCCGGATTCATATCCATGATTCCAATGGGGTTAGGGGCCTACGACGGGACTATTATTCTGCTTCTTACCCAGTCGGGTGTTCCCTATGAAACTGCCTTATTGGTGCCTTTGGTCAACCGTACAGGGAACATCCTTGCAAGCATTGTTCTTGGAGGTCCGTCGAGCTACGCACTGGGAGTTTCTTTTTGGACGTTGCGCAGGAAAGTTAGATCCGAGTCCGATGAGTGATTGGACTCCTATTCACATCCCGATGCATAGCAGCTTCCGAATCTACAGTTAAGATAAAATCATATAATTACCACAGAGTATGGGTATCGTCAACTTATAATAAATTATATACTGTTGTTTTTACTAACATTTCGTGCTTCATTATCATTTCGTTTTCGTTCACATTTGGTTTTGACACAGTATATTTCAGATCATTTTCAGAATTCTTTTATGGAAAATTGGCCAAGCATAAACATTCTGGGGCAGCCTCGTAGTTCGAAACTGCTGGCGCGTGACGACATGAAGAATTTTAGCTTTCTGAAATAACCCTTTGAAAGAAATGATGAATTTTCTGTGCTAAGGAATTTAAGGTGAGAATTACCATCAAGAATCCTGATCTCAAGCGTTGGTATCCAGATTTTCTTTGCTTGCTTTTGGTAATTGGATTGAACCCAGTCACCCAGTTTTTTAACTACAGCCCCAGGCAATTTCCTCCAGATACTGTCGCTTACATGACCATGGGAAGAGATTTGTTCTATAATGGGCAATTCTACATTCCAAATTGGAGTTATGCCGATATCGGGCTAATTTTGCCTCCCCTTTATCCTTTTTTTATCGCGTGTGGGCAATTGCTTTTTGGAGATAGTCTGAAGGTAGCTGAATGGGTCAGTTGCGCCTGCGGCATAATGGCTTCAGTCCCGATATACTTATACATCAAGGAAATGACAAACAGGGTGTTCGCAGTAATAACCGTTCTCCTGATACAAATTAATTATTACTATTTTATCATTAAAGGGCTTCGAAGAAGTCCATTTGCGCCTCCGAAGGCAGGGTCGGGACGGGAGGCCTATTCCAGCAGATCAACCCCCCATTTTTTGACGGCGGCCATCCCACCCTGAAGGTTATAGCTATCCTTTATACCCATCTGATCGAGGGTTATCTGGGCCTCATAGGAGCGGACACCCGTATTGCAGATCAGTACAAGCTTCTTGTCTTTGGGAACTTCCGCCAACCGGGTTCTCAGTTCGCCCTGCGGAATGCTCTTCCAGTGCTCAGGGTATTTTTCAACAAAGGGGCCCGCATTTCCCCATTCCCGACAATCCAGGCAGAGCATGTCTCCTTTGTGTCTCTTTTCCCACCAATCAGAGAATTCGGCCGCCTCGATAACCCTGTTTTTCCCTGCTAAGATATTTTCAGCCGTGTTGCCCAATGCATTCAGGATATCCATGGCCGATGAAAACGGGGGTGAATAGGGGAGTTCCAGATTGCTTATATCCTCGGTCGTGATTTTGTATTTCAGAAGAGGGGCCACTGCGCTGATTCTGCCCATCATGCCTTCGCCCGCATTACCCAGGCCCTGAATGCCCAGGACCCGTCCGCTTCCTTTTTCCACCACTAATTCCAAATACATGAGATCTTTTTCAGGATAAAAATGGGCCCGGTCAAACTGGACCACAAAGGCGCTCACAGCATCAAAGCCCTCTTTTTTTGCGCTTTCAAGACTCAATCCTGCGCTGGCCATAGAGATCTCAAAGAGTTTTATTACAAAACTCCCCACGGCCCCTTCAAACTCTGCATTTCCGCCCGCCAGGTTTGTTCCGATGACGCGTCCCTGCCTGTTGGCCAAAGACCCCAGAGGCCAGTATCCTGGTTTTCCGGTGATCAGGTTGGTTATCTCAACGCAGTCACCCCCTGCATAGATATCGGGATCAGACGTCTCAAGCCTTTCATTTACAACTATTGTCCCCTTGGAGGAGACCTCCAGGCCGGCCTTTATCGCAATATCCGAATTGGGTGTGACACCTGCGGCCATGATGACCATGTCTGCATTCAGGGTCCTCTTATCGGTGACGACCTTTTCTATGCGGGTTTCTCCCTCGAAACGTTTGACCTTTTCTCCAAGGTAAAATGAGACGTCATTTTCTTCTAAGTGATGCTGGGCCATGTGGGCCATGTTAGGGCTGATAATGCCTGGAAGTATCTGGTTCATAACCTCCACGACAGAGGTTTCAATACCCCATAGATCGGCCAGGGATTCAGCGATTTCAAGGCCGATGGCGCCTGCACCTATGATGACCGCTTCTCCCACCTTTCCTCCGGTTACCTCTTCTTTTATGGCAATGGCCTTATTAAGGTCTGAAACTGAAAACACGCCCTCGAGGTCGGAACCGGGAATGGAAAGGTTTCTGGGTCTGCTTCCGGTTCCCAAAACGAGCTTGTCATATGAGAGTTCATGTTCTTTTCCATTAAGGATATTCCGTATTAGAACGGTTTTTTTCTCCCGGTCGATTGAAAGGGCCTCGGTATTCGTTATGACATCAATATCTTTTGTGTCCTTAAAGAATTTTTCATCACGAAGCATATGGAAACTGGTTGCCTGGAGCTGGTCAGGGTCGCTCACGTCACCGGATATGAAATAGGGGATTCCGCACCCGCCATAAGAGATAAGATTGTCCCGATCCACCATTGTCACCCTTGAATCGGGATCGAGTCTCTTGAAATGGCACCCCGCCTTGGGACCTAAGGCCACGGCGCCGATTATTACTATATTCTGTGGCACTTTGTGACTCCTTTGCTATTATTCATAATTTGTCATGTTTATAGATCATGGTTGGAGGATTTTTCAATATTTATCTTTTACACGACAATTTTACATGTTATCCTGGTTTTGTCTCTAAAAGCCCCCCTAACCCCCCTTTAAAAAGGGGGAATTCAAAAACTTCCTTTAAAATGGAGAGAACCAAAGCGTCCCCCTTTTTTTAAAAGGGGAGGTATCCGCCTCTGGCGGGTTAAGGGAGATTTTCCAAAGGAAAAGAAAGGATTTTTTATATGTCGCTAAAACTTAACAAATTAAAATCATTCTCAGGAAGAAAGGGGCCTTTGCTTCTCATTATTATGGACGGGGTTGGTGTGGGTCGAGAATATGAGGGCAATGCAGTATACTTAGCCAAAACACCTAACATCGACCGTCTCATGTCATCTGAGCTCTACTGTCAGATTCGGGCACATGGCACTGAAGTGGGACTCCCAACGGACAAGGACATGGGCAACAGAAATCAATAATTTGCCTGTCCCCTATACCTCTTTTTTCTGGTATTCTTTTCAAGATGTTACTTGTGATTTTGACATTGTCGGGTCTATAAGTTTTTAGAGTAATTATTATTTATGATGCTAATTTTCATGAAATTCGCTCACATAACGTTAAAGAATAATTTGCCACTTTATCTTTCTCTGGGATAACTATCTGATTCCCTGTTGTTATCCATTCCTCTTTCCTTTTGTCGGTTGTTACCTTTTGAAGTGTATCACATGTCAATTTTGTCAGAGAGCCTGTTTTTCATTTGAACGAATGCAAAAAATGTAACCGGATCCTTTTGTTCCCATTTCATAGTGCTTAACTATTTCATTAATAATTGATTCATAAGGCCCTTTAATGTTGATTTCCGGCTCGATCCGTGAAGGAAGCATAATAATGTCGAAATAACGTTCCCGTATGCTCTCTACCATAGGCTTGACATCAAGTACACCTTTCTCCCAGAGGATTTTGTAAAGGAACGGATCATTTAAATAGAGTGTATCTGAAATACTATAGCCGTGTATATGCGTAAAAATATCTAATATTTTTGGTTCATCAATCCCTAAAGAATCGATCTCTCGGTTCATTTGTTGATAATATGCCGTTTTGATAGCTATAATGTTTTTATTGCTAAATGAATAGTCTGCCCTTTCGGCAGATTGTAATTCAATACTACTGCAGAGGACAAAGGCAACTGTAATAAAGAAGAAAACAGGTTTTTTAAAATAGCTATAGTCAATGTTTCTAAAAAGAAAAACAATCCACATCAACTGAGACAATAAAAATTCAAAGAAGTAGTTTGTTGATGCTCCTTGTTTGCCTATAGTAGCTATTAGAACACATGACGAAGTAAATAGATAGATAAAGTAAGGAGACTCTGTTAATGCTTGCAAGGGTTTTCGTTTTAGAACTATAATAGTTGATGAGAGAGACAGTCCAACAAGAAAACATGCAATCGGTTGCTTCAACATGTGACTGATAAGAAGAAAAGCATGGTTATATTTTATATCCTGCCTTAGCGCATAGACGGTACTGAACCAGAACCCATCTCCCCATTTGAATATCGTTATCAAAATAAAGATTATTGAAAATGCGGATATGAAAAACAAAAGCACCAAAAAGTGTCTTCGGTTTGACAAAAGCAAATAAAAAATACACGTGATGCTTGCGGAGATATAAGATTGTTTTGTTGCAAGGGCACATACACACAACAAAGCGGATAGAATAATGCTACTTTTTGATTTACGATTATGGATTAAAACAACAGCAAAAACAGAAAAGAATAAAGCCATTGGATCATTTTTCAAAAAAGCGGTGTTACTGATCACAGGCCAAAAGGAAAAGAAAACACCGATAGCGATAACCGGGAGCATGCCTATTGACTTTTGTTTATTTACGAAAAACAGCACAAAGGCAGAGAGAAACATTGAAACCATAGAAACGATTCGACCGAAGAAAAAAGGATTTTCGTCGAGTATCGGAAATCCGGCAGTAACATAATGGTAGAGCGGAGTATATATAGTAATTACAAACGGATTTTGAGAGTAGATGTTAGGGTTATAAGGGTTCTCTCCTGATTGGATAAGTTTGATTGTGCTTAGATTGGGTGATTCATAAACAAGATCAAACGGAGCCTGAAGTTGATCATAAATAACACTAAATAATCTTAACATAAAAATAGAAACGATGAATACATAAAGAAAAAGATAGGCCCTGCCTCTGGTTGAGATATCTGTTGATTTTGTTGTCATAGGTACACGGAATGAATTTTAACGGTTCTTATTAACCGTCTCGTAATACTCTTGACGTTTCGTCATGCTGGACTTGATCCGGCATCCAGAAGCAGCCTGGATTCCGGCTTCCGCCGGAATGACGGAGTACCGGACTATTATGAGACGGTTAATAAGTCGCCGGGAATAATTTTCTTCAACGTTTTTTATCATACTTTCTGAAATGTTACTGTAAAGCCAATCGTGAGCAGGTACCAGTATGATCAAATAGCCGCCAACTTTAAATCCCGGGATCGGACAGAAGCTCCTGAAGCTTTGAGATATGGGCCTTTTCCTCGTCCACTATACGGTTCAGCTTTTCACCTGTTTCTTCGTCAATGATGAAGGACTCAAGCATCTCGTAGAAGAGAACCGTATCCCTTTCAAACTCTATAAAAACTTCAATCAGCTCCCTGGTGCCCTTTATTGCGGAAAAATCCACGTCTTTGAGCGAAAAGGACTGCTCCCCCACAAATTTACTGACAAGGTCCCCACTCATCTCCCTGATCAGGCGATGGTCTTCATTCAATTCCACCTTGCCCTTGAGCTCTGAAAACCACTCGGCATGCTTTACCTCCTCATCCGCCATCCATTTCAGGAGTTCTTTAAGCGACAGATCCCCTGTCTGACCCCATTGCCTCGCGGTAGACCTTTTTCCCGTTTTTTCAAGCTTTACTGCAATATCGAGTATCTCATACGCGGAAAACATGGCTGCACCTCAGCTATAGGGGCATACTGCAAAAAAACGGGCAGGGTGCATGGGCTCCTGCTCGTCCTCATCATGGCTGATTCTCGAGTCCGAATCTCCATCCCCGGTCTGGGTTATCTGGGCCTCATAGGAGCGGACACCGGTATTGCAGATCAATACAAGCTTCTTGTCTTTAGGCACTTCTGCCAAACGGGTTCTCAGTTCGCCCTGCGGAATGCTCTTCCAGTGCTCTGGGTCATTGCCTTGGAAAGGCCCTTCTTTATAACTGAAATGACTTTTTGCTTAAGCTTATCCGGACTAATATTGAGGTGGGTCTGGTTCATGACTACTCATGCCAGTTTTCCAAATGCAACTGTTCAAAATACACAAAATCGGCTGTATTGTTCGTCACAAGGATAAGGTCATTGACTTTTGCAATTGCAGCAATCTGCCCGTCCGCGAACGGGGGAGTCTGTCCCCTGGATATCAAGCGTGCCCTTATACTTGCATGCCACTTCGCAGCGTGTTCATCATAGGTAAGAATGGGTATGTTGCGATAAACCACTCCTTCAAGAAATCGCTCAATAATGGATCGCTTTTTGGACTTTGGAAGACGGTAGCAACCATACAGCAATTCATGCCAAACCACCGATGCAGTCGTAATTTCATGCTGATGTCGTTCAAGCTTAGCGAGAACAGATTTTTTCGGGGAAGTTTTCACCGATTCTGACAAAATATTTGTGTCAAGCAAGTACTTCATTATTCTGACCAACACATTTCTCTGCCGGAATCAGTATCCCGCAACCCTTTAAAATCTGCGTCATCAATGACGACATCTTCATATTGCAGTATACTGGAGCGAAATTCCTGGAGCGCCGCCCAGAATCCATTTTTCTGCTTTGAAAGACGTTCATAATCGTCCAGTGACACCAGCACAGCCACGGGCCGACCGCGTCTCGTAAATTGCACAATGGATCCTTCCTCGACATCGTGAACAATAGACGGCAACTTATTCTTTGCCTCTGCTATAGGATACTGTTTTTGCATGTGTCCCGCCTTCTTTAGAGAGTGATAGTAAAAGAACCTGAGATAGCCATTATGATAGCCATGAACGTCATGCAAGTCAAGATCAAAATTCGCTAAACAGCCCCCATTTTTTTACGGCGGCCATACCACCCTGAAGGTTATAGCTATCCTTTATGCCCATCTGATCAAGGGTTATCTGGGCCTCATAGGAGCGGACACCGGTATTGCAGATCAGTACAAGCTTCTTGTCTTTGGGAACTTCCGCCAACCGGGTTCTCAGTTCGCCCTGCGGAATGCTCTTCCAGTGCTCGGGGTATTTTTCAACAAAGGGACCTGCATTTCCCCATTCCCGACAATCCAGGCAGAGCATGTCTCCTTTGTGTCTCTTTTCCCACCAATCAGAGAATTCGGCCGCCTCGATAACCCTGTTTTTCCCTGCTAAGATATTTTCAGCCGTGTTGCCCAATGCATTCAGGATATCCATGGCCGATGAAAACGGGGGTGAATAGGGGAGTTCCAGATTGCTTATATCCTCGGTCGTGATTTTGTATTTCAGAAGAGGGGCCACTGCGCTGATTCTGCCCATCATGCCTTCGCCCGCATTACCCAGGCCCTGAATGCCCAGGACCCGTCCGCTTCCTTTTTCCACCACTAATTCCAAATACATGAGATCTTTTTCAGGATAAAAATGGGCCCGGTCAAACTGGACCACAAAGGCGCTCACAGCATCAAAGCCCTCTTTTTTTGCGCTTTCAAGACTCAATCCTGCGCTGGCCATAGAGATCTCAAAGAGTTTTATTACAAAACTCCCCACGGCCCCTTCAAACTCTGCATTTCCGCCCGCCAGGTTTGTTCCGATGACGCGTCCCTGCCTGTTGGCCAAAGACCCCAGAGGCCAGTATCCTGGTTTTCCGGTGATCAGGTTGGTTATCTCAACGCAGTCACCCCCTGCATAGATATCGGGATCAGACGTCTCAAGCCTTTCATTTACAACTATTGTCCCCTTGGAGGAGACCTCCAGGCCGGCCTTTATCGCAATATCCGAATTGGGTGTGACACCTGCGGCCATGATGACCATGTCTGCATTCAGGGTCCTCTTATCGGTGACGACCTTTTCTATGCGGGTTTCTCCCTCGAAACGTTTGACCTTTTCTCCAAGGTAAAATGAGACGTCATTTTCTTCTAAGTGATGCTGGGCCATGTGGGCCATGTTAGGGCTGATAATGCCTGGAAGTATCTGGTTCATAACCTCCACGACAGAGGTTTCAATACCCCATAGATCGGCCAGGGATTCAGCGATTTCAAGGCCGATGGCGCCTGCACCTATGATGACCGCTTCTCCCACCTTTCCTCCGGTTACCTCTTCTTTTATGGCAATGGCCTTATTAAGGTCTGAAACTGAAAACACGCCCTCGAGGTCGGAACCGGGAATGGAAAGGTTTCTGGGTCTGCTTCCGGTTCCCAAAACGAGCTTGTCATATGAGAGTTCATGTTCTTTTCCATTAAGGATATTCCGTATTAGAACGGTTTTTTTCTCCCGGTCGATTGAAAGGGCCTCGGTATTCGTTATGACATCAATATCTTTTGTGTCCTTAAAGAATTTTTCATCACGAAGCATATGGAAACTGGTTGCCTGGAGCTGGTCAGGGTCGCTCAC
>Ga0255419_10027_pt2 | contig 15058 bp, 17 predicted proteins | sample ANMaggSeSYBR02J3_FD_182658 | JGI IMG/M metagenome (GOLD analysis project Ga0255419, IMG submission 182658) | Sediment cell enrichment communities from methane seep in Santa Monica Basin, California, United Staets - ANME aggregate JGI... | ecosystem: Environmental > Aquatic > Marine > Cold seeps >...
TTTTCATATAGAAATGAGGTGTTTTCCATTCGGTCTGGAAATCAGCAGCAAACCGTGCAAGCCGTTCAAAGTAAAAATCCATCTCAAAGATATTATCTGGTACAGAGCACATCTTTTCCTTTAATAGAATTGATGGTTTCACATCAAATTCATGATCTATATATGATTTTAATGGGATTTTACCATCCATGTCTTGCAACTTGTTATAGTTTGCAAGCCATACTTCCCAGAACTTTTTTGAAGCGGCAGCATTTTCTTGTATGAATATAAAACTTTTCTCCTTTTCAGTCACCAATCCCTTTGGGATCAGCAAATTGTCAATGAGGTCATCGAAAAATGCTGCCTCCTGCTCTAATTTTTTCTTTTTCAGTTCCTGGCGCTCTTTTTCAGCTTCTTTTCGCCTTGGGTTGCCATTCAGGTAACCAGGGGCATTAGCCGAACTTCCATCTATTACAGCCTCTGCGATCTCTGATACGGTTTTTTCACTATTCATTTCAATATCACCTATCTGGAATTTATCACTATTAATTATATTTAGTTAAATCAATCTAATGCCATTATAAAAAAGCCGAGTGAACATTAACGTTTACTTTCGTAGCATTAATAAGGAAGCAATTCAAATACATAGTTCTGGTATAAATGGAACGGCGCAATATCACGCTTGAGAAAAAGCATCTGGATGTTCTATCTTCCCTCCTTGAAAAGAACGAGGGGAACATAAGTGCAAGCATCAGGGAGATCATCGAGTTCGCAGACATGATGATCAAAAGCCATGGCAGCCTTGAGAACGCCATCGATGATGCAGTATCAAGTGAGAAGATAGAGAACCAGCGGGTTTTAGTGGACAAACTTGTCTGGCAGTGGTTACTTGGTAACAGCCAGGGGATACTTCCGGAAAAGGGTATTGTTAAGGGGCTTTTTGAGCCAGTACCTTACCCATATATTGATAATCTCGTGGAACAGGTCAATGACCTGTGTATAAGGTTGGGGTGGAGGACAAAAACAAGGTTCGAGTCATCTTCAACATATATCCTTTCAGGTGGGAGCGAGGGGCAGCGAGCGCTCATCCTGAAATTGATCTGCCTGTTCATAGCGGATTATAATATCGGTATTGAACATATTTCCAACCGGTATTCTGAGACCAGCATCAGGTTCATTGAAAGAAACAACGCCAGTGAGGCTTACAGGGACTGCTTGGTACATCTTGGTGATCTGGGCATAACCATCAAAGAGATCCGAACAAAACAAGAATTCTGGAAAACCCTGGTCAGCACGCACATTAATACTAACTACCAGATGGTGACGATCCACAGGAAGAATTACGAGAAGATGATGTCCGGCCAGGCGACTGATGATACTGACCTGTTCTTGATCTATACTGGACTGCCCAGGCGGGACATTAACCTGCAGGCACTTCTGCCAATGATAAAATCCGTATTTGAAACCTCACGGATTGTTGACAGGATCGATATTAACCAGGACCAGCTCACGATATTCCATTCATACTCAAATAAGGAGGTCATCGAATCCATAACCGAAACACTGGTGAACATACTGAAAATGAATGGTTATCATTATGAACCTGTTGAAGTTTCAAGTTTAATAGTCCTGCAGCATAAGCGGGAGATTGAAGGAAGAATTTCTGAACTGGTGGACAGCCTTATGAGTTCAAGAGGCGGTTTTAGCAATGAACTGATGGCCTTTTTAATTTTCCTTGACGGAATAAAGGATAAAAAGGAGATATATACTACAGTTGAAAAACTGGGAATACGAATGGGTGAACAGATAATTAAGGAATATGAAAGGGAATTTAATATTAGTGACTGGAATCTGGAGACGTTTAAAACAGCATTCTCTGATATTGATTTAAAACTTGGCCGTGAATCAGACCTGGAACTGATCGACCCTAATGTGATGCATTATGTAGTCACCAAATGTCAGTTCGTACACCCTCATGGAAAATTCAATATTCACCTATGTAATATTACTCATGGTTTGCTAAAAGGTGCCACTGACTACGTATTCAAGGGCGATGCAGTGATAAAATCCAAAAAGACAATCGGGAGGGGGGATGATCTTTGTGAGTTCTACATTGTACTCCAGACAAAATTAACTATGCCTTCCAGCAGATCGTATGACCTGTAAAATGTAATTATAATTGATCATAGTGCTCTGAATTTTAAGACACAGATCACACTGATTACACAGATTGATAGTGGTTGTGAAAATCAGTGTAATCGGTGAAATCTGTGTCTACATTTATCTTGCATTTGACCATACTTTTTGAAGTGGATACCTCAACTCACTCTATTTGATCACATCAACCAGGGCCACCCTCTCCAGCACCAGTTCAGGTATCTTGCCCTCACCTACAGCATCCAGTTCATCGCGAGTTATATTAAAGAATTCCAGTAAGCTATCCTGCTTGGCCTTTGAGTATTCCAGTACTGCAGGGTCAACGGTATCCAGCACTTCATTTACTTCACTAATAGCACTGTCCACCCCATTGTTACCTGCCACTACCACAGCTACACGGTTATCCCCTGTTTTAACACCCATGCCCAGTGCCCGCCCTATCTGGAGGTTACCCGAAGCATACAGCATTATCTCCATTCCAAGGTTATTTGCAGTGTTCCTGCCCGATCCAAATGACCTTATTGCCTTCCCTACTGCGAACATCAAGTGTCGGCTGCCTGATACCAACTCAGCGTTCAATGCCTGTACCGTTACATTGTGAGTGCTTCCGATGTCTGACAGTTGTTTGAGAAATATATCCAGGTCTGTGATATTGACCGACCCGCCCATTATTTGGATAATCATTATGTAAATACTAACCTTTGAAATAAAAAGTATATCGGTGTAATACAAAAGAGTATTATGTCATTATGTCCCTTCCGGAGAAGGTGAAGATATGCCCAAAAGAGAGGACATCCACAAAGTACTAATTATAGGGTCAGGCCCGATTCTGATCGGCCAGGCCGCTGAATTTGACTATTCCGGCACCCAGGCCTGTAAAGCACTGCGCCAGCTTGGGTTTAAGATCGTGCTCGTTAATTCCAATCCTGCTACTATCATGACCGATCCCGGCATGGCTGATATTACTTATATCGAGCCGTTGAACATTGAAACCCTGGAGAAGATCATAGACAAGGAGCGCCCTGATGCCCTGCTGCCCAACCTGGGCGGGCAGAAAGGGCTGAACCTGTCTTTTGAACTATATGAAAAAGGCATCCTGGAAAAATACGGCATCGAACTCATAGGAGTGCAGGCCGACGCCATCAGGCGTGGTGAGGACCGTACTATTTTCAAAGAGACCATGGACAGTGTTGGTGTGGAGACAGCCCGAAGTGAGACCACTTTCAGCGTGGAAGGTGCTGAAAAGATAGCGAAAGATATCGGATATCCTGTGGTCATCCGGCCTGCTTACACCATGGGCGGGACAGGTGGGGGGTTCGCCTATAACGTAGATGAACTGCGCACTATTGGTGCCAGGGGTATATCGGCCAGCCTCATCGGGCAGATACTTGTGGAAGAATCTGTACTGGGCTGGGAGGAACTTGAACTTGAAGTAGTAAGGGATGCAAAAGGTAACAAAATAACTGTCTGTTTTATTGAGAACATCGATGCCATGGGTGTGCATACAGGCGACAGCTTCTGCTCTGCACCCATGCTCACCATAGATGAAGCATTACAGGAGCGGCTGCAGGACTATTCGTACCGCATTGTGGATGCGATCGGAGTGACAGGCGGCACCAATGTCCAGTTCGCCCACGACCCAGAGACCGGCCGCATAGTCGTGATCGAGATCAATCCACGCACATCACGCTCATCTGCACTGGCTTCCAAAGCCACAGGGTTCCCGATCGCACTGGTGTCTGCAAAACTGGCAGGCGGCTTGCTGCTGGAAGATATTCCATACTGGCGCGACGGCACACTGGACAGGTACACACCGTCCGGTGAATATGTGGTTATAAAGTTCGCACGCTGGGCCTTTGAGAAATTCCCTGGCTCCATTGACCAGCTTGGTACACAGATGCGTGCTGTTGGCGAGGCCATGAGCATCGGTAAGAATTACAAGGAAGCATTCCAGAAAGCCATCCGCTCCCTTGAGACCGGGCGCTACGGACTGGGATTTGCCAAAAACTTTAACAAATTATCATTAGATGAGTTGCAAAAACTACTGATAGAGCCTTCATCCGAACGTCAGTTCATCATTTACGAAGCACTTCGAAAAGGGATGTCTGTGGATGAATTGTTCAGGATAACGCATATCAAGCACTGGTTCTTGGAGCAAATGAAGGAACTGGTGGAACTGGAAGAGCATGTCCTGAAGTACAAAGCCAGCAAGCTGCCGGATGACCTGCTTATCCGGGCCAAGAAAGATGGTTTTTCTGATAAGTACCTGGGCCAGATACTGGGTCTACCAGAACAACAGATGCGTGAGCAGCGCTTATCCCTTGGCTTGCACCAGGCATGGAACATCGTGCCTGTGAGTGGAGCAGAGGATGCAGCCTATTACTACTCTACCTACAATGCAGACGATGAGGTACCAGTATCTGACAGGAAGAAGATTATGATCATCGGCGGTGGGCCCAATCGAATAGGACAGGGTATCGAGTTCGACTATACCTGCGTGCACGCCGCTTTCACGCTGCGCGAACTTGGTTATGAGTCCATTATGGTCAACTGCAACCCTGAAACAGTGTCTACCGACTACGATACTTCGGATAAGCTGTACTTTGAACCCATTACCGTAGAGGATGTACTGAGCATCTATGACAAGGAGAAACCAATCGGTGCAATCGTGCAGTTCGGCGGCCAGACACCATTGAACATTGCCGCAGAACTTGAAGCGGCAGGCGTGAACATCCTGGGAACGTCGGTCAAGAGCATTGACCTGGCAGAAGACCGTGAGCGGTTTGCAGACATTATCAGGAATCTGGAGATACCCATGCCGGAACCCGGTACTGCCAGATCACTAAAAGAAGCACTGGATGTTGCCGGGCGAATAGGCTATCCACTGATCGTCCGTCCCTCGTATGTGCTTGGCGGGCGGGGTATGGAGATCGTATATGACGATGAAATGCTTGAAAAATACGTTGCCGGAGCTATTGAGATTACACCAGAAAAACCAATGCTTATAGACAAGTTCCTTGAGGATGCGCTGGAATGTGAAGTGGATGCGATATCTGACGGTACTGATGTATTTATCCCGTCGATCATGGAACATATCGAACTTGCCGGAATCCACTCAGGTGATAGTGCATGTGTATTGCCTCCTGTAGGTATCCCAGAGGGACAAATGGAGATCCTTAAAGAATACACGCGCCGTATCGCAATTAAATTGAAGGTTGTGGGACTTATGAATATCCAGTATGCCATCAAGGATGATGTTGTTTATATCCTGGAAGCGAACCCGAGGGCTTCACGTACTGTGCCATTAGTGTCCAAGGTTACAGGCGTATCAATGGCACAAATTGCGACACAGGTCATGCTTGGTGCGAAACTGTCAGATATGGACACCCACCTGCGTACTTACCCGCATTTCGGTGTCAAAGAGACTGTATTCCCGTTCAATATGTTCCCTGAGGTTGACCCCGTGCTCGGACCTGAGATGCGCTCTACAGGTGAGGTGCTGGGCATGGCAGATTCATTTGAGATCGCTTTTTTCAAGTCCCAGGTTGCTGCCGGGTCTTCATTGCCTCTTGAAGGAACCGCACTTATCACTGTAGCGGCAGGCGACAGGCAGCGTGCGCTTGTTGTTGGCAGGGAACTGTTTTCAATGGGATTTACGATACTTGCCACGAAAGGCACAGCCGGTTTCTTTAAGGAAAACGGGATCGAATGTGAAGTTATCAAGAAAATGCATGAGGGGCGGCCAAATATTGTTGATGCAATGCATAACCAGGAGATACAGTTCGTACTGAACACCCCTATTGGTAAGGAGGGTGTTTATGAGGACAGCTATATCCGAAAATCTGCTATCAAGTACAATATCCCGTACCATACTACCACTGCTGCCGCCATGGCTGCTGCAAGGGGTATTAGAGCGGCACGGGAAAACCTGATCGATGTCAGGTCGGTACAGTCCTATCATCGTGATGTTGATTAAGGTCTGGCGGTTCTACAATGTTGGGCAATAGTACTAAAATAAAAGGTTGGGCAATAGTACTAAAATAAAAGGTTGAGCAATGGTACTAAAGTAAACGGTTGAGCAATAGTACTATAAACCAGTAGATAGTAAAGAAGCGTTGTCAATTAATCTTTAAACCTCATAAGGATTCACGTATTCTCATGAGTAGATTTCTGTATTAGTTGATATAAACAACAATGGATGAGAATAAATGGAACGAAGAGGTTTCGAAAGAAAAGGCGGTTTTGGACCAAGAGAGATGCATAAAGCTACATGTGCCGATTGTGGTCAAGAAACCGAAGTGCCTTTTGTACCCGATCCTGATAGACCGGTGTACTGCAGAGAGTGCTATAAAAACCATAGACCGAAGAGATATTAATTCTGAAGTTTATAGTCATACACTATGTGTTTGTCCGGAGTATACCGGATAATTAACACGCTTTAAATAAAGTCAAAATATGTGCAGTTGAGTTAGGATTTCTATCTTTAACCTGCACGATTATTTTTTTCAATTTATTCTTGAATCATTTAAATGAACCTTCATGACATTTCAGGACACCCATGAGCATGAAAATGTTATTTTCAGAGCAAATCACATAATAAGAGTTGGCATTGGAAATTGATGGATATTAGCTGTATATTTTGAAATGTACAGCAATATAAAACGAATTGAGGAATTCGGGAGTTATTCGGAGATACTGCGATAGAAGGTCAGTTACTTATCTCAGCAAGTTTAAGACCGATCAATCCCACGCTTATCACATAAATAAGTAATATTACTACATTTCCATAGGCAGCATAAGCTGAAAATGTTGTATTGACAATAACAATTAAAATAATGAACACCGCTACAGCGCCAACTGAAGAAGTAATCTCAACATATGTTTTGTTCATGGATTATGATAAGGTTGTAATAACTAATAAGTTTATCTTCATTGATTATGGGGAGGAATAATTTTAAATTTGTTTGATTTGACTGGTCGTAATAAATTGAATGGCCGAAACTCATGTATTGATCGGTTCCTCATCTAATAATCCTCGAATTGACCCGGTAGCCGCAATAGGCACAAGCGCGTCTCCGGGCAAGACCATAGGCCATACCGGTGCTATCATCAGCGGGGCGGCGGGGGTGTTCGTGGCTGAGAGCCGGAGTTCCAAGGGTGTAGCAGGGAAGATGGTTGAATATATTTTTTCAAAAAAAGCCGCAGCATATTGAATCCCAAAATAATTATGTCCAAAGGCCAGATATAGCGTAAATCTTATATATTTGTAATACGAATAGATAAAATCGTAATACTAAATATTACGAAAAGTAGTATTAATAATACAAATGGAGAATGATGAATTATGTCCGAAGAAATGGAACTACCATCTCATGTAAGAACATGGGAACAGACAAACCCTAAAGCATTTGAACTATATCAGGAAGCATTCAATAAGAACCGGAAGGCCAACATACCAGTAATCGAGGAATCTATAGAACCAATAGCACAAAAAACTGTTGATAATATAAATTCCCATCCGGAAAACCTATGGAAAATATTCAAACAAGCGGCCCATGAGCTTCAAGATCCAACCGATACGAATCAGGTCATGGCACTGTATGACGCCGTATATGGAAAAATGGACTTATCGCAAAAGAAAAAACTGGCATATCATATGGCATATTAGAGGTCATATTATCGTCTGATAGTCAAATTACCTGGCATTTCAGGCTTATCATTCCATGTTAATTAACAATTGAGGCCCCTGGGGGAGTTGGGGCCTATTTTTATTCCAAACCGGAGTGGATTCATTTTTTTGTTGTACTGTAAAATGGGTAACTTAATCGTGTATTCCATTCATTCATTTTCTATATTAAGAAAATGCTCATTTCATCCGCATTTTCTAAACCTGCAGGAAAGTATATAATTTCCTATACGTCCAAAATATTTCCCATTAAGATAGCTTACTCTTATCGAATATTATTTATATTTCCCAAACACTGACATATTGTTTAAATTCATATCTAAATAAAGATGGACGTTTACCAGGATGAAACAGAAAAATGACGATCCCATACATATCTTTTCTAGATGGTGCAAGAAATGTGGCATCTGCATAGCCATTTGTCCAAAAAATGTACTGGAAAGCGGCACATCCGGATATCCTTATGCAGCCAGGCCTAAGGACTGTATTATGTGCGGCCTGTGTGATATTCACTGTCCCGACTATGCAATTACAGTGAAAAAGGATTTTGACATAAAGGAGGCTGAGCATGAAGAGACATAAGGATCTATTACTACATGGCAATGAGGCATGTGCAATGGGAGCACTGGCTGCGGGGATGAGGTTATTTGCCGGATACCCCATCACACCCAGCACAGAGATCGCCGAATTCCTCTCAGTCGAACTGCCAAAGGTAGGAGGTACTTTCATACAAATGGAGGATGAGATATCCAGTATGGGTGCCATTATCGGTGCATCACTGGCCGGAGTCAAATCCATGACCGCCACCAGTGGCCCCGGATTCTCGCTAATGCAGGAAAACCTGGGTTTTGCATCAATGGCAGAGATACCTTGCGTATTAGTAAATGTAATGAGGGGCGGGCCAAGTACCGGGATGCCCACCAGGCCCAGCCAGGGTGACGTGATGCAGAGCCGCTGGGGTACCCACGGGGCCCATCCCATTATTGTATTATCACCCCAATCGGTGCTGGAATGCTATACCCTCACGATCCATGCGTTTAACCTGGCAGAGAAATATCGCAGTCCAGTGATCATGCTAATGGATGGGATAGTCGGTCATATGTGGGAAAATGTCCAGTTACCTGAAAAAACAGAGGTCATTGACAGACCTGAACCCTCTGTACCACCGGATTGGTACGATCCTTACGATGACCTGCCTGGTGGTGAGATAGTACCCCTGGTACCATTCGGTGAGGGATACAGATACCATGTGACTGGAATGGTACATGACAAATCCGGCTTTCCCACACTGGTTCATGAAGAAGTGGAACAGTGCCTGGACAAACTTATCTACAAGATCAAGAACAATTTGCATGATATTATCAGGATAGAGGAATATATGCTTGAAGATGCCGACATCTGTATCGTGGCACACGGAAGTGTGGCCCGCTCTGCCCGTGAGGCCGTAAATATTGCCAGGAGCGAGGGGATAAAGGCTGGATTGCTCAGACCCATAACCCTGTGGCCGTTCCCCAGGTTCCATCTGGAGAACATTAGTAAGAGGGTTAAGTTGTTCGTTGTGCCAGAGATGAACTACGGGCAGGTCTATGGTGAAGTGCTGAAATCCTGCCCAAAAAGAGCGGTGCGAGTCACCAGAGTAGATGGTGAACTGATAATCCCGGCCCAGATCATGGAAAAGATAGAGGGAACAGCATTATGATACGTACTTCAGAGACCATGTACAAGTACCTGCGGCCTGATAAGACATTCCCCCATGTATGGTGCCCGGGCTGCGGCATAGGCATAGTCATGGGCGCACTTGTCCGGGCTATTGAAAGGACAGGGTTTACCAAGGACGAGATCGTGCTTGTCAGCGGTATCGGCTGTTCAGGCAGGATGAGCACTTACCTGGACTTTAATACTCTTCATACTACCCATGGCCGGGCACTATCATTTGCTACAGGCATCAAGCTGGCAAATCCAAAACTTAACATTATCGTGGTAATGGGAGATGGTGATGCCACTGCCATTGGCGGTAACCACCTGATACATACCTGCCGCCGAAATATTGACCTGACCGCCCTTATCGTTAACAACAACATCTACGGCATGACCGGGGGTCAGTACTCCCCAACCACGCCCATGGAACACAAGGCCAGTACCGCCCAGTACGGCAGTATAGAAAAGCCATTCGACATATGTAAACTGGTGGAGGCCTGTGGTGCCTCCTTTGTAGCACGGGCAACTACATACCATGCAAAGATGCTGGATGCCCTGCTGTACAGGGCTATCGACAAGAAAGGTTTCAGTGTGGTAGAAGCTATGTCCCAGTGCCCGGTACAGTATGGAAGGCGCAATAAAAAAGGCAGTCCGGTGGACATGATGATGTGGTTTAAGGACAATGCTGTATCTAACCCGGCATTCAAGAAGATACCGCCCGGGGAGGTAGGCGAGCAGTTCCCAGTCGGTATTCTTGTAGACCTGGATGAACCTGATTACCTGGAAAGATACAGCCAGATTGTTAAAAATGCAGGTGGTGACAGGCTATGACGCAGCACAATATATGCTTATCAGGTTCGGGTGGCCAGGGTCTTATCCTGGGTGGCGCGTTGCTGGCACATGCAGCAGTCAAGGATGGAAAGAACGTGACAATGACCAGTAGTTACGGCCCTGAAGCCAGGGGTGGTGCCAGCAAGTCAAACCTGATCATTAGTGACAAGCCCATCGATTATCCTATACCTGAAAAAATGGATATTATACTTGCTATGAACCAGGAATCATGTAATAAATTTGTTCCTGAATTGAAGGATGATGGTATTTTAATCGTGGATTCTACACTGGTCATGCACCACCCCCCTATCAAACATTATAGCATTCCCTTTACAAAACTGGCCACAAAGGCAGGTGTGGTCATTATCGCAAATGTGATCGCACTGGGAAGTATAATAGCTCTTACTGATATCGTAAGACCGGTATCGTTAAAGGAAGCACTGAAAGAGCGTATGAGGGCGAATCTGCTGCCTATTAATGAAAAGGCGTTGAAAATAGGACTCAGGGAAGGTACAAAATTGAAGAAAAACATTGATGAGTATTATACCTACTAAATGCAATATTATATATTAAATAATATGTGAAAGGGATATACCAGGAAAATATCAGGGTCAAACGTTGCGCCGGCACACCCAACCGCAGCAGAGCTGCGGGGTATAACGACTAAGATCAACTGAGTGAAAGAGCGGCCGTTTTTGGGGGAGGCTTCCTAACCTTTTTACTTTTTTTGTTAACCGATATACCGCAGGTCTTCGTCTGCACCAATATCACGTGGTCCCTGCATCTGTTCCATTTCAAGGATCTTTGCCATTATACGCTCCATGTCCTTAGCTCTTTCCTCCAGGCTTTGGGTATCGACCTGCATATCCAGGATAGAACTAAGTACGCTTAGTACGGCCTGTGCACTTTTTGGGTCTACAAGATAACCTGAAGTAGTACCCATAAGACAAGCGGCATCAATACCCCTTATTTTACTCAAACCCAGAAGCAAGCCCGACACGCCTACTATTCCACCTGCAGGTTCGTTTTCCTTGAATTCCACACCATATCCTTTAAGTTCCTCGATCATGTCGGTATTGTTCACTGCACCCAGCACGGATTCGCTTTCAGTAAGCTGTCCTGTGCCATAACCACCAAGGGTATAGATACGCTTAACGTTGTACTCTGTTGCTATGTTCAGGATGATACCAGAGATTTCATAATGTCCTTCATTGGTAACGCTCTGATGGTCTCCCACCACGATCAGCAGGTCATTATGGGTATCTGATTTATGCGCATAGAATTCATTTTTTACAAGTTCAACTGAAAAATCATCTTTTACAATAACTTGTGGAGGAAAATGGGGAGAATATATCTCAACGATCTTCTCAGTTTCAAGTTCTTCCACCATCTGCTCGGCTACCAGTTTGCCCACATGGCCCACACCTGGCAGACCTTCGATCAGAATTGGGTCTTCCAGTTCGACTTCATTTAAAATCTTTACAATTGTTTCTTTCATTTGCATTTAGCTCTCTTTTAACTGGCTTTTCATCAATCGCCTGTATCTACCGTACCTGTCTTCCAGTGAGAACCGGCCAGGTTTCGGGTTAATAGTTGTACCGCTGCAGGATGGGCACTTGTCTTTTAGAGTATAATTGGCGCATTCTGTACAGTATTTGATATGTTGACCCATAATAATCCTTCAGGCCTTTGCTTCATTATGCCTGTGGAATGAGCCTGTACCCTTGGCATTCTTTATAACCTTGATAGCTGCATCTGCCGATTGTTTGAGTACATTCTCGGCTTTTTTGTAATCAGGAGCTGTAACATGTATCCTGTATCTCGGGGCACCCATATAGGTGACATCAACTTTCACGTCTTCATCCACTTTGATCTTAGCAGCGGATTTAAGGGATTTGTTGATGGCATCCACGCCTTCGGGCATCGGGCATGACAGGTCCATGTATCCTGTGATCTCCACATACGGAATTTTTATATTTTCAATTCCCACATTGCTGATGGCTTCAGCCTGTGCACTTTTCACCCCTGCATCTATCAATGCATCTGCCCCGTTCTGCATACCTTCTTCAAAAGCTGCATATACGCTGTCATAAATTTCATAGAGCTGGTCGACAAGTTCTTCCAGTTCTTCAGGACCGGTTTTGGTGACCTCGGCCACGTAATTTATCCAATTTTCGGCCTTTTGCTCATTCTTCCAATCCTGTATCTTTTCCCGTCGCTGGTGTTCATTAACATCCTTCAACGACAAGTCGATATGATGCTTCGTAGGTTCAACATTCAGGACCTTACATACGATCTTTTGCCCCTCTCTCACGTGGTCCCTGATGTATTTGACCCAACCGGCAGCTACCTCGGATATATGGATCAGGCCTTCCTTTTGGCCATATTCGTCAAGTTCGGTGAATGCACCGAAGTCCTTGACCTGCTTTACTGTACAGACAACCAGTTCATCCTCTTCAGGCCAGCCTTTTCGTTCCATATTTATCTCCGGTATGAATTCTTATGTATCTATTCCAGTACTTCGAGAATCTGTGTTTTGATTATTCCCTTTCCGCCTGTGGGTTCTGCAAGTGTGCGGCCGCATATCTGGCAGACAATAATACTGCTGGCACTGCCGAATATCACCTGCTCGTTCTCGCAATCATTGCACTTGACTTTAAGGAATCTGCTTTTTGGTTCTTGTAACATTTTTGCATTCACCCCGTAAGTTCGAACTTACCGGCTCTGAAACATTTCTTCTGGTATGCTTTCTTACATACGGTGCACCGATACCTCAGTGCCACTTTCTTGGTCGGCTTGTCGCCGCCAGGCACCTTTGAGAACTTGCCTGTATTACCTATTCCCTGATGTCTGTGTTTCTGTCTCGTAATTCTCGTCATTGACGATGCCTTACCTTTCTTGACCCTTTCTACTTTATGCTCTGTGTGGGTCTTGCAAAATGGGCAATGCGTCCTGAACTTTGTTGGCATCTTCATATTATTTTCATCCTTTGTGAGTGATATTATTTATTCTGATTATTGTCAAGTACTTTCTATCTGTACCGCTACCTTACGTTTTATAAGGGGTTTCGCATTTACTTTCGGTAAAACAGCCACGTCCTGGGCACCCAGTATATAGTTGCGTCCATCGGCACCCCTGAACTTTGGGATGTCCTTTAGTAATCGCACAACAATGTATTCTTTATTTATATCCTTTTTGCCTTTTTCATCTGAGTCCCTGCCTATTTCTTCTTTATGAAGTGGTGGAGAGGTAACCTGTGTTTTTGTTTCCTGAGGGGATGATTTTTCAGTGGCAGGTGTATTATCGGCTGCAGATACCCCCGATATATCCTGTTTCTCATCTATTGGTTCTTGATCCGGTTCTCCTGGTGTCGTCCCTGTATCAGTCGGTATCGCTCCCGACGCCTTATCACCGGCATCGTCTGCCGGAACCATGTGTTCATCAGTATCCTGCACTGATGTTGTGATGTCAGATTTGATGTGAGGTTTACTGTCTGGTTTAATACCTGATTCAATGTTAGGTTGAATACTTGATTTGATGCCAGGTTCACTGTCTGGTTTAATACCTGATTCAATGTTGGGTTGAATGCTTGATTTAATGTCAGGTTTACTGTCTGGTTTAATACCTGATTCAATGTCAGGTTTACTGTCTGGTTTAATACCTGATTCAATGTCAAGTTTAATATCTGGCTTACTATCCGGCTTAATACCTGGTTCATTTTCAGTTAATGTGCCAAGGATGGGTTCTATGGTATTTTTCTTGCCTGTGAGGATTGCGTCCAGTACCTGTTGATATACATGCCTCTCCTCAGGGGTCATATTCTCAATATCATGAGTGATATTAGTATGATTTTTAGAAAATGCCTTGCCAGAAGCCATTTTAATAATCTTGCGTGTACGCCTGTTGAATATCTTATCAACCGTTGACAGAGCATTCTTCAGTTCATACTGGATCATGATACTTTCCTCGGAATGTCTCCTGGATATTTTCCGGTCAGCCTCTTCCAGTTCCTTGATATATTCCTGTACTGCTGAGTAGAAACCAGAAGCTATCCTCGACAGGGTGGGTTTTTTCTCTTCCTCCAGTACACGGACAAGTTCTTCGAATTTCATCTCACTCCCCCCATATATTCGGCAGCACCCTTACACATCATGTAGATAGCCGCATATTCGGGCAGTACATTAGCCCCTTCCTCCACTTCGAATCGCTCATCCATCATCTCGACTGTAGTGGGCCTGGTGACATTTATCTTTATCTCATTATCCCCAAACACCACAGCATCTACCAGGGGTTCGAACCGTTGCAGCTCATCCACTGTCAGCGATATTACCTTCATGCCCGATTTTCCGTGCAGGGACGATGCCGCCCTTATCAGGCGTTTTATATCGGCTGTAACCGGTTCATCAATATGGACACTTATATGTGGTATGACCTGCTGCAAGGCAGTTTCCCAGAACCCTGCAGGAATCGAGCTCAATGCATCAAAATTCCCCATCCTCAAAGGTTCCAGATGAACAGGATCGTCAACAGTATTTATTATCTTATTTGCAGTCTTTTTCCCAATCCTGTCAAATTCCATGAGTCTCTTTACAGGATTGTCACCACCTGCCAGTTCCTGCAGGTAGCTGATCAATTTGCGGTTCACCAGCCTGCCCCACCCACCCTGGGATTCGGAGGGAAATACCAGTATCTTTGATCTCTTATCAT
>Ga0255419_10145_pt1 | contig 15050 bp, 16 predicted proteins | sample ANMaggSeSYBR02J3_FD_182658 | JGI IMG/M metagenome (GOLD analysis project Ga0255419, IMG submission 182658) | Sediment cell enrichment communities from methane seep in Santa Monica Basin, California, United Staets - ANME aggregate JGI... | ecosystem: Environmental > Aquatic > Marine > Cold seeps >...
AGAAAATGCGAACGAAGTGAGCATTTTCTTAGACAGCTATCAATGTAACAAGATAACCTCAACAGTATCCAAAATGGAGGATGTGGCGCAGATGTATTTCACACATTGGTGGGATAGGGGATAGTAAATAAATATTTGCTGTGATCTTTAAACATCTTACGCCCTCGATGATGTTTATCTTTTGATGGGAATGTTGCCACCAGATCAATAGTTTGATCTATATCTGGCCTGCGGGAAACTTTATAGAACTCTGACTGATGTGGCCCCACAGCAGGAGTCTCAGAGGAAGTCCAGCCGCAACTGCATATACCCACATCTTCCCATTTTGAAGTAATGATATGCTGGGTTATCTGCCTTTTACAAATTGGACAGAATTTGCCACTATCATTTGCTTTTGCCATAACTTTATCAGCCAACTTGTTTGCTTCGATCATTCAAATCATTTCCACAAGTTTTCAAACCTGACGATTTATAGTCAAATAACTATTAAACGTATTGTTATTTAAACTTGTCGTTTGATTGAAAAATTTTAAACATAATATATAACTATTATTTTAAAAAAATTAAACTAAATACACTCCCCTCACCAGGTGTACTTTCCACCCTGATCGTTCCACCATGCCCGTCCATTATACCCTTTGTGATGGCCAGCCCAAGTCCTGAACCACCATAGGGACGGGCAGAAGTATTATCGATCTGGTAAAATTTGTTAAATATCTTATTTATCTTGTCGGCCGGGATGCCTATTCCGTCGTCTTTCACACATACTTTAATATATTTCTCAGATTCGTTAGCCTTTATTTCCACATTCCCACCATTGGGCGTGAATTTCAATGCATTACTTAAAAGATTGATAAACACCTGTATCAATTTATCTTTGTCAGCATTGATCTTTAACAGGTCAGGGGGAATGTCGGTAGTAATGTTTATTTTCTTTTCTTCTGATTGCTTTTTCATTGTTTCGATAGCAGAATTGATTATTTCACCAATATCCAGTATTTCCTTCCTGTATCTCATATTGCCTGATTCGATCCTGGAAATATCCAGCATGTCGTTTACCATTCTTGTCTGGCGGTCGATATTCCTTACAATTAACTCAAGCATTTCCCTTCTGACATTCACGTCAGGGTCATTTTGCAACAGGAATTCAGCTGAAGTTTTCATAGGGGTCAACGGAGTCTTTAATTCATGAGAGACCATTGACACGAAATCCGATTTCAGCTTGTCCAGTTCCATTAGTTTTTTATTCGCCCGCTTCAGGAGTTCATTGGATTTAGTGATCTCACTGGTCTTGCTGGCCACCTCAAGTTCCAGTGATTTATTCCATCTTGTCAGTAACAGGATAATTGAAAAACTGCCCAGTAAAAGGAAAATACCTGATACACCTATGAACACGCCCTGTTTTACATAAACAGAATTTATCAGTGTGTCAACTTCTGATGCCGGTGACGTCACTGCAACAGACCATAGCTGGTTACGCCAATGGATGGGAGAATAAGCTATTAATCTCTTTTCAGAACCATTCATCTCAAAATAATAACCTGTGCCTTCAGAACCATTCATCTGGTGATGAAGTATCTGGTGCAGACCAGGGCTTTCATTGCCCAGTTTATCCAGATAATTCCGTCCCCAGCGGTATCTATTGGAACTGTCATACAATATTGTCCCTCGCTTATCAATCATATAAATCTCACGCGGGGATTCACAATTTTTCAGGAATCGATCTGAAATATCCGATATCCTTATGATAACAAGTACTATGCCTTTGAAATCGTCACCCTCATAAATGGGTGTCCAGATAAAAACCCCCATTCCCCCCTCCAATAAGAACGTGGGGTTTGAAATGTATGTTTCTTTATTGTCCCTGGTTTGTTCAAAAGCCCATTCCTGGTTATTTTCATAAAGATCATAACCAAGCGGACTGTTTTCTTCCGGATATCCAAGGGTCACTATACCGCTTTCGTTTACGAACTCGATAACATGTATATCGGTGGTTTCATTATAGACATTGATAAAAGAAGTTACCACTTCATCAGGTGGTTTATCCGATATTTCATTGGCCAGTATCTCGATGATTGTGGTCTTCTGGTTTAAAAATTCCTCTATTCCATCCGTGGACTGCCTTGCAAGTAATAGCTGTTGTTCATTGAACTGTTCCTGTACTATATTCTGTACCTCTTCATTACTCCTTGATCCAAGAAATATAATTAGAGCAATGGCAAAAACACAAATAACCAGGATTGTCAGCAGATTATACTTATTATCCTTGAATATTAGTTTCAATACCATTTGAATGAAATAAAAATATCTGGTTCGTTGACTTGATCAAACGCCGGTCCTTCGAAGTATCATCTTTATCCTGGCCTTTAACTCGCCCAGGTCGAAGGGTTTGGTAACATAATCATCAGCACCGGTCTCAATCCCTTCTATCTTATCATCGATCTCGCCTTTGGCTGTTAACATTATTATCGGGATGTGGCCAGTTAATGTATCATCCTTTAACACTTTGCATACCGCAAACCCGTCCATGCCCGGCATCATCAGGTCCAGCAGTATCAAATCCGGATGAGCTGACCTTGTCTTTTCAATAGCTTCCATGCCGCTGGATGCTTCAACCACCAGGTAATCTTCGGCTTCAAGTGCCCTTTTAAGGGGTATCAGGGCATCAAGTTCATCGTCCACTATCAGGATCTTTTGCCTTGTATCCGACAGCATCTCAAGTTTTTCTTTTACTTCTTCTTCGCTGATCTGAAGTAATTCAGCAATACGGGAATAAGGCATTCCAGGGTCTTTTTCAATAATCTTAATAATCTCTTTATCTATATCGTCTGGATTCATACAACCACCAAATTAACAGACAAACTATTTAATATATCAAATGAAGTCATTGTACTTAAGATTTTTCGAATAATTCACACACCTTTCTATTAATTATCCCATTTCAGAAAAATGTAGCAAGCCTTATTACTGATTAACTAATATAATATATTGATAAAAAATGACTGCGCTTGAAAAAATATTCGGACGGACTGCACAGATGACAGTCCTTGAAAATCTTATCAAACACCAGAATGAATCCACTTACCTTTCAGGAATCGCAGAAGAGACCGGACTGTCCCATTCAAGTGTGGGAAGAGTGATCGACCCATTGCTAAAAGCCGACGTTGTTATTGAAAAACGCCTTGGTAAACAGATCCGTACATTCAAATTGAACATGGATAATAAAACCACAAAACTGATACTGGATTTTCATATTAAACTGAACAAAGAATTAAAATGACTTATGGCTCATTTAATGTAGTGTTAAGTCAACCATCAAGTGTCGGACTATAAAGGGTATGCGGTACAATTCTAAAATATAATTATTCTATAATCACACTAGACGCTGATTAACACTGATTAACGCAGACGCAACCTTAAATCAGCGTTAATCTGCGTTAATCAGCGTCTTGAAAATTACTGGAAAATATAACCGTGTCAGATCATATATGTTGCAATATTGTATGGTTGACTCGACAGTAGTCTAAATCTCGAATCGTCCGAAAGGACTCTCAAAAAGATATCTCAGCATAGCTTTAGACTGGATATCTGTCCCCTCTGTACTGCCGAACAGAATCCTTGACAATGAAGGCTTATTCTTATAACTCACAGCCGGCTCACCATCGATACCACCCAGTTTTGCCGCCACATCAATAGCATCATAAAGGTTCCCTGTCTCATCCACCAGCCCCAGTTCCACAGCCCTGCTTCCCGTATATATCCTGCCGTCGGCCATGTCTTTCACTTCAGACCTGCTCAAGCCCCTTCCACTTGCAATCTCATCAATGAATCGACCGTAAGCCTCCAGGACCACCTCCTCTGAATATTGCTTTTCATCATTTGTCAATCCCCTCCAGTTAGCACCCATATCCTTGAAATCTCCGCTCTTTGCTACGTAAAATTCCATTCCCTCCTCAGCAAAATACTCAGAACTGTTCTCGAACACCCAGATAACTCCAATACTGCCTGTCATTGTATCCGGGTTGGCGATAATGTGGTCTGCTGGTGCTGAGATATAATAAGCTGCACTGGCTGCCACATCACCCATTGATACTACAACAGGCTTATATTCCTGTGCTTTTTTGATCTCTGTCACAATCTCCTGAGCCGCAGCAGGTGTGCCGCCCGGGCTATTGATGCGCAACACTATGGCCTTAACATTCTTATCATCCGCAGCATCCTGGATGCTCTTGCTGATCTCTTCTGATGTGGCATACCCTAACCCACCTGGTAAATTGCCTGTTATCATTATACCCTGGACATATATTACAGCAACCTTATTGGAATCCCCTGGCAAGGTATCGAAATCTCCAAAAATGACGAAAAAGCTCCCGCCAATTATTGTCAATAGTCCAAAAATCACCAGCAGGTAGATCAAAACGCGTCCTGCTCTTGAACCTTTTTTCCGGGGTTTTGAAATGATAGCCTGTGTAGGACTTGCCGATCCGGTATCAATTTGACTGGTGAGGTCAGTACCCCCCACCTGTCCCTCCTCGACTGGCATGCCTTTCTGGTCCGTGTTTTCATCTTGTGGAAACATATTATTTCTGAAGGATATATTCTGCTGGGATATTATAAAATAATAGGTATGACCGGGTAGCGTCAATGATTAAAACGCTGGGATAAGACCACTGGAGTAAAACCGTTGGGATAAAACCACTGTGGTCTTCTGGGTTCCACAGCGGATAAACCAACTTATTTCATGTTTTCGATCTTATAGTCCACTATAGCATGTTCCATATAGGTAGCATGTCCTATCTCGATCAACTTACTTGTAACAGCAAGCGGGTCCCCATCCATTGTTATATCACCATTGTCGATCAATATGGCCCTGTGTGCAACTTCATTCACGAAATCCATGTGATGACTGATCAATATTATGGTTGTCCCGAACTTTTCACTGACAACTTTCAGGGAATTGGCTACTTCCCGCAAGGTAATAGGGTCCAGGTCGCCAAAAGGTTCATCCAGTAGCAGATAATCAGGATTTGTGATCATGGCCAGTGCCAGTGCCGCTCGTACATTCTCTCCACCGCTCAACTGGTATGGCTTGGAATCCAGGACTGATATGTGAAGTTTCATTGCTTCAAATATCGGCCCGGCATACTTCATGACCTCATCTAAAGGACTTCTCGGGAAGAGCAAGCTGATAATATCCAGTGAATACCCCATCCTTTCCAGTTCTTCCTGCGCGCCTTCCCCTCCGACATCTGTTAACCTGTATATTGCATCCAGATGTTCATCAGGAATACTCAATTCTTTTGCTTTTTCCCTTGCAGCCTCTAATACATGCATACCCTTAACACCCAGCTTATAGGCCAGTTGGTGTTTAATAGGTGTATTCGGGTAGAGGGCGAATTCCTGGTACATAATGCTGGTCCGCCTGCGCAGTTCCATTCTATCAGCAGAGTAAATAGTGGTATCCACCCATTTACCATCAAGCATGAAATTTATCTCGCCCTCGTCAGGATAAATAAGCCCGTCCATTGCATGTAACAGCGTGGTCTTACCTGCACCACTTGGTCCGATAAGTGCAGTGATCTCACCTTTTTTGAATTCTACATTCATATCCTCGATATCCAGTACTTCCCCCTGTCCTACCAGGAAATAACGCTGGCAAATGTCCTCTACCCTTATTACGGTCTTGTCTTCTTTCAATTCAGGCAGTGGCACTTCAGGTTTCATATCCTTCAGGAAATCTTCAATAAGGTCATCCGGTTTCCCCTCTGCTACGATCTTGCCTTCTTCCAGCCATATCACCTTATCAGCAAGATAACTGTGTATCTCAGGTAAATGAGAGACGATTATGGTCATGATCCCGGTCTTCTCCTGGACCCTCTTGATCGTATCAAGGACCCCCTGTTTAGTAGCAGGACAGGTCATGGTAGCGGGTTCATCCAGCAGCAGCAACTTAGGATTGGCTGCGATCTGGCGTGCGATCAATAACCTCTGTTTCTCGCCTCCGCTAAGAACAGGTGTGAAATGTTCAGCTTTATGGTCAAGACTCACGAGTTTGAGGAATTCCATGCTCTCGGCATACAGATCATCATAATCGGGATGGTCCCTTGATGGTAGTGCTTCCTGACCCACACGTAATGAATACAGGCGCCGGATAATGTTCTCTATGGCAGATCCGGGCCAGAGACCGAAATTCCTCTGTAAATGGATGGCAGTCATTCCCTTCATCGCCATCATATCTTCATACGGGGACTCAGGGGTAAGGGTAAGGTTATCCAGTTGAATTTCACCCTTGTTAAAGTGCTCTATACCTCTTAACACCATCATCAAGGTTGTCTTACCGCTACCGCTTCTGCCCATTATCCCGACAATCTCGCCATCGTTCACTTCAAAATTAATACCATCAAGTGCCCTAACTGTGGCATCTTCCAACTCGTAGTCTTTTACAAGATTTTTAACTTTAAGCATCACAGACATCCTCCAAAGGTTTTCATTAAGCCGCTTTTTATCTGAACTTCATTGAACAGGTAATAATCATTATTAATGAGAGTTATTCTTCATGTTGTGGTTCCATATATTCATTACGGTAATTGCTTATCAAAATGTTTTTTTCGACCTATACACAAATTTTATGTCAGGGAAACACTAACTATAAAACCATATTGTGATAAACATGAAAGGATGATAATTATGAAAAAACCAGTTTTCCTGATCTGTGTACTTCTTGTATCGGCAGTCATTATCTTCTCAGGGTGTGTATCTGAATACGAGGTTACTGAGCCTCCTAAAACCACACCTCAACCGGAAGAGACCAGTACTACTACTGTTACCCCCACTCCTACACAAACAGTAGACCCTATCAAGCTTCTTAGTGATCCCTGGTCATGGAGCAGCAGGGTAAGGATCAAGGATATATCCATTTCAGATGATGGTGACTATGTGGGAGGTGTGTCCACCCAAAAGGCTATAATAAAAACGCCCGAAAGGAACCTGCTCACAAATCTTGTGTGGAGCAGGGGCCAGTTCATCTCCGTATCGAGTTCAGGAGAATATATAGGCATAGCTGATAATGATTTTGTTATATTATATGATAACACCGGAGGAAAACTGCATTCCTATAATACCGGTGGCACTATTAACCAGATAGGTGTGCTGGATAACGGTAATTTGATTCAGGGCGGTGAAAAGTCACCGCAGTTATCTGCCGTGGGTGTCAAGGGTAATGAAGTATGGAACTGGGAGCCTGGCATATCCACTGCAAAGGTCCTGGTATTTGATTATTCGGCAGACGGCAAGAACATGCTGGTAGGCACCCAGGATGACAGGGTATACTACCTTAACACTGAGAGTAAGTACATGTACATCTGGTTCAAGGACGTATCCGGTGAAGTTGAAGATGTAAAGATGTCAGATGACGGTGAAAAGCTGTATGTCCTGACAGATGATAACAAAATACATTCCTTTGACAAATATGCAAATAAGAACTGGGAAAAGGAAATTGATATTAACACTGTTGAGATCGAGATCAGCAAGGACGGCAACTATATCCTGACAAAACCCTACAATGCAGCCGATAGTTTTTCATTTAAGAACAAGGTCTATCTGCTTGACCAGAATGGCAATGTGAAATGGATGAAACAGATGGGATCTGACGTAGGGGTTATCGGCATATCAGATGACTCTGAATATGTGGTTATCAGTGAGGGCAGGGACCTGAGAATGTATAACCTGGATGGTGATGAACGGGCAACATACCATCTTGAAAGTCAATACGGAATGTTTTTCGTATGCCTCGACATGACCCCGGATGTCAGTAAAATGGCCCTTGGCACCACAAACTCACTGTTAGTATTCGGGTAATCCCGGATACTACTTTTTTTCATTTATCAGTACTGCCCTGGCAGGCCCCCCGTCACCGTTAGCGATCTTTAGCGGCAGGCATACCAAAAAATAATCCCCTGCTTCCACATCTGGCATTTCAAGGCCTTCGATCACCACGATACGTGCATCCAGCAAGGTATGGTGGACCTCGTATTCCTCATCCAAAGCGCCTATGGAAATAGCATCGGTACCAATAGTCTTGATCCCGATATCTACGAGGTACCTGGCACATGCCGCCGTAAGATATGCCCCCCCGGAGGTGCCCGGGTCACCTGAACTACCTGAGTCTGCTGAAACATCTGAAACACCTAAGTCACCTAAGTCCTCTGAACCGTCTGATCCATCTGAACCGCCTTTCAATAAGATAATTTCCCCTGCTTCAAGCGGACCAATATCACCGGCTTCTATGGGCCTGTTAATTGAAGATAAGTCCAGTACCCTTGCATTACCTACAAGCGTGTTCATAGGCAGCCTGTCAATTCCGGCCCCGTCACGTATGAGGTGCAGGGGCGGGTCCACATGGGTGCCGGTATGGGTTCCAAGAGTGATACGTGAAGTGTTGTAGGAGTCACCTTCATCAAGCCCAGATACCTTAGTGATCTGTGGCCCGGTATCTCCGGTGTACATCTCCATATCCGCTTGGATGGTCCTGGAGATGTCGATCACTTTCATACCATCAGCTCAAAACCTACTGTGGGCTGCTGCAGTCCGAAATTTGTAAGGACATCAGGGTGTATCTCACCAAGTGTACCGATCTCATTTCCATCAACCATGAGCGCTGCACGCCTGCCTTTTAAAAATGCAGGATCTTCGGTCCCGGTAATTGTGTATTCTAATCCTCTCTCACGCATAACAGCATCGACCACACCCCTGATCTCAGTAAAATTAGATGCGGGATGGATACTTACTGCTGCCAGGTGTTGTGTGGTAATACCATTCACTACCACATCCCCAACCTCGAAGATACGTTGGGGCAGTTCACGGTGCTGGTTCAATGACAGTATCTCCATCAGGTTCGGCAGGATGGTGGTCCTGACCATGGTCTGGTCCTCGCTGATAGGATGCTTGAGATGGGTGGCCTTTTGGATTGGACTGCGCAGCATATTATTGTAATGTACCTTTTCGCTTGTCAGGGTGAAAGGCATTACCTGGTCATATCCTAATCCCGGCATTATCTGGAGTATTTCATTGCGTCTTATGGATATAGGGTGCTGCCTCCCCACTGTTACGGTCTTTGGGATAACAAGAGGTATGTTATCATAACCATATCCGATCGAAATATCCTCCAGGATATCCCAGGTATGCAGGATATCTGCCCTGTATGCAGGGGAACTTACGTCTATGGATCCATCTTCGTTTATAGATGCCCCGAACCTCATGCGCTGAAGTTGCTCTACGATCTGCCTGGGTGTTAGGTCAATACCAATTAGTGATCTTACTTCATCTGCTCCAAGATTCCAGTGTTCAGGTGTCAGGTCAGGCGTGATGATCTTATTTTTAATGACATTCTCAATATTGTTCTTTATACTGTCTTTAATACTATTGTTGATACTATCCTCAATAGTCACCGTCCCGATCTTACCGCCACGCTCGGCCAGGGAAGTTACCACGATATTAAGTGCTGTATATACTTTCCGGTCCAGACCGGTCACATCAATGAACAGGTCGCGGGTTCCATGACTGACCCTTGTAAGCTGTCCGTTGATAATAGGCGGAAATGAAAGTACCTGGTCTTTGGCATCAAGTATCAGGGGATATTTATCAAACCCTTCCATGAGATGTGCGTATTTCACTCCCTTTGGATGGCGTTCAAGTATCTCCTGCATGGTCATGGGTTCTTCAAAATCCAGGGGCACAAAACTAAAATCCGGATCTGCGGCCACATACCTGAATGGTGGTTTAATATCGCTCATATCATGTATGCCAATGGAAACTTTCTTGCGGTCCCTGCCCAGGCCCCAGTGCAGGTCCTCCTGAAGTGCCATCAGGCTCTCAATGCTGTAATCATTGAACTCAAGTCCCCTCACCACTGCACAGCCCAGGTAAGGCCGGATATTCTTGATCCCATCGTCCAGAGTGATCCTGATATCAGAATCCTTTACATTATATTCAGGCAAACCTGTATGTATATCAAGAAAACCCCTCATTGCCCTGGCAACACCTTCAGGACTGTAAAGGTCAGGTCTGTCAGGGAAGAATTCTATATCTATATGGTCATCTTCGATACGTTCGATATCTGCACCGATCATGGGAACCCGGTCGATAAAAGTGTCTTTGTCCATCCCGATAAGTGTTTCAATATCTTCGTAGTACAACGTGATTACTGGCATTTTGATGACTCCTGTTACAATTATGCTGCTGGAATATATTACTTAGAATATATTATTTAGGTATATGTGTATCAAATAAATGCCGGAACACCTGGATTTTGGTATCCCCTTCAAATTAAATGGTAATTGATTATATGGCTCTGAATTTTGAGACACAGATTACGCTGATTGCACAGATTTATAGTAGTTGTGAAAATCAGTGTAATCTGTGTCTGGATTAATCTTGCATTTGACCATACTTTTTGAATTGGATACGGATTTTGGAACAATGCTGGCATGGTTCCGGCTAAATAACTTATTTTATACACCTATTTTGACACCCATTTTTACATCTATTTTATATTCAGTTCGCTCTTTAGTTCAGCAAGGGAAGCAATGCGTTCTGCAAAAGCATTATGGGTGTGGATACTTTCTTCGTTGATCTGTTTAATGGTTATTATAGCCTCATCTGGCAGGTCAGTGAACTCATTTACGATCTTTTTAGCCATTGTCCTGACACAGTCCTCCACGAACTTTGGATTCTTATGGGCTGTTTCCACAAGCATTGCCTCATCATTGCGTTTGAGTAGTTCGTATATATTGGAACTCATTGATTCTTCTATGATCCGGATAATCTTATCAATAGAGACCTTGTAACCGTTGGAAACTTCAATAGATATTATACCTCTCCCTCTCTGGTTATGCGTTGCCATGGGGATATTGTCAAAGAATTCATAGATTATCTTGCTGTCCACATTCAATCTCTTCAATTCATTTTCAGCCTTTTCCCGTATAATCTCCTGGGCACATGGACAGGCCGTTATACCAATGACTTCGGCACCAACCATCTTTTTTATAGAGACTTTGTTGTCAATCCCACGGAATGCCGTAGCCTCTGCAAAAATATCCACCACTTGCTGGCACTTCACTTTATTGATAGGCGTAGTACGCTTGATTATGTACTCGCTCTGCATTATTACCTCTGCCCTGGTGGCGTATTCGTGCCTGGCAAGCAGTCTCCTGGTAACTTCTCCGCAGAGTTCTTCAATTTCACATACCGGTGAAGTAAGCGCTTCCTCAAGTACCTCATCAATGGCTTCGAAATTCCGTGACAGATTTGCACCTTTACGGTCTGAAGGAAGGTCTACGAATATATCAAATTTTGATATCAATATTATAGGCCGCTTCTCTGCTCTGGAAACCTCAACCAATTTCTTAACGTCAGTTACTCCAACTCTTGATAGTGTTATTGGAATATCTGGTCTGTTTGCCTGTACATCAGGTAAATTTATTACTGGTAATTCCATCTGGCTATCTCCAACTATTTACAAAATGAGTTGAATTGCTTTTCAGGTCTACAACTACATTTCTATCAGATAATATTAACGATTCAATTCTATCAGATAATATTAACGATTATATATTGTTGCAAGTTCTAATATGTGGATATAAATTGTTTCTTTGATTATTGTAAAAATTCAGTGAAATCACGGTGCATTTGATGAAAAATGATTGACACAGAGACCGCAGAGTGTTTCCTCTCTGTGACTGATAGTGAACAGATTCCAGCTTCGCCCGGGCATCCGACCATGCATGACTATGAATACAGGCGTTGCGGTATGTGCAATGTTTTTATCGCCTGTGAACCATTGGCAGGAAAGCGCATGGTGAAGGTCACAGAAAGAAGAACCAAGCATGATTGGGTTTATTTCCTGGAGGAGATTGAGGATCAATACAAAACAACGGAAAAAATAACGCTGGTGATGGACAATCTGAATACACACGTTCCAGGATCGCTTTATGAAACGTTTCAGCCAGATAAAGCAAAGGCAATATTGGACCGATTTGAGTTTGTGTACACTCCAAAGCATGGGAGTTGGTTGAATATAGCCGAGATTGAGTTGAACGTGCTCACAGGGCAGTGTTTAAACAGAAGAATCGATGACACTGAGTTTGTCAAGAAAGAGGTACTGGCATGGGAAAAATTCAGAAACAACAAAAATGCGAAAGTTAATTGGCAATTTACAACTGAGGATGCAAGGATTAAGTTATCTCGGCTTTATCCGACACTTGAGGATTGACTTGACACTAGGAGAAATCCTCCTCAAATTCATCTTCCTTCTCTTCTTCGGAATTAATCAAATGCAGACGTTCGAAATTCTCTATTGAGAAATGGTCAAGTGGATTTACGGTATTTCTCTTAAAATTGTCTGCATCGAGATCATCGAAAACACCATTTATTACATCTTCGAGTTCATCCTCTTTTACAAATGGATCATCAATTCTTCCCTCCTTAAATGCTCTGTGGATTTCAGGCATTACAGATGGATCATGGAATGATGCAAGATCATCTGCAACAATACCTGCAAAAGTGCCGTCCTCAGTGGTTTTTAGCAGCTTTACCAAATGCTGCTTTATCTCATTTTGAAGCTGTGGAAATTTTATCCCCACTGCTCCAAGAGCTTCTGTAGCTTTATTCCTCTTTTTCTGATATTCCAAGTTCATCATACCAATCCCAAAGAACGTCATGATATCCCCACCCTACATATTCTGTTTTATTAACAAGTATCTCCAGTCTCGGTCTGAATTTTTCAATAAGTTTTGCATCTCCCCATTCGTTCAGCAATTTTATCGTTTCAATGTAGACACTTTCCAGCTTTGTATAAAAATCCTCATACAGATCTCCGCAGTCAAGAGTGATTTCCGTCCCCTGTTCCACATAATATATCATGATGTCGATCAGGCTTTCTCTGGAAGGCGAGGCTTTTTTGAAATCGCTGATGGCTTTTTTCCCAGATGTCAAATCATTTGAATCCAGAGCTCTTGAAATCTTTTTTTTATAATATTCAAGTAACTCCAAAAGCCCATCAGGTCTCTGGAATTCTATTTCAAGCCACTCCATATTGTATTTCTTGAGTTTTGCTAGCTCAATAATAAGCCTGATAAGCTCCTTTTTCTCAAATCCTTCCAGGGTCTTTTCCAGTTCAGCAGATTTCATTTTCGGACATACATGATATATTAGAAATCAAAGAAAATATTATGAGAACCGCATTTTTTGCATACTGCCGAGTTGATGAGTCCTCTGCTATCATTAAAAACTCCCGCTACGATTCCATAGTCCTTTATGTCATACTTCTTTTTCAGAGTTTCATCCAGCCAATCCTGTTCTTCTTCATTATCGGGACATCTTGATATGATTAAATATCTCTCTTTAAATTCATCTTCGTTCTCGCAATCAAGGCACCCTCTTGAGCCAAAGCCTTTCCATGCCTCTTCTATTTCATTTGACTCGATGATCTCTTTAGATGATATTTCCTTTATTTCTATCGGTTTTTTAGGAATTAGCTCAATCCCTTCGTATTCAAGCCATTCATTTACCCGTTCCATCACTTTCTCATCTTTGAACTTGAACCATCTTTCTCTGTCCTTCGGATAAGAGTTCAGCACATCTTTAAACCGCCTGAATGCGCCTCTTCCGCTTATTGCGATGTAAAGTTTTTCTTTGAGATGTGTCCCCTTTACAGTCTCTATGAACTCTTTCATATCTTCATACCCTTCATGAGATTCTGCAATTGGGAGATATCTATAACGTTCTTGAGAGTCTTCGTCAACCATTTCATCAAGTTCTTCTCTTTCTGTTGAGTCCAGGAAATCAAGGATAATCTCACCGATCTCAAGGTCAAGGTAATATCTATGGTCATCAGAAGAGTCTTCAAAAGCATTGCATAATTCCTGCATGTCAGCAGGCACCTGGATTTTTTCCGACATTATATATCACCGCCATCTGTTTCTTATTTTTCCTTTCCCATGTCTTTATTATTCTTAGTTTCTGGAAATTCAGCATCACATGAGGTGCAAACCCATACCTTCTTATTTTTTTTAGTTAGAAGCATTTTCATGTTATGAGGGCATATATTTTGTCTCTCTTTCCCTTCCAGTCCTAAAATCTTGAATATCATTTCTTGTGCCCATTCGTTAACGAATATGTTGCAGCTTCCGTTTGATGCAAAATCTTCAAGATCGGGCATGGCATCTTTTCCGATCTTAAGAATCAGTTCAGAAACATCATCAGATTGTTCATCAATTTCCCAGTCAGATGTATCATGATCCCTTAGCGCCAGTTCAATGGTGCATACAAGGGGTCTGATAGATTTGACTCCCAGTTTTAGAAGTTCTTTTTCAGCGATCTCACGTTTGGCTTTTCTTTTCGAGAATAACGGCCATGCAATTTCGAGAATATCGTTGAACTCTTCTTCTTCATCTTCGGTTTTAATATATGGATACATGTTGTCTCACCCAGTCTTGTTTGAATTTCACAGGCACAGCGAATTTAAGGAAGTCAAGTTTGGGAGCTGGTATAAAACTCCAGCCATTTTTCTGGCGTTTTTCGGCCAGGTAATCCTCTACAAGGGATTTTTCAGTAAAGCGGGGCATTATATGACTTCGATTCGAATATTTTTTTGTTGATCCAACGATGGGATTCGTAAAATTACCAAAAGCTTTATTATTTAATATTGTACAATATACTGTTAGCAGATAAAACCTAAAAGCCAGTGTACCATGAGGTGCACGCATTAGTGCTTTTAGGTACTGCGATTTTATTCTACCAAACATGATAGACCTCTTGTTCTAAATTTATTAAATCAATGTACTCGCTATTGTTATGTTCAAATTTTTGAAAACATGCCCATGCAAGAATATCAGCAAATTGTATACCAGACCATGAATGTGAATAACTGTGAGAAATCGTAATTTTCCCGCACCTTGAATTTTCGAGACTTTTTAATTTCTTCTGATTGAATTAGGAACTAGCCATAATAACTCATTCAATGTATAAATATTTCAATTGTTGAGATTCAATCT